>JAEEGL010831393.1_pt1 | contig 20204 bp, 28 predicted proteins | sample 9134231 | NCBI WGS metagenome assembly JAEEGL01 (sample SAMN16246548, study PRJNA631951) | gut metagenome | biome: gut microbiome; feature: rumen; material: fiber-attached | host: Bos | place: Iran: Karaj | collected 2018-10
ACAACTATCAAACGATTCGCTTCATTGTGGAGAATAAACATGTTCCTCTTACGCCAGAGTTGGTTCTGCATATACATCAGCTTATGACGGATAATACGTTAGCCAACCCCAAAGATGCTGGCAGGCTTCGTGAAAACGATGAGGTGGTAGTGGAAGATGGCATCACTCATGAAGTTGTTCATCAACCGCCTTCGTATAAGGAACTGCCTGCATTCCTTAAAGAATTATGCAGATATTTCAATGAGACTAATGCACGTGTATTTGTTCACCCCATCATACGTGGTATTATTATCCACTTTATGGTAGCTTATATGCACCCCTTTGTCGATGGCAATGGACGTACCGCCCGGGCATTGTTTTACTGGTATATGCTGAAGCAGGGCTATTGGCTAACAGAATATCTGTCTATTTCCCGTGTTATTGCCGCCACTAAGAAATCGTATGAAAAAGCCTACCAATATGTAGAGGCAGATTACAATGATTTAGGCTATTTTATTGCCTATAATCTTAAAGTGCTTGACCAATCTTTCAAGCAACTTCAGAACTATATTAGGAAAAAGCAGGAGGAGAAGGTACTTGCTAACACTTTCTTGCAGTTGGGTGACATTAACGAGCGTCAGGCGCAGATTATTCGCATGTTTATGGAGAATCCGAAAGAGGTTGTTACGGTTAAGGATCTACAGAACAAGTTTATGGTGACTCCAACGACTGCCAAGAGTGATATTGTGGGTTTGTTGAAGCGTGGCTTGCTTGACGAGATAGCATTTAATAAGGTGAAGCGTGGATATGTAAAAGGACAAAGATACGATGATATCATAAAAGACTTAGCATACAGATGACAGAAAGAAATAAAAGCCGGAATAAAAACGTTATAAGAATAAAGTAAAACGAGATATGAGCGACGAAATAGAGAAAAATAATGGTGAGATAATTATCTATCAGTCAGAAGATGGTAAGATAAAACTGGATGTCAGACTGGAGAACAAAACAGTCTGGCTGACACAAGAGCAAATTGCGATGCTATTCAGTAAAGGAAGAACGACAATTACTGAGCATATTTCAAATATCTTCAAGGAAGGAGAATTAGATAGGGAGAAGGTATGTCGGAAAATCCGACATACCACTCAACATGGTGCTTTGGAGGGGAAAACACAGAATCAGGAAGTGACGCTATATAACCTCGATGTTATCATCAGCGTGGGTTATCGTGTAAAGTCTATTGTGGGTACACGTTTCAGACAGTGGGCTACAGAGCGCTTAGAAGAATACCATAACAAAAAAAGAACTTCACGGTTTGTGAAGCTCTTTCTGTTGGGCTACCCGGACTCCTTTGGGGGTTATCACGGGAAATTGACGTTTATCCAAGTTTTTGAAAATGTACTGATTTTCAGCGATTTACAAGAATTTTGCGACAGCTTCTGTTGCCTTAAATAATGTTAAATCCACCTTATCACGGGAAAAACACGGGAAAAATATGCTTATTCCCGTGGCTTTTTTATTACCTTTGTCAGCGGATTTCGTTGTGTCAATTATTTAAAGTTCGCTTTTAATATTTGGTGCAAAGATACATAATTTTATTGAGAATCACAAAAAATAATGGCACAAATTGAGCTTCGCATATCAAGCAAGATCCAGAAAGTGACAGGGATGAGCGAGATTATGATACGCTTTTTCCAAGGCACATCATTTGATCTCTACGCCCCGAGCGAGATTTTCATCAGTCCTGATTATTTTGAGTATTATATTAACAGGGAAAAGACAGAAAAGTCTGGCGTGAAGATTCCTGGCAATATCATCACCGCTTCGAAGGACAAAGCCGAGAAGAGCGGTTTCGCCCTGCGTAAAAGTGGCACAATCGTCTTTAAGCAGCGTCTGGCAACTCCAGAGGTCATATACCACCGCGAGCAAGCAGAATGTCTGGAGAAGCTGAAGAAGCATATCCTTGACAGTTTCGGGGATGCAGACAAAGCAGAACTGTCAAGCGAATGGATGAAAGAGGTGATAGATAAGTTTCATCATCCGGAGAAATATAATATCATCAGGAGGAATAACAAATCATTCTTCGACCTCGTTGAACTTTACATCAGCCGTCGCCAGTTGGCTTATTCTCACGCGAGGGTCTTTCGTGTGCTTTCTCGTGTAATTGCCAGATATGAAGGATTCATCAGGGCCACAGAGGTAACAAGAAAAAACTTCACCTTCTCAATTGATACCGTCACCCGTGAAGACATAGAAGAGTTTACAGATTACATGCGTCACGAAAAAGCTCTCTCAGAACAATACCCAAATCTTTTTGCTAAGCTCATTGAAAATTACCCGGCATCGGTAAAGAAGGGACACAACACCATTGAAGCCAGGGGCGAGAACACCATCATTAAGATGCGCACCAGGTTAAAGTCTCTCTTTTTGTTCTTTGCCGAAGAGGGAATAACAACAAATCGTCCCTTCGATGGCGTAAAGATTGGTACCGCCAAGGTCGGCACACCTATTTACATTACGATAGAGGAGCGAAACAAGATTGCTGATTACGACCTTGAAAAGAAGTGGAAAAAGATGGACGACCAGTTTAGAAAAGACTGCAAGATGCCTATCAAGACCATTGTCGTGTGTCGCGACATCTTCATCTTCCAATGTTTTATCGGCTGTCGTGTAAGCGATCTTGTTAAGCTTACGCCCCAGCACATCGAGGACGGCATCCTGGTATATACACCTCACAAGACAAAAGACGGGGAAGATGCGCTGCAAGCCCGCGTTCCCCTGCATCCCAAAGCTCTGAAGCTTATAAAGAAATATAAAGGCCAAGATGGTAAAGGCCGTTTATTTCCCTTTTTAACGCCTCAGAAATACAATGATGCCATCAAGATCATTTTCACCATGGCTGATATAACCAGGAATGTTGAAGTGCGTAATCCGCTCACCGGTGAGAACGAGATACGTCCCATTAACGAGATTGCGTCAAGCCATCTGGCTCGTAGAACCTTCGTCGGTAACGCTTATTTTAAAGTCAGCGATCCCAATCTGATTGGCAAGATGTCTGGCCACGTAGAAGGTTCTAAGGCCTTCAAGCGCTATCGAAAGATTGAGGATGAAACGCTGAAAAATGTGATAGATCTTATTGGTTAGTTTTCTCAGCGAGAAGGGACGATAAAGAAAAGGCCATTCCTTCTTGAACTCTTCAACTATTATCACTCATACTTAGCCAATTTTTGTTTGAGCATAGTATTTTCTTGTTGTAATAGTTCGACTGTCTTCTCCAAATCATTTATCTTATTTTGCAAGAAAAGCTTTTCATCTCCCATATTAGAGAGTATATTCATATAGAAATCTGAAAAGAAATCGTGTTCCAAATAATTAGATATTATCACAAGCCTCCCAGAATCAATTGATGTTTTTCTTAGCATTTTACTTATGACTGGATGCTGTACGCCAAGATGAGCAGCCAGTTGATTCTGCGTAATCTTCTTTTCTCTTAGATGCATTTCAATTCTGTGGCCAATATGAATGTAAGATGGCGTGGTCGTAACATAATCCATCCACGTTTCAGCATCTATAATATATTTCTGTCCCCAGAAATCCGCAAAAAAATTATAATCCAAACAATGGGAAATATCCAATAATTTATTTGTATCTATAGAAGATTTGGCGAAGATTCTGTCAATATTGGACTTTGGCAGTTTCATCTTGTCAGCAAGCTTTTGGCGTGTAAGATTATTCTTCTTGCACCATAAACGCAGGGCTTCTCCTACATGAACTTGTTTCAAAATATCACCTTCAATCATTAAAAAACGTTAAAAACAGAACATAAAATGCCTCGATATTATTACATTTGCCCTAAAATGATTACCTTTGCATCGTAAATGTTACTTCGTTCCGATTCTGAGGCAGAATTTGTTGGGCCTTTATTGGTGCAAAGGTACAAAAAAAAAGATAATAACAAGATAAATATAAACAAAAATTAAGAAAAAGATGGAAGATAGTCATTACAATCACACAGAGTCTCCCAGTGTTCCATTGCTGGATACGAGAATGGAAGAAAGACTCCTGGCAAGCGGCTTGGTTTCTGAAATCAGGAAGAGCCCTGGTCATTATTCGTTTACTATGTCCGACAATGGAATGATGGCTCTTGCTAAAGCCATGCATTCAGTTGTCTTAGAAGAGTCTATAACCAACAATCAGCCCCCCCTACAAAGTATGTTCCCCGACAGAAGTGATGACATGATAACCAAGAAGGATGTGATGGACGGCTTCGGCGTTACCCACACAACCCTCTGGAAATGGGAGAAAAAGGGCTATCTAACCCCAGTAAGGGTAGGCAGGAAAGTATACTATAAGCGAGCAGACCTTGAAAGATTAACCAAATAAAAAATAAAAAATCATGAGAGAACTATCCGATTTCATCAACGGCGATCTTTATCCTGCTTTGTTCGACAAAATAGGGGACGTTTTCCCTGAAATGTCTTTCAAGAAGGTAGGAAGCAAATGGTGCAGTCCAAAGAAATTGGATGGCACAGAAAGTTGCAAAAGACGTAATGACAAGACTGTTGTAACGTCCAAAGTTCCACATCGTGCATTAGAGCAGGGTGGAGAATCTGTGGATCTCATCACACTTTATTTTAATAATAATAGAAACACCTGTTCTGAAAATATAGACGCAATTAAGGCACTGGCCAAGATTTGTAATTTGGAATTGCCGCCCATGCTTGATAACAAAAGCTATCAAATATATAAGGAAAAGCAGGATGCTATTGAGAAATTTGCCTTCCAGATGCAAAAAGACCTATTTTCAGAAAGCGGCAAGCATGTATATGATTACCTCACACAACAGCGTGGGTATTCTGATGACTTTATAAAGTTTGCCCAGTTCGGCTATTGCTCGCCTGAGACGGCAAACAATTTACGGCCGCTGTTTACAGAGAAGAACAAAGAAGGACAGGAGGTATGCTACATCCCAAATGGAACGGGTACAAAATACACCTTGACCATTCCTTATCGTACTGGCAATCATATTGCAGGCTTCGTGTTCCGAACCATATCTGGTGATGTAACTCCCAAATACAAGGATGCTTTCATATCAGCAAAGGCCTCCAAGAGCTATCATCTTTTTGGGCTCACAGGACTGAAATTGACTGGTGACCGCGAAAAAGATAAAGATATAGTAGTTGTCGAAGGCGAAATAGATGCTCTTCGTGCGCAATTCGCAGGTCTCGACAATGTTGTGGCCGCCAGTGGTGGATATCTCTCTGATGATGCTCTTCAGGAGGCGCGTAAGCGAGGTGTTCAAAGAATCACCCTCCTTCTCGACAACGAAGGAAAAAAGGAAAGCCAAAAGGAAACAGATAAGAAGATTAATAAGGCCATCACTGATATTTCAAACAACGGCATTTATCCGCTCGTTGCCTCCTTCCCATCGACAGGGAAGAAAGTTGATACTGACAGCTTCCTTCTGGACCATAACAAAGAAGAACTTAAAGAAATTATCAACAACGCCCTCAGCGGTCCTATATATCTTTTTGTTAAGCTCCTCGAACAGGCAATAGAGAAACAAGGTGATAGTGAGACTGCTACATTCCGAAATATAAATGAGTTTAAGAGCCAGACTATAAAACTCGCAAACCTCCCATTTGTTCTGCCGACTGACAGGGACACTATATTTTCTGAATTTGCACAAGTAACGGGTGAATATATTACCAAGGAGAGTATTCAGGCTGAAGCCGACAGGGAGAAAATCGCCCAGGATACTGCATATCAGAAGAAGGAAACACTTAACACTGTTAATGAAGCGTTAGTCCTCGTCAATTCAAATAAGACAAAAGAAGCCTTGGATTTTCTCCAAAACAGGATAGAACCCCTCCGCAAGAAGAACCGGGAAGTAGAACTAAATCAATTACTTCTCATTGAACCTCGTAAAGAACGCCGTAAGAGGCTGGCCGACAATCCAGAGGCCATAGAAACGGGAATTACGTTCTTTTTTGACGAGCAGGAAATTCCATTCCGCATACAGCCAGCAGCCTTGACATATATTTGCGCACCGACATCACACGGCAAGAGTGTCTGGCTGCAGAACCTGGCACTTAACGTTGCGACTAACGGAACAGAGGGGTCAGTCCTCTATTTCACGTTGGAGGAAAGCAAAGAAGATGTAATAAAGAAGATGATCAACATCTTCCAAGGCCAGATATTAACAACCCCAACATCAAAACACAACAATATGGAGGCCATAACCGAATACTTCCGCTCAGGATCAACACAGTTCATCAAGAAAGATTCTCTGAAGAACTTTCTATTTAAGGTTGATGAGTTCGACGAATTGTTGGATAACGGCACTCTTCGGCTCTTCGGCCCCAAGGGGAACCGCGACATCGACGAGCTCAGCGAAAAGGTCACTTTCCTTTGTTCAAAGCTGAAGGTAAAAGCCGTTTTCATCGATTACATCCAGCTAATGCAGAAGAAGAGTTATAAAGGATATGACAAGAAGGGCGTAATAGGGACCATCTGTAAAGATCTTATCGACCTTTCGGCTACATGTAAGATACCCATTGTCTTGGGTGCGCAGCTTAACAGGCAAGAGGCTCTTTCCCCAGCAGACCTCTCACTCCAGTGTATCGCCGATGCCGCCGAGATAGAATATTCAGGTAATACAATCGTGTTGGTATGGTATTCCGGAAAAAAACCGAGACCCAACAGCAGCTATTATTGCAAAAATAGCAAAAAACAAGAATTGTCTCCTGAAGGTAAGCGTATAGAAGCTCTTGGCCTGAATATCGGCACCCCCGGCAGAATGTATGTTAAGCTGGCCAAGTATCGTATCAACCAGCCTGACGGAGAGGCAATTCTAAAATTCGACGGCAATACTGGCAGGATTTTTGATAAAAATGATACCTTGACAGTAGATACTCATAATTCACAAACAAAACAAAAAACGTTTGATTTTTAAAATATGAAAGAGAATAAAGGCTATATTCCCAAAAATAAAAATGGCAATGTTAGATGCAACGAATCTAACATAGGCCTTTATTCTCGATTTATTAATCAGGCGAAGCGCAATAGCGTAAAGAATACGCCCAACATTGAGTATAACAAACTCACTTCTTCTGAACAAGCAGAATGGGCAGCAGCAATGGTTAAGTGGAATAAGGAAACAGAGAAAGAAACAGAATCTTTCACACCGGCCATATCTCCTTCTAAATTTTATGAAGTGAAGGCTGACAGAATTCAATTTACAAAACTTCATGAGATAGTTCTTGATACTCTTGAAGAAATGTACAATCAGCAATCTATTGACAATGTCTATAATTGGATGAACGGCCGGAATGGTGAAAATTACGAAGATATGGGTCGAATCTACACAAATCCTTCCCAGATAGCGAAATACATATGGGGTGTTGCCCATCCTGAATATGTAAAAAAGGTAGCGGATGTCATTTATGATCTTAGTCATGAGATTGTTCTTTTAGGTCGTAGAGAAAAACAAAAAGAAAAAGATATTTATGTTGTAAAACAAGTGACGTTAATTATTACTTGTGGCACTACCTGTATCACTACAAAGAATGATCAGATAAAAGAGCGTTATTCATATATTCAACTACACCCAGTATTCTTTGAGAAAATCAGTAAGTTTTATATTCCTCGCCGCAACAACTTAATAAGCATGCTTCGCGACTTTTATTATAATGACAGAAAAAAAACTGGCTATAAAAAAAAATACATGTTACCACCCAACGAACCTCGTTATCTGGCACAGTATCTTTATGAATTTGCTGTGCAGAAAAACTATAACATCACTTTAGACGAGGAGACGATTGCACATGAACTCAATATTAAAGAGTTTAATCAACGGCGTATTTCCCGAGGCCGTAATAAGATTACCAATTCTTTAGATGCTTTGAAATATGCTGGGATGGTAAAAGATTGGAACAATTGTCTGGGTAAAAAGGGGCAGCAACAATATAGTGTTGAACTGATTCCGGAATATTTCGGCCGCAGCGAGGATAAAAATAACAATAAGGTGGAATCATGAGAAGGTGGAAATTTATATCATATCTTGGCGCAAACTATATCATATCTTGGCGCAAACAAGAGGTGTTTATATCATATCTTGGCGCAAACTATATCATATCTTGGCGCAAACTATATCATATCTTGGCGCAAACTATTTTTGTAATTAACTCAAAATCATACAGTTGCGTGATACATTCGCTCCTAATAAATAATTTAAATAATAATATAAAAATTATTATAGTAAATTATTTAAGAAAAAAAGAGGCACGTCCAAAAAAAGTTTTGGAATTTTTGGACGACCTCTTTCTTCTATATCATATCTTGGCGCAAACTATATCATATCTTGGCGCAACCCCTTCTCCGTATATGTTTAACTACAAAAAGTAAATACACCCTATGACAGACATTCAAATTTCAGATTCGACACCGGTAGCCATGTTGACCGTAGGACAGCTCAAGGAGCTGTTTCAAGACTGTATCAAAGACCTTCTCGGTGCAGCTAATGTTGCCGCACCCTGTGAGGAATCAAGCAAGCGATACGTTTACGGCATCGCCGGAATAGCGAGCTTGTTCAACGTCTCATACGTTACGGCCTGCAAGCTGAAAGACGGCATTCTCCAGCCCGCCATCCTGCAGCAAGGGCGAAAGATCATGTGTGACGCAGAACTGGCTATTGAACTTTTCAGAAATAAAACCGGAAAGAAGTAATTGTTAAACCAAAAATAAAATAAAGATTATGGCACATGATTTTGGGATTAGGAACACGAAGAGAAAGGATTTCTCTTGGTTCTTCGGGTATGCAAACGGACTCATGTATGGCGCTTTTGGCGAGCATAAGCATGACGCAGGAGTCTCTGGGGATAATGGCAGAGAAATAAAAAGCAAGGCTGAAACAGAAAAAGCCCTCGATATCGCTATCAGGATTTTTGATGCTATGCACTACCCCGATCCCCACAGACTGGATGAGATTAAGGCATTTCGTCTGGAAATGGCTAATGATGCCTCAGGGGACACTTACAAGATTTGGTATTGTTAATAGTGGGAATAACACTATTTTTGTTAAGTTAGCTAATTTAGTTACAACCACAAAAATAACAAATATAGTATGAAAAATATGATTATTCTTTTTGCTGGCTTAAAAGGTGGGACGGGAAAGTCAACCCTTTGCAACCTTTTCGCCACTTATGCCGTTGAGCAAGGCTTCCCTGTTGCCGTCATGGACGCTGACACCCAGCTCTCCCTCTACAAGAACTTTTTTGAGGATTTAGCGACGTTAGGGGTGAGAAATGTTTCCACACCTTGGCGCATCTGGTCTTTACGTGCTGATGACACTGTCAAAGAGAAAATGAGCAAGATTAAGAAAATCCCTGGGCTTGTTGTAATCGATTGTCCTGGATCGGTTGACAATGAAAACCTAAAGTACATATACCATTCTGCAGATATAATCATCATGCCTTTCCGCTTTGATCGCATGAATGTCCGTGAGACAGTTACCTTCGCTGACCTGATAAAGAAGATAAGCAAGGCAAGGCAGTTATATTTGCCGAATATGGTGACTCAGTACGACGAAAAGCGTGAAGAGCTGCGAAAGGCCATGGAGCGAGCCAACAGCGACCTCGGGAAATATGGCCGCGTTCTGCCAGGTATTCCGGAATGCTTGGCCGTGAGAGACTCTAATACACTTGGGATGAACTACAAGCAAAGATGGGCCGTTAGGGATTCCTATAATGTAATTATTGAAGAAATCAACACCTTAATTAACAAGTAATATGGCTAAGAAATTCAAAAATTCACTGGACGGATTCGATATGTCCGGTACAGTTTTTGGGGACACTAAGAGCGAGACTCCCAAGAAGAAAGTCGAGAAGACAAAGAAAGAGAAATCAGTACAGAGTAGCAAAGCGCAGAAAACTAAGACCGGCGAGAGAGCGACAATAGGCGCGGCTCGCGGCTGCAAGCCAGGCTACACACGTCACACCTATGTCCTGCCCCAGCAGATGATAGACCAGGTGAAGGCTGTGGCCCAGTTCTTCTGTTGCTCCGAGGTGTCAGCAGCCGAGCAGCTGCTTCAGAAGGGGCTTGATGACATCCGGAAACAACATGGCAAGAAAGCACTAACTTTACAAAAGACACAAAATTTGTTTGGTTAGTGTAAAACGCTAAACAAACAAAAAACGTAAACATAGTAAAGATAGTTAAGTTAAATATAAAAGTAAAGAAATTATGAAAGCTACATTTGATGTGTCGATTATCATTGACGGAAACAAGGTTGAGACAGCGATGGGACTTCAGAAAGGATTCGAGGGCATGAACCCAGACGATTTTCATAAAGTTCAGATAGCTGTTCTCAGCCTGAAAAAGGAGTTAGAGAAAGAGCTGCCAAAACACAAAACTAATGCACACTATTAAGAAAAATGTGCAATTTTGGTCTTAAAAATGTTAATTCAAGAGATTTTACCTCATTTTTTTGGACTGCGGTGTCAAGTTGAGTTATTTTGCTCCAAAAAAAGTTCAACATTATTAAAGTTAAGGTTATGGATATTTTTCTCAGCGACAAACAAATAGAGACAATTGCCAGCAAGACTGCAGAAATTCTATTTCGAAAATTACGCGAAGAAGAGGAACAACCTTCGGAAATGGTTAGTGTGAAAGAGGCTGCGCACATACTTGGGATCACCCAAAATCATATGCGCAGGATAAAAGACAAATTTCCCCATATAAAAAATGGGCCAAATAGCCAGGGGCGATTGTTATTCAAACGTGATTCTCTCCTGGCCGAATATGCAAAGTAATAATATTAAATAATGTAAGATTATGGGAAAGTACCCTTACGCATCTTCAAACGACCATACCAAGCTGCAATGGTTGAAGGACGGCTACGTCATCAAGCGTGGCCGGAAAGGTGTAGAGAAATACACAAGCAGATCTTCTCAGTACACAGCCATCTACTACTGTGAGAGCGACGTAAGAAAGGACGCAGAGAAAGCTGCTGCCATTCTTGAAAAGAAGCATCGGGATAAACTCCTGCAGCAACGGAAAGCCCGTGCCGCTGAAAAGAAGCGCCACGATTCTATAAAGAAGGAGTGGCAGAAGTTTCTCGGGTCAATCAAGAAGATTGTAGTATTCGACACAGAGACCAGCGGCCTCGTTGCCGGTACTCATGTGGTGTTGTCAATTTCATGGCAGGTTCTTGACAACAAACTCCGGAAGATAAGTGAAAAGACATACTTTTTCGACTGGCCTTCAGACGAAAGACGCATCACCGATGAAGCAATCTATGTCAACGGTCTTACGAAAGAGAGGCTTGCAGAACTTGGAACCTCTGACAAAGCAGAAGCCCTTCAGGAGTTCGCCGATGTCATTACCGATGCCGATTTGCTTGTGGCACACAATGGCGCTTTCGATGTGCGCTTCGTTAAGGCTGATGCAGTAGAGGTCGGCGTGAGAATAACTTTCCAAAATAAAGAGTTATGGGACACCATGCATCGCATGACATACTACTGTAAGATTCCTCGCAGTTGGTACGAGTACAAGTGGCCCAAATTGTCGGAACTGGCCGATAAACTCCGTGTTCGTCAGACCGATATTGATTACCACCAGTCAGCCGACGATGTGGAGGTCACCGCCAGATGCTTCCGGGCTATAGTAAAGCGCGGAATTGTTTCAGTTTAATTATGTAACAATAAATAAATAAGATTATGATAAATCTTAGTAAATTCTTATTGGGCCGGCTGCACGTCCTTAACGTGAGGGTTAAACCACTCATGAAGTTACTCCAGGAGAGTAATATGCAGCTCAATTATCAATTGTCAATTAAGTTACAACGTGTAGCTACCCTACAAATGAGATAGAAATACTATAACTATAAGATAACATGTAATTTAGTATTACTATAAATACGTAAATATATGAATAAAGATTGTTCTTATTACGAGATGTACCTAAAGGTTATTCTCCACGAGATTAAATCTCCTCTTGCCTCTAACACGTCTTTCATTGAAGAGCGGGCCAGGGCAGCCGAGGAAGAGATAGAACGTCAACGTCTTGCCGGCCTGTCACCTATTGCCGCCGAGGAAGTGGGTATGCACCTCCTTGTTTCCGGCATTATGGATGACCGTCCATGACATAGTTATTAATCCTTTAATTTTATTCTTATGAACAGTACTTTAAAAGCTGAATCAGTAAGCCTATCCTTTGCTTTTTTCGATTCTCCGTCGGTAAAAGCTATTGAGAAGGAATTTGGCTTCAAGGGAAGCAAATTACTCTTGGATATTTTGTTGGAGGTTGCCAAATTCCCCAACACCGAAAGCGTTTATTGTAAGTCGTTCAGGGAACGTATTGCGTTTCGTAACAATGTTTCAGAGCGTCTGGTTGATATGGTTGTTCACCGTATGGTCAACAATCTCCTTCTAAGGAAGATAAAGCATTCGTCGTATTATTCGCTTGCCGTTCCCTCCTGGTGTGTGCAGCCAGACGGCACAAATCCTTTTCTTTCCACGCCTTATTTTGTAACATTATCGCGCAAAAATCCAGTTTCCTCGGAGGAAACCCAAATAAACTCCGAAAAAAGTACACAAAGTAATGAAATGAAATTATGAAAGCAACATTCGAAGTAACAATCAGAATCGATGGAAGACACGTTGATACTGCATTCGGCATGCACAACGGTGCCGAGGACATTTCTTTGGATTCAGTTCAGGGAGTTTCAACAACTGTAACGCGTCTTCGCGAGGAGCTATTGGTAGAACTACAGAAAAGACAAAAAAAAGTGCATTTTCGGTGCTTTATATCTTGAAATAACGTTTTTAAGACCAGAGTCTTCAAAAAAACATACAGAAGAGGGGGCTGGTAAATCTTATGAAATTCTCATCGGGCCGGCTGTACGGCCTTAACGTGAGGGCAATGCCGCTCATGAAGTCACGAGATAAGGAGTGACATGCAGCTTTTTCTATGAATATGTATAAGCTATACAACCTCCATACCGAATGGTGACAAGGCGAGTCTTGCCAGGCGAAAGTGCATCTTTCCCCATGGGATGCCGATGATGGTGATGCAGAGAAGAAGGCCGTAGAAGATGTGGGTGAGACAGATCCAGATGCCGCCAACGAAAAACCACAGCACATTCATAAATATGCTCACACAACCCGGCTGCGACACCTTCCACTTCACCTTCGAGCCGAACGGCCAGATGGTCAGTATGCCCAACTTCATACTCTGCAAGCCGAACGGGATGCCGATGATGGTTATCATCAGAACCAGTCCGGCGACGAAATACTCAATGGCAATATGAAGCCCGCCAAAGATTAGCCAAATGATGTTTCCTAATATCTTCATTGTTTTGTAATTTATACTGACAACGCTTTAGTTGGACATGCCTTCGTACACTTTTGGCAAAGGATGCACTCTGTAGCATTCTTGCGCATGCGAGCGCTTTTGTTCACCTTAACTTCCATCGGACACACCTTCAGGCAATTCCCACAACTGATGCACTTTTCCTCATCGCACTTGATGCGAATCAGGGAGTAATAGCTCATGGGCTTCAGGAAAACAGTTATCGGGCAGATGTACTTGCAGAAGGCGCGATTGTCCTTCAGCAGGATGGCGAGGGTGATGCCGACTGCATAATAGAAAATATTGCCTGCGACGAAGAGCATGAACATCGTATAGGCAGTGGCCTTTCCAAGCCAGAACAGAAGCAGGACGATGGTCAACGAAAGGCCGAACATGATGTATCGGATGAAGCCGCAGCTTTTCCTTGGTACTTTTGGCTGTTTGTAAGGCAGTAAGTCGAGAATCATAGCCGTCCAGCATGCATATCCGCACCATCCTCTGCCGAACAACAGTGGGCCAAAAATCTTGGCAATGGCATAGTGGAGCGTACCAGCTCCCCAGACACCACTAAGCAGATAGTACCAAAATCCCTCTATCTGCATATTTTCACGGTATATCAGCCCGAGGAACACAAGCATATAAGTACCTACGCAGAATTGGGTGAACTCCCTGGCGTACTTCCAACCCGCAGCAAACAAAATGCCTCCGAGACCGATGCAGGTGCCGATATATGAGAAGTTCAGAAGGAAGAACAAGTTACCTGTAGCCTGCCATAGCCAAATGGCAATGGCCTCGAATAGCAGCCAAAGGATAATGGGAGAGCGGTATTTTTTCATTTTCAGATTAAAACTGCCGTACCGCTGGTGGCTACCATGAGCATCGAGCCGTTGGCACCGACGGTTTCATAGTCGATATCGATGCCTACGATGGCATTGGCTCCAAGAGCCTGAGCACGCTGCATCATCTCTTGCATGGAAGTTTCCTTGGCTTCGGAAAGTACTTTCTCATAAGCGCCTGCTCGACCACCTACGATGTCGCGGATGCCAGCAAACAGATCCTTGAACATGTTAGCACCTATTATGGTTTCACCTGTCACAATACCTTTGTACTCGCGGATAGCGTGACCTTCAATTTGTGGAGTTGTTGAGAGTATCATATTCGTTTTCTTTTTTATAAGTTTCTATCTGTTAGACGTAAGAACGATGCAAAAAGTTACACTATACACCCAGATAAAACTATGGTTTCGAGGAACATAATGTACAGATGCTCCAGCGCCACCAATATTGCAAAAATAGTTATGAGTGTACTCATACTATATGCCTTCTTAAACTTCTTTTCTTAATTCTTCTTGCAAATATAGTGGTTTTAACAGAGATATCGAGAATTATGCGTAAATTTGTGCCTGAAATTGAGAATTATTAGGATTTATGGGCAATATCAAAATAATAAAAGGTGTATTTGGTACGAGTTTGGAATTAGAACACGCGGAGGTCATGGCAGGATTTCCTGATATTACGATAGACTATTCGCACGAGACGCTGGATTTCAACCGAGACTACATCAAGCATCCTGAAGCATCATTCTATGGTGATGTTGAGGGCGATTCTATGGTGGGCGCAGGCATCTTCGACGGCGACCGTGTAATCATCGACAGAGCCGTTGAACCGCATGATGGTTCAATTGTCGTAGCTTGGTGGGGAGGAGAGGGCTTTACAATGAAGTACCTCGACCTGACCCATAGGAAGGATGGATATATCGAACTACGACCTGCCAATGACGAATATCCGGTTTTCAAGATAGACCAGCCTGAGTATTTCGAGGTCTGGGGTGTGGTGATTCATGTTATTAGAACATTAGAGAAGGTTTAATCCATAGTCTGTGACACATATTATATTTTAGTTAGGAATGAGTATGGAAAGTAGATTTGAGACTGCAAAGTTATATCTCATAGACCTTCTTCGGATTTATGGCAATCAACTTATTATTGTCAAAATTAAGCAGAACGGTGAGGAGGTGGTAGTAATGGCGAGAACCTTCGTTAAACGCCAACTGACTGCGGCAGGCATCGAATTTCCTTGGAATGAGATAAACAAAAGGAGTGCGAAAATAAAAAACTCTGAGCTTGACGATGATGAGCTGAGTGTCTTGTTCCATCGGGCTGTATTTGAACTGGAGTCTGCATACGTTGAACAGTTCTGTCAAGGCAAGCCTGAGGCAGAAGCATACATTCATTCAATTTATTCCTGGATTAACAGTAAACAGGCATGGCTTAACTATACTTTCTTTTCTTATCCGAACAAAGAGATTGTGCCTTTCTTAGAAGAGAGTCCAAAAGAAAAACTTGAAATGGGAGAGTTGTCTGAAGGATTAGATGTCACAGAGGATGATGTTAAGGAACTAAAGAAGATGGGCTTTAAGCAAATTTCCAGTGTCCAGGCTATGATGCAGGTGTTCTGGGGTTTCGCGTCACATAGGAAACCAATTAGGTATGCCATGAAGAATGCCATCCTATCCATCACCGTCGATGAAGAAGCTGGGGACTATCTCGAAGCATACATTCATTTCTATAATAGTTTCATACAGGCAAAGATCGAGAGAGATGCCTTCCCTGTGGAAGAGGATAGAGTCAAAAAGCATGAGAACCAAATTAAGGAGTTGAATAGGAGACATCATGCCGAATTGGATGAACAAAAAAAGAAACGGAAAGAAGAGATTGCCAAACTCAATAAAAAGTACCAACAAGAGCTGCATGATATTAATGTCAAAACGAAAGAGTACAAAAAAATCATTGATAAATTCCGAAAAAAGGTAAAAAATCCTTTTGGAAGAGTCTTCCAGACTTATGATTTTACGGATGAGAATGAGATAAAAGATTTCATCTCTTGGTTCAAGGTGCTTCATAAGAAAGTCAAGAATCAGACAGTCAAGCAGATATTGACGAACCGTTTTGAAGATAATCCTGATGATGCAGAACTCTTCATGAAGATGGTAGAGGAATATAACTCTGCCTTTGTGACAGCTGATGATGACGACAAAGAAGTTGTAGAGGAATGAAGTATTACGGCATCATCGACTGCGACAACTGCTACGTGAGCTGCGAGCGTGTTTTCCGTCCAGACTTGAACGGGAAGCCTGTCGTAGTGTTGTCAAATAATGATGGTTGCGTAGTAGCCCGCAGCAATGAGGCTAAAGCAATGGGCATTAAAGCCGGAGTACCGTATTATCAGCTTGCTCAACAGTTCCCTGACAACAAGATTGCCGTCTTTTCCTCAAACTATGAACTTTATGGGGAACTGACTGGCAGAGTCGTAAGCATCATCAAGCAGGAGGTTCCTGCATACTTTCGCTATTCGATTGATGAGTGTTTTGTCTATCTTGACGGTATGGAGAATCTCAATCTAAAGGAATGGGGAGAAAACCTGCACAAAAAGATTAAGCGCTATATGGACATGCCCGTCAGTATCGGACTGGCTCCGAATAAGACCCTTGCAAAGATGGCCTCACACTTTGCGAAAAAGTACCAGGGCTATCACCATTGCTGCATGATAGATTCAGACGAGAAGCGCACCAAGGCCCTAAAGCTTTTCCCGATAGATGATGTATGGGGCATTGGCAGACGCTATGCTGCGAAGCTCGAGACTCTTGGTGTGAAGACAGCCTACGACTTTGCTCAGCACCATAAGGATTGGGTACGTCTGACTTTTAACAATATCAACATTGTCCGCACTTGGCAGGAACTGAACGGCGAGGATGTCGTACCGAACGAGGAACTGGCGAAGAAAAAAAGCATCTGCACCAGTCGTTCTTTCAATGGCATGATTAGCGACTACGAAACCCTCAGGACCCATGTATCGAACTATGCCGCCCGTTGTGCCGAGAAATTGAGGATGCAGAAAACTGTGGCCTCCATCGTGGGTGTATTCCTAAATACGAATGCTTTCCGCGAGGACTTGCCTCAGTACTGGAATTTCATGGAGCAGCGGCTCATTACTCCAACCAGTTCCAGTATCACCATCATCCAGACAGCCAACGAGGTGCTGCGGCAAATCTACCGTCAGGGCTACCAGTACAAGAAAGCCGGAGTGATAGTGATGGGCATAGGTGCTGATTCTCCAATTCAGCAAGACCTCTTCGATATTACTGCCGAGCAGTTCCAGAAAATGAAACGACTTGACGAGGTTGTAGATAGGATTAACCGAATGCATGGAAGCGAGACTATCGTACTCGGTTCCCAGCAATATACTAAGAAAGATGGCAAGGGCAAGGCTGATGTTTTTGCAAATGCCATCAAGCATGATTTCAAGAGTCCCAATCCTACCACCCGTTGGGGCGATGTAATTAAACTCAACGCAAATATCAAGAAAAAGGTGTAAAGCTATGTCTTACATGAATAAATATCTGTCAGATGACTATCGGCGCGATGAGCTAATACGCATCATTAAGCATAGTGTGGAGAAACTGACTCTGGCCCAGTTGGAAGCTTTGTACTATGACATGACAACGAAGTCGTACATTAACGATTGACTTTTCTATAGTCATTATACGCCTGCCAAGACTCCTTTACACTTTCAACTTCAAAATCATCCTCAAAGAAAGTCACCTGACAATCATCTTTGAATGGTGACCAGTTGCCGCAGATGGTTCCGTCGTAGGCGACAACGGGCTGGAAGATACCACTGTTGTTGTGGGCATGCAGCCGGTGTTCAGGTGGGAGAACTATGTCGCGAGACTTGTAGCTGATAAGGTATTCGTCATAGGGAGGAATCAGGAGGAACTTGCCCTTGCGGAAGCCTCGTGTGCGGCAGTCATCCGTCAGATAGAAGGCTCTGCCTTTCCAACGTACTATATGAACCGTATTGCCTAAGAGTTCTATGCCTCGCCTGCAGTCGCTTACGTTTAAGCCTGACCACCAGACGAAATCCTCCAACGTGGCGGGTTGACGGCTTTGGAAGTACTTTCGGGTGAAGTGCATCAACGCTTCCTCTCTGTCCATCTTTTCCGATGCCCTCACTTTATTGGCAGTAAGTGCGTAGGTGGCTTTCATCGGCAACAGTTCTCCACTGCAGAGGGTTCCTGACATCTCGGCCATGCGGATATGGTACGACAGCCGATGGACGTCCATCTTTATGTCTTTCTCAGCCAAAGCTCGCACTAAATCCTCTTTTGTCGCACTCCCCAAGTCGGCAACGGTTTGGGCGAGGATGTCGCGGATACACATCATTTCCTCGTCGGGAATACTGATTTTGTTGCTGCTCATCCAGCCCTTCGTCACAGCGATAGCCTTAGGCGCACAGAGGTCAATCATCATCCAATAGTCTTCTGCGGCCACCAGTTGCCACGTGCCTCGCATCAGGTGCAGACGGATAATCCTGCCTTCGTCAAAGGCTTTCTTGAATGCTTTGTGTGACGGTCTGCGCGTCCGCATCTCCACTGCCCACCGCATCATGCGGTACTCCTGTGCCTGCATGGCAACCATGTAGCTGACCACCTCGCCAGGGTTACAGAACTGAGGGGCAACCAGCTGTTGGTTGAGAAGTCGGGCGGTTATTGGATTCATACAATTCATACTGTTATCTCAATCTGAATCCCTTCTGGGCCAAGGATGCTATGTGTTCGATTCTCATAACTTGTCTTCTGAAATATCACTTAATTGGGTCTGAACAATATTCCCTGCGGCCACAGTCCTTGCAGAACTTGCCTATCCAAACGTTATCGAACTGTTCGATGGCTGCATCAAGCATTTCTGGGTCATCGGTAAGGATACCAGCCTCGAAGTTCCTTTTCTTGGGTGATTTCATGCCCATGCCTGCACCGGTCAGGTTTGCAGAGCCGATGTAGGCAATGCTGCTATCGATAATTATAAGCTTGAAATGGACTCTCGGACACAGCACACGCTCCATGCAGTCATAAAGAATCGGATGCTTTTCATGATCCTCTCTCCATGCTGTTCCTGGTTCCTTGGCATGAATCAGCCTGACCTCCACACCTTTTTTGAGCAAAGAGGCAATCAGCGAAAGGAATGGTTTGTCATCGATGTACAGATCCTTGATGTCTGCCGTCCCAATCCACACTGTCCGCTTGGCTTTTTTTACCAATGACAGGACTTCCTTGTAATGGTTTTCGTCTGCTATATATCTTATGAAACTCATACCTATTTTACTAAACGCATATACAACAAGGGATATGGGCTCCCTTCTTCATCCAACTCAGTCCGCTTATAGGTGCAGAAATCTATGTGCTCGTAAAATCCGATGGCCTGTGGGTTCTGTTCGTTTACAGTTACTTCATTAACATCGTAATGTTTTATGGAGTAATCGACCAACTGCTTCCCGATTCCCTGTCCCCGATGGTTTGCATCGACGAATAGCATTACAATTCGGCGACCCTCAATGCCGATAAAGGCAATAGGATTATTCTCGACATTATCGAAAACCAACAACCTCTCAACACGGCTGATTGCATCGGGAATGTATGCCTTGATGCGTTCAATTTCAGACTCTGACAGAAACGTATGGGTCTGCCTTACTGCGCTTTCCCATATCCTCACAAGTTCATTCGTCAGTCCATTATTTGATGTAGTTGTTATCAGCCTAATCATAGTCTTGACTTTAGTTCTGCCTTAACCTTTTCCAAATCGCTACAAGAGAGGATTGGCATGAGGCTTTCTATTTCCTCAATGCTTTTGTCCCACCACTTGAACTGAAGCAATAGATCTATCAGTTCGTCATCAAAGCGTTTTTTGATTACTCGACAAGGATTACCAACAGCAATAGAATAAGGAGGAATATCCTTTGCCACCACCGAGTTGGTTCCGATAATGGCTCCATCACCTATATGAACGCCAGGCATCACCGTTACATTCTGACCGATCCAGA
>JAEEGL015891961.1_pt1 | contig 20204 bp, 14 predicted proteins | sample 9134231 | NCBI WGS metagenome assembly JAEEGL01 (sample SAMN16246548, study PRJNA631951) | gut metagenome | biome: gut microbiome; feature: rumen; material: fiber-attached | host: Bos | place: Iran: Karaj | collected 2018-10
TAAGCGTGGCCTTCGAAGTTCTTGACAAAGTATACCACGTCCGCATCCTGACGGATAGCCTCTTCAACAAACTGGCGGATGCCCATCTCCATGGCCTCGTGCCCGCCTGCGAAAATCAGCATCGGGGGCAGGTTTTTCAAATCGCCGGTCATGGGATTAATACGCCAGTCGTCCATGTCGAGGGGGCCTGCCCAGAGCTTGAGAGCGGTTGGGAATGCCTTGGTTGAGACGATGGGATCACGCTCCAGCAGCAGGTCCTCAAAGGCTTTCTCTTCGGCATTTCTCGGCAGCCCGCCGATGTTGCAGGCCGGGGATACCAGAAACAGGTTGTTTGGCTTGTCGAGGCCTTCGGCGTTGATGGCAAGCGCAGCTGAAACTGCGAGGCCGCCGCCGGCAGAATCACCGCCTATGGCAATCGCTTCGCCAAGGCACTCTCTGAGCATCTCACGATAGAGAACCATCGTCATGTCAAGCGCTTCCTTACCGTTATGCTCGGGGATGATCGGATACTCAGGGAACCAGATCTCGGCACCGGTTTCGGCTGCAAGGTATTCGGCGAAGTTGTACTGTGCCACGCCCGAATCCATCACAAAGCCGCCGCCGTGCAGGTACAGGATCTTTTTTGTTTTGCCCTTCGGATCGCCCACGCGGAGCTTGTACCAGGGGAAGCCTTCCCAGCTGAACTCCTCCGCATGCATGCGTTCACGCATCTCCGGACTCAGCGCACTGACTCCTCCGTGGCAGTTTTCCAGAACGAGGCGAATGAAGTCATCCCCTGTGCTGGAAAACATGGTATGCACCAGTTCCTGTCTTTTTTTGATGATTTCTTCCTGCGTCATGGCAATATCTCCTTCACACAGATTCATAATTCTTCATTTCCTGTTTACTCCGGCATACAAGCCTCCGGTAGACCCCGAGGCTTGTATGCCAAAAGCAGTACCTGAAGGCAACCCTTTCTGAAATCAGATTACGGGGCCCATGCAATAGATATCGATGAAGTTGAAGTACTTGATGGCCTCGCTCTTGGTCATCTCACCGTTAATGGTACTGATCATGCGCTCAAAAGCATACTCGCCGACTTCGTGGATAGTGCTTTCGCCGGTAATGATGACGCCGGCGTTGATATCCATATCCTGCTCCATCTTTTTATAGGTATTGACATTACCGCAGATCTTGAGAACCGGCATGGAGGGGAAGCCCTGCGGGGCGCCGCGCCCGGTAGAGAAGAGCATGACCTGCGCACCGGTACACGCCATACCGGTCAGGATTTCCGGCTCACGGCCCGGAGTATCCTTAATCCAGAGACCCTTCTGGTCGGTGATCATATCCGTATAGTTCAGCACGCCCTGAATGGGACGGGATCCGGACTTCATAATAGCGCCGAGGGATTTCTCTTCGATGGTGGTCAGGCCGCCGGCGATATTGCCCGGCGTGGGCTGACCCTTGCGCATATCGCAGCCGAGGGATTTTGCCCGTGCTTCCATGTTGGCGACGATCTCAAAGATACGATCGCCGACTTCTTTGTTGACGGCTCGTCTTGCCAGAATATGCTCGGCGCCGATGAACTCAGTGGTCTCACCGAAGACAACAGTGCCGCCCAGATCGACGAGTTTGTCGGCAACATAGCCGATGACACAGTTGGAGGCCATGCCGCTGGTAGCATCAGAACCGCCGCACTTGATGGACATGACAAGATTGGAAATATCGACCTTCTCACGGCGCTGTGTAGAGATTTTGGCAGCAAGTGCCTTGGCCTTGGAGATACCGAGGGCGATGGCAGAGGAAATGCCGCCATCCTCCTGAATGCGAACCATATCGATGGGCTTGCCGGTAGCGGCAACCGTTTTCATCAGGCGGTCCACATCCGTTCCTTCACAGCCGAGGCTGACGAAAAGGACGGCGCCAACGTTCGGGCTGCAGCCCAAAGCAATCAGCGTATCGGTGACACGCTCCAGATCAGGCGGGAGCTGGCAGCAGCCCTGATGATGCAGGAAGGAAATGCAGCCGGATACGGAATTGCAGATGGTCTGCGCGGCTTCAGCAGCACAGACGACGGTGGGGATGACAGCCACATAGTTCCGTGCGCCCACCTTGCCATTTTCTCTTATATAACCCCAAAAGTCCATAATCAATCCTCCCAGTCACCGCGGCCGCGCTTGGAGTCAAGATTGTGCACATGGACGTAGTCGCCCGCGGCAATCTCCTGCGTGGCTTCACCGAGGCTTTCGCCGTACTTGATGATATCCTCATCTACATGTATATCGCGCAGGGCGACTTTGTGACCGTAGGGGATATCGCTGTGGATCTTCATAACATAGCCGTTGCCCTTCTTGTCGCGAACCTCAACCTCACAGCCTGCGACAGCCTCATTGGAGAAGATGGTTGCCACATTGTCGAGGTCGTTGACCTTCAGGGCCAGGGGAAGTTTTGTATCCATGGGTTCCTCCTTTGATTTCGATTTTAAAAAGGCGGTGCAGTGTTCGCCTGCACCGCCATAGTTTATTAGAATCAGACTGTACGGAAATCTATGCTTTTCCGTTTATCAGTGTGCCGCGAGAACTGCCATGTTCAGAGGATCGAGGCCCATAATCAGGATGCAGATGACACCGAGAACGATGATGGTGATCAGGCAGTAAATCAGGCAGGGAACAATGTTGATCTTGATGATCTTGCCTTCGTTGCCGAGCGTACCGGTGGTAGCGCAGGCGGCAACAACGTTGTTGACGCAGATCATGTTCCCGGCAGCACCGCCGATGTTCTGCATGGCGCAGATGATCAGCGGGGAGATACCAATCAGGGACGCGGTCTCAAACTGCAGCGAAGCAAACAGAGTGTTGGAGACCGTGTTGGAACCGGACATGAAGGCGCCCAGTACACCAATCAACGGAGCAATAATAATATAGGCGCTCTTGAACAGATCGGCCAGAGCCTTTGCCATGACAAGCAGCATCGTCGGAGTGGAAGTGGAGCCCAGACTGCTCTGGATTGCCTGCAGGCCTTCAGGCAGATTGGCCATCGTAGTGGTGTTACGATAGATGTAAACCATCGCGCAGCCAAAGATCAGGGCGATGAACGCGCCGGTAACCTGATTCCAGGTGTCTTTGAAGATCTCCTTGATGGTTTCACCCTTGACCTTATGAAGGGCGAAGGTTACAAAGACGATCAGCAGGAACGGAATCAAACCGGGGTTATTCGCAACCTTCCAGGCCCAGCTGCTGCCCTCAACACCGAGGATGTTCTTAATGCTGATAATGCAGTGGGAGTTGAGCCATGCCTTAACCGGCAGCATCGGAAGACGGGTGATGACCAGGATGGCAGCGATCAGAACATAAGGTGTCCAGGCGAGAGTCGCGCTCATGCCGGTATCCTTATCAGCCTTGACTTCCTGCAGGCTCAGCCAGGACTTATCCCAGTTTTCACGTTTGTCGAAGTCCCATATCTCCTTTGGCATGAGGAAGCCCTTCTGGGCGGCAAAGATTGCAATAAACAGGGTGCAGATGGCACCGATCAGGGTCGGGAAGTCAGCACCGAAGATAAGCGCGAAGAACAGATAGAAGCAGTCAAACACAACGGCAACAAAGAGAGCGAACGGCATAGCGCCGAAAGCTTCTTTCGCAGATTTGTTTTTGCCGAAGTTCTTGCACATGATCATCAGGGCAATCCAGATGATGAAAAGGCAGGCCGTAGCGTGGCCGATGGCAGTGAACCGGGAGAGGTTCAGCTTGAAGATATCAACGTCGACACCAAGTGACTGCACCTGCTGCTGAACAACCGTAGTCAGACCGTGCGTCGGGGTTCCGACACCACCGAAGGAGACCGGGACGGAGTTGTAGATCAGAGCGACAATGGCAGCGCACAGCGGCGGGAAGCCAAGGCTGATGAGCAGCGGACCGGCCAGAGCGGCAGGTGTACCGAAACCGGCAGCGCCTTCGATAAACGCACCGAAGATGAAACCGACGATGACAGCCTGCACACGGCGGTCAGGAGAGATGGTGTGGAACACACGCTGAATGGCGGTGACAGCACCGGAATGCTTCAGGGTGTTCATGATCAGAATGGCACCGAAAACGATGAACAGAACGTCTACGGAGCTGAGAGCACCGCTGATGGAGAAAGACAGAATTGCGATAATATTCTGCTTCCATACAAGCAGCGCCACGATACAGGCAATCAGCCAGGAAAGCGGCAGTGCCCGCTTTGCGCCCCAACCGAAACCAACCATCAGAACGACGGTAAGCAGGATGGGGACTGCGGCAATTAGTGCATACATTTTGAATCCTCCCAATCTTACTTTTTTTTGAGAACCGGGCGGCCGCCCGCACCGGTCATTTGACAAAAACATTATAGCACACGAAAAAATGTTTGCAACAGAAAATGGGTATAATACCCAAAAAATATTTATTTAACATGGGAAACAAACTGGGATCTATACAAAGTGCACAAAATACTGCATTGTTTCTTGTATAAAAAGCCAATTTTTTTGCCATTAAATATACAAATAAAAATCAGGTTGATTTTTTCAATTGCTTTCCAGTCAGATTGGCAGATTTTTGGAGAGTACTACAAAAATAAAAATCAGACCCGAAAAAATATCCATTGTTTTTGTGCAATTTGTGTGATATGATAAATCCAAGTATGGGGTTCTGGACTGACCACCAGAAGAACCCTGGTTGTGATTCTACATTATGAATGAGGGGAGAGATTGATTATGCTTGAGATACCGTATGGGAAAACATTTATCGAATTTGACGAGACGGGGGCAAATGTGCTTACCTCCCGCATTGGGGAGCTGAAAGCTGAAAGCGATGGCTTGTCTATCGTAAAGGCAGCCATGGAAAAGCCCATTGACAGCCCGCGCCTCTGCGAGCTGGCCAAAGGGAAGAAGAATTGCGTCATTATTATTTCTGACCACACCCGCCCTGTGCCGAGCAAAGATATTCTGCCGAATATGTTTGCCGAGCTGAAGGAAGGCAACCCGGATATCGATATCACCCTGCTGGTGGCTACAGGCTTTCATCGTCCTACTGCGGAAGCCGAACTGCGCAGCAAGCTGGGGGATGAGATTTTTGAACAGAGCAGAATCGTAATCCACGATTGCCGCAATGCTGAGAGCAATGTCCAGGTTGGGATCCTTCCGTCCGGCGCACCCTGTGTGATTGACAAGGTAGCCGCGGAGGCCGATCTTCTGATATCTGAAGGCTTTATTGAGCCGCACTTCTTCGCCGGCTTCTCCGGCGGACGGAAGAGTGTGCTGCCCGGCATCTGCGATCAGGTCACGGTTCTGGGCAACCACTGCAGCCGCTTCATCGACAGCGACAAGTCCCGTACCGGTAAGCTGGACGGCAACCCCATGCACGAGGATATGGTTGCTGCGGCAAAGTTTGCGAAGCTGGCCTATATTGTCAATGTCGTGATTGATGAGGACAAGAAGACGGTTGCTGCCTTTGCGGGCAACTATGTGACTGCCCATCGTGCCGGGTGTGATTTCCTGCTGAGTTATGCCAAGGTAAAACCTGCATATGCAGATATCGTCATCACCTCCAACGGCGGCGCACCGCTGGATCAGAACATCTACCAGTGCGTCAAGAGCATGAGCGCAGCAGAAGCCACCTGCAATCCGGGCGGTGTGATTATCGACTGCGTGGAGTGTGCCGACGGCCATGGCGGCCAGGCTTTCTATGAGACACTGCGGGACTGCGAAAGCCCCGAGAAACTGTATGAAGAGATCATGAAAACACCGCAGGACAAGACGGTTCCCGATCAGTGGGAGAGCCAGATCATGGCCCGTATCCTGATAAAGTTCAAGGTCATCATGGTTACACGGCCTGAACTGAAAACCATGGTCGAGGAGATGAAGATGCTCTACGCACCTTCCCTGGACGAAGCCATTGCGATGGCAAAAGCCATGGGCAAGGAGAGCGTCACTGTAATCCCGAACGGTATTTCGGTTATTGTCAGCGATTAAAAAGCGCAACCTTTCAATGGACATCCGTTCATTGAAATCAAATTTAATAATAAGGAGAAATGAATATGGCAGAGTTCAACAAAGTAACACCTGAACTGATCGAGGAACTAAAAGCGATCGTCGGCGCGGGCGAAGTTCTGACAGGCGAAAACATCGGCGAGGATTATGCCCGTGACGAGATGCCCCTTTACGGCAAACACATGCCGGAAGCTGTGGTCTTCGTTCACAGCACGGAAGAGGTTTCCAAGATCATGAAGCTTGCGAGCGCGAATCACTTCCCGGTCACGGTTCGCGGTTCCGGCACAGGCCTGGTGGGCGGATGCGTCCCCATTTACGGAGGCATTGTCCTCTGCACCAGCAAGATGGACAAGATTCTTTCCTATGACCTGAACAACCTGGCCGTTCATATCCAGCCGGGCGTTCTGCTGCAGACCCTGGCGGCTGACGCACTGGCGCACGGGCTCATGTATCCGCCTGATCCCGGTGAGAAAACCGGCACAGTCGGCGGTAACGTCAGCACAAACGCGGGCGGCATGCGTGCCGTCAAGTACGGCACTACCCGTGACTATGTTCTCGCCCTGACAGTGGTTCTGCCGAGCGGCGAAGTAATGGAAATCGGTAAGACGGTCTGCAAGACTAGCTCCGGCTACAGCCTGGTTCACCTGATGATCGGTTCCGAGGGTACTCTGGGCATCATCACCGAACTCACCATGAAGCTGGTTCCGGCTCCGAAGATGGATCAGAGCTTCATCGTACCCTATGCGGATGTAGCGTCCGCCATCGCGGCAGTGCCGAAGGTGAAGCTGGCGGGTCTGGATCCCCAGTCCATCGAGTTCATGGAGAGAGACATCGTTGATTCCTCCGCGGCGTTCACCGGCGAAGAAGCCTTCCCGCCTGTTGTGAACGGCATGGAAGCCGGCGCGTATATTCTGGTCACCTGCGTGGGCGACAGCGAAGAACAGCTTGAACAGAAGATGTACGGCCTGGCAGAAGTTGCCGAAGAGACCGGCGCCTTTGACGTGCTGGTGGTCGATGCCAGCCGCAAGGATAAGGTCTGGGCAGCGCGCAGCGCGTTCCTGACGGCTATCGAAGCCGATACCAAGATCATGGACGAGATGGACGTTGTCGTACCGGTTGAACGTATTGCGGACTTCCTGAACTATGTGCATGAAGTCGGCGACGAGCATCATATGCGCATTCGTTCCTTCGGCCATGCGGGCGACGGCAACCTGCACATCTATGTCTGCTCCAACGACATGGGGAGAGAAGAATTCCTGGCAGCCTCCAAACCGGTTATGGACGCATGCTACTCCAAGTGCGCTGAATTCGGCGGACAGGTTTCCGGCGAGCATGCCATCGGCCATGCCAAGAAGGAATATCTGCGTGAATCCGTCGGTGAGACAGCCTTTGGCCTGATGGGCGCCATCAAGAAAGTCTTTGACCCGGACGGCATCCTCAACCCCGGCAAGGTCTGCCACAATCTCTGATACCTGCAGATCGCGATCAATCGTTCATAAGCTTTTGCCCGGGACGCAAATGTGTCCCGGGCAGTTTTCAGGAGAACCTGTACATGATCCATATTGTCTATGAAGAAGAAAACAGCCGGTCCGCAGCCTACGACGATGCTGCGGTGATCGGCATGTGCCAGTTTGAAGATATCAACGGTATACGGATTATCTACCACACCGAAGTTCTGCCCTCTTACGGCGGCCAGGGAATTGCGGGAAAGCTTGTACACTGCGTTTCGGATGAGGCAGAAAACGAAGGTCTGGAAATCAAATCCACCTGCAGCTATGCAAAAATGGTCCTCGGACACTGAGGGCTGGCAATGAAAAGGAGAGAAGCAGAATGAGAAAGTTCCTTGTGGTTGTGGATATGCAGAAGGACTTCGTCGACGGCGCACTGGGGACACCGGAGGCACAGGCAATTGTACCGGCAGCCCTGGAGAAGATCCGCGGTTTTGACGGTGATATCTTCGTCACCTATGACACGCATTTTGAGGACTATCTGAACAGCGCAGAAGGAAAGAAGCTCCCGGTTCCGCACTGCATTTACGGAACACCGGGATGGGAACTGGATGAGAAAGTCGGGGAACTGATGGAAGAGCTTTCCCACATCAAGGTGCAGAAATACACCTTCGGATCGGTCTCTCTGCCGCACCTGATGGCGGAAGTTGCGGACGGCGATGAATTTTCCATTGAACTGATCGGCCTCTGCACCGATATCTGTGTGGTCAGCAATGCGTTGATTTTAAAGGCGAATTTTCCGGAGGTGCCTATTGCCGTGGATGCTGCCTGCTGCGCCGGGGTAACACCCGCTCTGCATGAAGCCGCTCTGCAGACCATGCGCAGCTGCCAGATCGATGTGATCTGAGAGCGCGCCGGAATAAGCTGTTTTTCCCTCTGAACAGCTCCCGCATAATCGAAAATAAATAGAATACATGACCGGCCGGCAGAAAGATTCTTTTTGCCGGCCGGCTCTTTGCGCGGCTCACGGAAAAAACAGTAAATTGCGAATTATGTACTTGAAAATTGTTGGTTACTGTGCTATACTGCCGACATAAGAGTTTGTTCATGAAAGGAGCGCGAAAGATGGCGAGGAGGTCATTCAGCCTGTCCAAACAGGTTGCCTTTGCTGTGATTGACGGCGGGGAAACATGTGATGTGCGAAAGACCACCATCCCCGTCGTGTGTGAGAGAATCCGCTTCTTCCGGGAGCACACAGGTCTGGATCGCAGAGCATTTGCCGCGGCACTGGATGTGACGGTGAATGCTGTCAGCAACTGGGAAACTGGCCGTACAAGGCCGGATTTGAATCTTATCCCCAAGATCTGCAGAGTGTTGAAGGTGTCTCCTTGTCAGCTGTTTGACCTGGATGCACCCTGTCGGGGGTTTTCGGAAGAGGAGACGGCGCTGGTCGGGCGGTATCGCGAACTTACACCGGGCAATCGGCGGGCGGTACGGCTGATGACAGAGCATTTGAAGGATGCCCAGGTTGCAGATGATTGTCCCCGGATTTCAGAACTGCGTTATATGGAAAAAGGTCTGGCTGCCGGCATTGGTGATCCGGCGGAGATGGAGAGCCGCGGTGAGCCGATTTTTGTTTATACGACACCTCTGACGGAGCGGGCAGACTATGTTTTCCATGTGAGCGGCGACAGCATGGAACCCGCCTTTCAGCAAAACGATCTGGTTCTGGTGGAGGCGATTCCGGACGGGCCGGAACTGAAGTATGGTGAGGTCGGCGCATTTATCAGGGGGAATGAGCAGTTCATCAAGATCTATGAGGCGGAAGGACTGCGTTCCGTGAACCCGGTTTATCCGTTTATGGATTTTTCACATACGAATGAGACTGTTTACATCATCGGGCGGGTGCTTGGGAAGCTGAATCCGAAAAAGGATCTGGCATCACCGGATGATGTGAAGAAATATAACATTCTGAAGGAGGCATAGAAATGGATCTTAGAGAAGAAGTAACCGATCTCAGGGAAGAGGCGCTTCGCCGCGGGATTTTCCCGGTGGGGGAGCCGGTACGCCGGACAGATCTGGAGCCGAATCACCTCTATATTATCTATATGGATGAGTATGGGACAGAGTATATTATCCGAAGAGGGATCCTGACAATTGTCACGCTGGAAGGCAAAGTATACTGATGTGCTGCCGGTATTATATCGAACCCGGCTCGTTCAAGCTGCAGTCAATCGGGGAAGCGGCGGTGAATACCCGGCTGATGGAGCGGTTTCGTCGCGCAGCTTCACAGGGGATGCACACCAGCGGCGAGATTGCCCCTTCGATGATTGTCCCGGTAATTGCCAGCAACAGGGCCGGTGATAAGGCATATTTTCCCATGCAGTGGGGATACAATATGGACAGAAAGCGGATGCTTGCCAACGCCCGGGTAGAGACCGCCTCTGAAAAACCGATGTTTCAGGACGGATGGAAGAGCCACCGCTGCATCATTCCGGCTTCCTGTTATTACGAATGGGAGCATTTTCTGCGGCCAAACGGGAAGAAGGAAACCGGGGAGAAATATCTGCTGCAGCCCAAAGGTTCTCAGCTAACCTGGCTCTGCGGACTCTACCGCATGGAGCAGGGGCTGCCGCATTTCGTCGTGCTTACGAGGGCACCGGGCGAAAACATTGCCTTTATCCATGACAGGATGCCGCTGATAGTGTCAGAACACGATGTGGATAAATGGATAAACCCTTCCGTCAGTGCAGACGAGGTGGCATATCGCGCTGTCACAGATGTTTTTTTTCAAAAATCAGGCTGATGGTCAATACTTGATTATTCCATTCAAAGCTGATAGAATAGTGTCACTGAAAAAAGGAGGATTCCGTATGAAAAAGTATCTTGCTGAATTTATCGGGACCTGTACCCTGGTTGTTCTGGGCTGCGGTACGGCTATGCTTGTGGGCTGCGATGCTGCCTCAGGCGGCGGGTATATTCTTACTGCCCTCGCTTTCGGTCTGTCCATCGTCGCCATGGCATATTCCATCGGCAATATTTCTGGCTGTCATATTAACCCGGCAGTTTCTCTGGGTGTTCTGATGTCCGGGGGTATGGAGAAAAAGGATTTTGTTGGCTATATTATTGCCCAATGCCTCGGCGCTCTGGTTGGCTCTGCTCTGCTGGCACTGGTGTTCAGCCTCGGCGGAGTGACGGATATGACCGGCGGCTTCGGAACCAACGGCTTGGCAGGAGTTGGCGGAAATGCCTTCGCAGGCCTTTTGGTTGAGATTATCCTGACATTTATCTTTGTAACCTGCATCCTTGGTGTCACGTCTTCAAAGGCCGGTCACGGGTCTTTCGGCGGTCTGGTAATCGGCCTGACGCTGGTTGGCGTGCATATCCTTGGAATCGGCCTGACCGGTACCTCCGTGAACCCGGCCAGAAGCATCGGCCCTGCAATTGTCGCGGCTGTTGCCGGCAATGCTGCGCCCCTCGCAAGCCTTTGGGTTTTCATCGTCGGTCCGCTGGTCGGCGCTGCACTGGCTGCCGTGGTCTACAAAGCACTGGAGAAATGACCTGAACCTGCAGGATTGACAATGCCGCCTGCACAATTATGAAATTGTCTGCCGCCTCAAAATGAGGCGGCATTCTTCTTCTGCGCTGCAGGAAGATTACCTGATATTCGCGTTATCTTCAGAATCAGCGTAATTGTTCAGTCATCTTGTTCTGACGAACAAAACAGCCTGTTATGACAATCCAAATGGAACTGTCACAACACCGGAGAAATTGTGTAAAATGGCAAAAAATGGGCCGCGAATTGTTATATTTTCGTCAAATTAGCCGTGACAAACTGCCCGCCTCTATGATATGATCAAACTAGATAAGTATGAAATCTGATCAAAATCATACAAGATCAAACATTTTTATTTCACAGAAGGAGAGACAACATGGCAAGAGAGATTCTGTTTGACCTCGGCAAAATGATTACAGACCGTCTGCCGTACAAGTTCGGCCTGAAGAAACTGACGGAAGACGACCCGGAATACATCATTCTGGATCGCGCATGTTCCAATGATGAGATTGCAGAAATCATGCTGAAGATGGGACTCCGCAAGCCCAAGACGACTGCAGAGATTGCAAAGCTCACGGGCAAGTCCGAAGCACGCATCGAGGAACTTCTTATGGACGGCGCCATGCACGGTATTGTGGAGTACAATTGGGAGAATCCGCAGCATGAAAAGCAGTGGTATGTACAGCTGTTCGTTCCCGGCATTGCAGAGATGACAAACATGGTGCTCGAACAGGTTGAGAAGTATCCGGAGCTTGCCAGCAGCTTCGATAAGATGACTTTCCTCCCGCTGGAGGGCAAAACGCACCTTATTCCTCCTGGCGGCGACGGCATCGGGATGCACGTGGTTCCGGTGGAGAGTGCCATTCCGACTCACAGCCAGTCTGTTTCGATTGAGCATCTCTCACACTGGCTTGACAAGTATGATGGAAAGCTCTCCGTGGGCTACTGTTCCTGCCGCAACGCCAGAAGACTGTTCGGCGAAGGCTCCGGCGAGATTCAGGACGACTGCTGTATCGGTCTCGGTGACTTTGCGCAGTACCTGATTGACACTGGCAAAGGCCGTCCCATCACCAAGGAAGAGGCGCTTCAGATCTGCCAGCGCGCGGAAGAGAACGGCTATGTTCACCAGGTTACCAACATTGACGGCGAAGATAAAATCTTCGGTCTTTGCAACTGCGACATCGGCGTGTGCTTTGCTCTGCGTACGAGCCAGTATTTCAATACCCCGAACCTTTCCGCGTCCGCCTATCGTGCCCATGTTGAAAAAGAAAAGTGCGTAGCCTGCGGAAAGTGCGTGGAAGTTTGCCCGGCAGGCGCCGTGAAACTGGGGCAGAAACTCTGCACCAAGAGCGGCGAGGTCGAGTATCCGAAGCAGGAGCTTCCCAACGGACTCAAATGGGGCAAGGACAAGTGGAACCCGAACTATGTCTTTGACAACCGCAAAAACTGCCATGAATCCGGTACGGCTCCCTGTAAGACCGCCTGCCCTGCCCACATTGCCATCCAGGGCTACATCAAGCTTGCAAAGGAAGGCCGCTATCTCGATGCGTTGAAGCTTATCAAACAGGATAACCCCTTCCCGTCAGTCTGCGGCCACGTCTGCAACCGCCGCTGCGAAGATGCCTGTACACGCGGATCATTGGACAAGGCACTTGCCATCGACGAGATTAAGAAATTCATTGCCGAGCAGGATCTGAAGGCGGAAGAGCGCTATGTGCCCTCTCCACTTTACCGTCGGCCGATTGACAAGCCGTATGAAGAAAAGATTGCCATCATTGGTGCCGGCCCTGCGGGTATGAGCTGTGCCTACTATTTGGCACACATGGGCTATACCAACGTAACGGTTTTCGACCGCAATCCGGCTCCTGGCGGTATGCTGGTTATGGGTATTCCGAGCTATCGTCTTGACCGCAGCGCCCTGCAGGGTGAGATTGAAGTTCTTGAAAAGCTGGGCATACATTTCCATATGAATACGGAAGTCGGCAAGGATGTCACGATCCAGCAGCTCCGTGAGCAGGGCTTCAAAGGCTTTTATGTGGCCATCGGTGCGCAGAAGAGCTCCAAACTCCACATCCCTGGTGAGGATCTTGCTGGTGTATACGGCGGCGTGGATTTCCTGCGCGAAGTAAATCTTGGCAATAAGCCGGAGATCGGCAAGAAGTGCGCTGTTATCGGCGGCGGCAATGTGGCGATGGATGTCTGCCGGACTGCAGTACGCCTCGGAGCGGAAACCTATGTGGTTTATCGCCGCAGCGAAGCGGAGATGCCTGCGGATAAGGAAGAAATCGCCGAGGCAAAGGAAGAGGGAGTGAAATTCTGCTTCCTGAATGCACCTGCTGAGATCGTTGGTGTTGACGGTAAGGTTACCGGCCTGAAGGTCGAGATCATGGAATTGGGCGAACCGGACGAGAAGGGCCGCCGCGCACCTGTTGGAACAGGAAAGTTTGAGACCATCGAAGTTGATTCTGTCCTCGCAGCGGTTGGTCAGGCTATTGACTGGGGCGGGCTGGATGTCGGCGTAATGAAGACCGGTAAGAAGGGCAACGCCATTGCAGATGCCGTGACCTACCAGACCGAACAGGACGATATCTTCGTCGGAGGCGACGTTTATACCGGACCGAAGTTTGCCATCGATGCCATTGCTGCCGGACGTGAAGGTGCAGAATCTCTGCATCGCTTTGTACAGGATGGCCAGAGCCTGACCCGTGGACGCAATCTGCGCGAGTTCTACGAGCTGGATAAGGACAATGTGGTTGTCGGCATGGATTCCTTTGACTGCCCGCAGCGTCAGCCTGTTCTCCACGATGTTGCCAAGGCGAAATCCTTTGAGCATGACCGTCTTACCTTCACGGAAGAGCAGGTGAAAGCCGAAGCTTCCCGCTGTCTGGGCTGCGGTGTCAGCGTAGTTGACCGGAATCGCTGCATTGGCTGTGGCCTGTGCACTACGCGCTGCATGTTTGACGCGATTCATCTGGAGCGCGATGTTCCCGCAGCATCCACTATGGTTCGCTGTGAAGACAAGGTCGGTCCAATGCTCAAGCATGCTGCAAAACAAATTCGGATTGTCCGCAAGGGATAAGAATGCACGAACTCAGCACTATTTACTATGTCATCGATACGGTCGAAAAACTGGCTGTGGAGAATAATCTGAAAGAGATTGGTTCCATTACACTGGAAGTCGGCGAGGTTAGCGGGATTGTTCCAGACTACCTGCTGGATTTCTGGCAATACGCCCGGAAGAAGACGGAGATGTTCCAGAATACCGATCTGAAGATTGAAACGGTCAGAGCGGTGACATACTGTCAGGACTGCAAAGACACTTATCCAACGATCCCGCAGGGGAAGACCTGCCCTTATTGTGGCAGCGGCAATACTTTCCTCGTCACAGGGAACGAATATAATATCAAGGAAATAGAAGCCTGTTAGCCAATCATAGAGGTTTGAACAAGCGGCCGCCGATAAAACATCGGCGGTCGTTTTGCGAAAATTTTTTTTACTGATTTTTCACAATGCTGATTTTCCTGTTGCAAGCAGTCAGAAAACGGGTTAAAATAATACAATTGACAATCCATTCAGTTCCAGCACCAGGATTCTGAGGAATGATTGACAACGGGGGAAAAGGCATGCTGAAATGGCAGCACCATTTCCCGGCATCTATTCTGCAGAGAGGCCGGGATTATTATAAAAAGAATAAAGTCCGTTCGCTCATTCAGGATGGGAATAAATACTACGCGGCAGTCGAAGGAACACGAGAATATGAAGTATACATTCGTGTTTCAGGCGATAAGCTTGAATATCTGAGCTGCACTTGCTCCTATGCGCAGGATGGCGAGCTCTGCAAACATATGGCGGCGACGCTTTATGAGATCAGCGCAAGGGAAAATCCGGTCCTGAATATCCGCGGAGCAGCGGCACAGGGAAAGATTGCCGCGCACAGGAAGATACAGCCTTTTATAGATGATGCGGGAGAGGCAGCGGGCACTGTTTCTCCGCCGCGTATCGGCAGATATACAGATGCAGAAGAAAACATATTCTCCATGTCCTGCGACGTCGGCAAAGATGCGGGTACGGGGTCTGAGACAGACAGCCGCACGATGGTCAGCAGGGATTCGGAAACTAAGTCGGAATATGAAAACACGACGGATCAGAACATTGCTGCACAGGATTATACCCCAGAGGAGAGTTATCTATACTACCTGCCGTCTCGTTTTACTGCAAACCTGGAGATCTATGAGGATACCTGGAACAAGGCGCAGAAGCTGCTGGAAAGCGATGCGCTGACAGGTTTCCAGACGGGGCTGATCCGCATTCGCGGAAAAGGCGGCATTATCCGGGAAGAGCTGTACAGCAGTGCAACATTGAAGAAGAATCCCTACTATCCTGTTTCTGTCAGTATCGATCGGGATCGGGTAACAGGGATGAACTGCCCGGTTTATAACTGTAAGGGATATTTTCGCACCTTCCCGGACACAGACCATATGGAGATCTGCGAGCATTGCTTGGCACTTTTGATCCATATGGTAGATGAGATACGATCCCATCCCGAATGGGATGCGACGGACAGCGCGACCAGGATGCTTGTAAAAAGCTACTGGGAAGGAAAGAATCCAAGCCGCGCCATGCCAGAAAAACATAGTGCTGCGCCAAGGCTGGAGCCGCGCCTGGAGGAAACGGGAGAAGGTTTGCAGCTTCAATTTCGCGTTGGAACGCCGGATCGCTTCTATGTACTCAAGAATCTGGAGACGCTGGCAGATGCAGTGACCGAAGAGAGTGAATTCCCTCTTGGGACAAAGGCGAGCCTGAATTTTGCCGAAACCGGATTCGAGGGAGAAGATGCGGCGTGGTATGCACTGATTCGTCAGGCTGTGATTGAGAAGCGTCATCATGAAGAATCTGAGGAAAGAAAGCACAAGCTGTCGGGGATCGATCTCTACGGTTCACAGCTGGACAGCTTCTTTGATCTGGCTGTCGGGAAGGAACTGGAATATAAAAATAAAAATGGCAGAAAAGCCATCCTGAGACTGGTTGAGGATATGCCGGATATTACGCTGTCGCTCAACCGTGATATCAGCGCTGACGGAGTTTTTCATGGAATGATTCTGGAAGGGCCGCTTCCGAAAATACTGGACGGAGCAAGACATCGGTATGCACTGGAGAAGGAACGTCTCCGGTTATGCCGAATGACGGCAAAGAGAAACCGTGTCTTCGACAGATTAATGGAAAGCATGGGGGAAGACGGTGTTCTCAGAATGCATATCGGGCGGAGCTATCTGCCGGACTTTTACTATCATATTCTGCCGGAATTGCATGGACTGGTAACCATTGAAGAGCCGGATCGTGAAGAGCTGGTCCGTTATCTGCCGCCGGAAGTGTGTTTTCGCTTCTTTCTCGATGCGGTGGACGGGACACCGGTGTGCAAACCCACCGCACATTACGGTGAAGGCAAAAGCTTCCTTCTGGCAGACTGGCTCCTGACGAACGAGGGTGCTCCCGCCGCGTCCTTTCGGGACAGAATGCAGGAGCAGATGACCCTTTCACGTATTCTGGATTTCTTCCCGAAGTCGATCGGGGACGGTGAACTGAGTGCCGAACCGGATGATGACGCAGTGTACAGGGTCTTGACGGAAGGCCTCGATACCCTGTGGAGACTGGGCGAAGTGATGTGCACCTCACGCTTTGACGCTCTTCGTATCCGGCGCAATGTGAAGATTCAGGTGGGCGTCTCAGTAGAGAGCGGCCTGATGGACCTGAAGATACAATCCGATGATCTGACTGTTGAGGAGCTTGCCTCGGTTCTGAAAAGCTACCAGAGAAAGAAAAAGTATCATCGCCTGAAAAATGGTGAGTTTGTCTCCATGAACGCCGGTATTGCAGAGCTGGCAGCGCTGGCGGATATGCTGCACCTGCGTCCGGAGACGCTTCTGCAGGAAAAGTTGTCGGTTCCTGCATACCGGGCGTTATACGTGGAAACCATGCTGGAGAACGCAAGCGAGATTTACGCCACGCGTGATCGGCACTACCGCCGGCTGATCAAGGATTTCAATACTGTACGGGATTCGGATTATGAACTTCCGGACAGTCTTGTCCTGGTTATGCGGCCTTATCAGACCTATGGATACAAATGGATCCGCACGCTGGCGGGATGCGGGTTTGGCGGCATCCTCGCAGATGAGATGGGACTGGGAAAAACCCTGCAGACCATCACGGCAATACTGGCGGAAAAGAACGAAGGTGCTGTGGGAACCTCCCTGATAATCTGTCCAGCGTCACTGGTATATAACTGGCTGGAGGAATTCCGCCGATTTGCGCCGGAACTGACCGTGTGCCCGGTGGAGGGGAGCCAGGCAGAGAGAAAAACGATCATTTCCCATAGCGGGAAATGGGATGTGCTGATTACCTCCTATGACCATCTGAAGAGAGATGTGGCTTTATATGAGAACAGGCTGTTTCTTTACGAGGTGCTGGACGAGGCACAGTTTATTAAAAACCACTCGACTGCTGCGGCGAAAGCAGTGAAAATCATCCAGGGAAAACACCGTCTGGCTCTGACAGGAACACCTATTGAGAACCGCCTAAGCGAACTCTGGAGCATCTTTGACTATCTGATGCCGGGATTCCTCTATCGGTATGAAACCTTCCGGAACGAGTTCGAGCGTCCCATTGCGAAAGATGCCGATGAAGAGGCCTCTTTGAGACTGCGGCGGATGGTGTCGCCGTTTATCCTGCGTCGCCTGAAAACCGAAGTTCTGCGGGATCTTCCGGAAAAGGTGGAAGAAGCCCGTGTTGTGCACTTCAATCAAGAGCAGCAGCGTATTTACGACGCACAGGTTCTGCGGATGAAAAATCTTCTGCAGGAAGAAACAGAAGAAAGCTTCCGTAAGAGCAAGATCCAGGTACTTGCAGAACTGACCCGTATCCGACAGATTTGCTGTGATCCATCGCTTCTGTTTGAGAACTACACCGGCGGTTCGGCAAAGCTGGAGGCATGCATGGATCTGATTGAGAGTGCTATAGAAGGCGAGCATCGGATCCTGGTTTTCTCACAGTTCACCAGCATGCTGGAGTTGATCAAAGCGCAGCTCATCAATCGGGGCATTCCCTTCTATGTTATTACCGGTGCAACACTGAAGAAAGAACGTGTTCGACTGGTTTCCGATTTCAACAACGGAAATGTGCCGGTGTTTCTGATTTCATTGCGTGCGGGTGGTACCGGGCTGAATCTTACCGGGGCCGATATCGTGATTCACTATGACCCGTGGTGGAACGCCGCTGCACAGAATCAGGCAACGGATCGTGCCCACCGTATCGGGCAGGAAAAGCCGGTTACGGTATTTAAGCTGCTTGCAAAGGACTCAATAGAAGAAAAGATCAGTCTCCTTCAGGAAAAGAAACTCAGTCTTGCTGATGAGATCATCGGCGGAGAGCAGGTTTCTTTCTCATCTCTCAGCCGGGAGGAGCTTCTGGAGCTCATTGAGTGAGAGAGGAAACTGGTGTCCGATGACACGCAGAGCAGATTCCGGCATGCTTCCGGAAGTGGAACAGCAGACAAATAAAAGAAAGTATCCCGGAAATGATTTCGTAGATGACTGGTGCGATGTATTATACAAATCCATCAGACAACAGACAGATAATAAATGGAAACACTGTTCAGGTGTTTTCGGGAAGGAATGAAAATGGAACGTTCAAGTGCCGTACTTATGCCAATGAGCTCTCTGCCTTCTCCCTACGGAGTTGGAACAATGGGAAAAGCCGCCTTTGATTTTGTGGATTTTCTCGCAGCTGCAGGGCAGCGTTATTGGCAGCTGCTCCCTCTTGGCCCGACCAGTTACGGAGACAGCCCCTACTCCTCTTTCTCCAGCTTCGCGGGAAATCCCTATTATATTGACCTGGACCTTCTTGTGAAAGAGGGACTGCTGATGGAGGAGGAGATTAAAGAGATTTCCTGGGGTGACGACCTGGAGCGGACGGACTATGGTAAGCTTTATGAAGGCCGCTATCCCCTCCTGCGGAAAGCATATGTCCGAGGCACTGAAAAGCTCCGGGCCGAGGTGGAGCGCTTCTGTCACGAAAATGAGAGATGGCTCTCCGAATACACGCTTTATATGGCAGTAAAAGCCCATTTTGGCATGAAGAGCTGGACGGAATGGCCGGACGATGGGATCCGAAAGCATCAGGCTGATTCGGTACGGAAATATACGGAGAAACTGCACGCGGAGATCGATTTTTATCGTTTTGTTCAGTTCCTTTTCTACCGCCAGTGGGAGGCACTGAAAGCATACGCAACCGAAAAGCAGGTCGGCTTTATCGGAGATGTGCCGATCTACGTTGCCATGGATTCTGCCGATGTATGGTCTGAGCCGCAGTTCTTCCAGCTTGATTCCGAAGGGCGGCCCAAAGAGGTTGCCGGTGTTCCGCCGGATGCCTTTAACGACGATGGGCAGCTCTGGGGAAATCCACTGTACGACTGGGATCGCATGAAAGCGGATGGCTATGGCTGGTGGATCCGCCGCATTGAAGGGGCAACGAAGCTTTTTGATGTGCTGCGTATTGACCACTTCCGCGGAATGGACAGCTACTGGGCTGTTCCTGCCGGTGAAAAGACAGCAAAAAACGGACGTTGGCGTACCGGTCCGGGTATGGGGCTGGTGGGCGTGCTGACCGGCTGGTTTCATGAAACGGATTTCATCGCGGAAGATCTGGGTTATTTGACAGCCTCTGTGCGTAAGCTGGTAAAGGATTCAGGTCTGCCGGGCATGTGCGTGATGGAATTTGCCTTTGACGCGCATGGAGATTCAGACTATCTTCCGCACCGATGCACGGAAAACCGGGTATGCTATCTGGGTACCCACGACAATGACACGGTCCGCGGCTGGCTCGAAACCACAGCGGAATCCGACCTTGATTTTGCCCGCCGATATATGCACATCACCGAGGACGAAGGCTGGTGCTGGGGTATGATACGTGCTGGCATGGCGACTTCCTCGCGGCTTTTTGTGGCGCTGATGCAGGATCTCCTGGAACTGGACGGAAGTGCCAGGATGAATACACCCGGGACCGACAGCGGGAACTGGCAGTGGCGCATGAAGCCGGGCGCTTTGGAAGAGGAACTGGCATGGAAGCTGCGCCTTTACACCGAGACCTGCCGCCGCGGTGAGATACCGGAGGCAGAAACCGAAGGGGGAGCCGCAGAAGAACGTGAGAAGGGGGCGAAAGGGGA
>JAEEGL016088171.1_pt1 | contig 20204 bp, 14 predicted proteins | sample 9134231 | NCBI WGS metagenome assembly JAEEGL01 (sample SAMN16246548, study PRJNA631951) | gut metagenome | biome: gut microbiome; feature: rumen; material: fiber-attached | host: Bos | place: Iran: Karaj | collected 2018-10
GATGCTGGCGGTGACGGCGGTATTTGCTTTCCTTTGCAATCCGGTCACTGTCGGCCCCGTGGTGTTTATCAGGGCTTTGCCGGTCATTTTCCTGTTTTCATTTTCGGCGCCGGCCTACATATGCGCCAAGATCTACGACCCCGTGTTCAGGAGTCTTGAGGAAGGGCTGCAGCAGGCTGAAGCGGACCCTGCAGATCAGGCTGAAGCTGCGCTGCCGGATCCCTCCGAAGGGACCCTCCCGGATAGGGCGGAAGCCGTCCCATCAGAGAAGTCCGAAGAGTTTCCCTCAGACCGTTCCTGAACCGCCTTCTTCTCAGACGGGGATATTCCGGCAGGGCAGTCCCCATCCTGTTTCGTCAATCTGACGAATAAAGCCCGCAGATTTTGTGCATCTGCCTTATGGAAATGCGAAGGACATACAGGTTATAATACTTACGCTGTTTAGGATCACAGAGCCGCATGACGGCGGCTTAAGTCGAATATGACAAAGGAGGTTTATTCTTATGGCAGGTCTTTCACTTTCAAACGTCACCAAGGTATATCCCAACGGGTTTGAGGCGGTGAAGAATTTCAATCTCGAGATCGAGGACAAGGAATTCATCATTTTCGTCGGCCCCTCCGGATGCGGAAAATCCACCACCCTCCGTATGATCGCCGGACTCGAGGATATTTCGTCGGGTGAACTCAAGATAGACGGCAGGGTCATGAATGACGTTGAGCCCAAGGACAGGGATATAGCCATGGTCTTCCAGAACTACGCTCTTTATCCTCACATGTCCGTGTACGACAATATGGCTTTCGGACTTAAGCTCCGCAAGGTCCCGAAGGATCAGATACAGAAGCAGGTCATGGACGCCGCGAAGATCCTGGATCTCGAAAAGCTCCTGGACAGAAAGCCCAAGGCTCTTTCCGGCGGACAGAGACAGCGTGTGGCCATGGGACGTGCCATCGTGCGTAAGCCCAAGGTCTTCCTTATGGATGAGCCTCTGTCAAACCTGGACGCAAAACTGAGAGTCCAGATGCGTATAGAGATCGCAAAGCTCCATCAGAGACTGGGGACCACCATCATTTACGTTACTCACGATCAGACAGAGGCTATGACTCTGGGTACCAGGATCGTCGTTATGAAGGACGGTATCGTACAGCAGGTGGATACGCCTCAGCACCTTTATGATCTTCCTTCAAATCTTTTCGTCGCAGGCTTCATGGGATCTCCTCAGATGAACTTCCTTGAGGCTACAGTCGAGAAGAACGGCGATGAGGCAGCCCTGAAGGTTGCAGGCACGGATAAGGCTATCCCGCTTCCTCCCGCAAAATCAAAGAAACTCATAGACGGCGGCTACGTCGGAAAGACAGTGTCCTTCGGTATCCGTCCCGAGAACGTCCATGACAGCCAGATGTTCATAGAGACCTCCAAGTGCGTGTTTGAGTCCGAGGTAAAGGTTTATGAGCTTCTGGGCGCAGAAGTGTACCTGTACTTTGATCTTGCAGACTTCCCCATCACTGCAAGGGTTGATTCCCGCACCAATGCCCGCCCCGGGGACAAGATCAAATTTGCATTCGATGTGGAGAAGATCCATGTATTCGACAAGGAGACAGAGGTGACCATCACCAACTGATCATCCTGCCGGACTTAAACGATACGAGTGATGCAAAACGGCCCGATCCCGGTACTGCCCGGGGCCGGGTCGTTCTATATTTCTCTCAAATGTGTTACAATGTCCTTGTCGTTTTGGGGGAGTCCGGATATCGGCTTTTCCCCTGCCGACACGAGGTATCCTTGTAGGTCCCCTGTGTACACCGGGGCACCCAGGCAGGCCTTCTGCGTATACCGGGACGCCCTTGCAGGTCTCCTGCGTACACCGGGGCACCCTGCGTATATCGGTGCATTCCGGTCGTGAAGGGCGAAGGTATGTGAGGGGCTGCAAATAAGGACAGAGCAGGCATGGAATTCAGATGAACGGTGACAGACAGATAATAAAGTCCATCGAGGATATAACGGAGATAATGGGGGATGCGGCAGTCCTGTACGACAAAAAGGGACGCGTTCTCCTGGTGTCCGGTGAGATGGAAAGTGAAGAGACTGCGGTAAAGGGTTTTATTTCCGGGAATGCGGACAGGGAGGTCATAGGGGACTGCCTGTACCTCAGATCCGACAGCGGTTATATCCTTCAGACCCGGAAGGACGCCGAAAAGACTGCCCTTCTCTGCCTGTCGGCGGTTAATAATCATTCCTCAAACGAAAAGCGGAGAAAGGGGAGAGCGGCCTTTTTTGCCGACATATTCGAGGGGCGTGTTTCCGCGGCCGAGATATATGAAAAGGCTGCGGGACTCAGGCTGAAGCCGGATAGTGCGTGGGAGGTGTTCCTTGTGGATACCGCCGGAGGCGACAGGGAGGCCGCGGAAAAGGTGCTTGACTCCATGTTCCCGGAGAGCGCCGGACATGCCGTGGTGCCCATGGATGACGGGCTGACAGCCGTGGTGACTTCGGCCGGATCCCTGATCCCTGAAGAGACAGAGGAAACGGCGAAGACCATCGCCGATATGATGAATTCGGAGGCCATGATCCGCTCGAGAGTCGCCTATGGAGATCCGGCAGAGGAACTCAACGGTATCCTGACAGCCTATGAGGAGGCTGTTTCGGCTCTCAAGGCGGGACGTATCTTTTTTGAGGACGCCACAGTCCTGTCGTACAACTCCCTCAGGACCGGACGCCTGATACAGAAGCTTCCGACAGCCGCATGCAGGGATTTCCTCCGGGAGGTTTTCGGAAAGGGAAAGCGCATGCCCCTTGACGACGATACAAGAGTGACCATAGATGTGTTTTTTGATAATAACCTGAATATCTCGGAAACGGGGCGGAAGCTCTTTCTACACAGGAACACGCTCGTGTACAGGCTCGAAAAGATCCAGAAGGAGACGGGGCTTGATATCCGTAAGTTTGACGACGCAATGATCCTGAGGCTCGCGCTCATGGCGGAGAAACGGCTGGCGTTTGAAAATATGGCCGCGACCTGAATCGCTCGCTGCGGCGTCTGCGCTGCAGCAGGACGGCGGATTGCGGCAAAGGAAAAAGGGAAGGGACGATCCGATGGGAAAAGGAAATAATAACGGTAAGACTATCTGGTTCAAGACCAAATACGGGCAGCTTTGTCTTGCCCTCATCATAGCCGGGCTTTCATTCCTGGTCTTTTCCCATATCGCCCTGATAGGCACCTACGTGGGCAGGATATTCTCCTTCTTTTCCCCGGTGCTTACGGCCTTTATCGTGGCCTACGCCCTGGATCCTTTCTGCACTCTCTACGAGGAAAAGCTCTTCGGGAAAATGAAAAACTCCATTGCCGCCCGGGGAGCCGCGGTGATAATGACCGTGATCATAGCCCTCGCTGCCCTGGTCCTGCTGATGGTCGGACTGATCCCGCAGCTGGTGGAATCCGTGAAGACCCTCACCGGCAACGCCAGAAGATATGTTTATCTGATAAGCCTGCAGCTCGACAGGCTGGACGGGGTCGCAAAGGAATATGACCTGGATCTGAGCCAGTTTTCCGGCACTGTGGAGGATGCCCTCGGAAACGCCATCTCCACCCTGTCCGGCAGCAGCGGCGCCATCCTCAATACCGGAGTGTCCATCGGCGCCGGAGTATACAATATAGTCATTATTTTCATAATATCCATCTATGTCCTGGCCGACAAAAAGAGGATACTCTCCGGCTTCAAGCGCCTTATGCGGCTTATCTTTCCGGAAAAGATATATCATTCTTCCGGCGTCTTCTGGAAGCACTGCAACAGGATCCTCATCAGGTTCATAGTCTTCGACCTGCTGGACGGCCTGATAGTGGGCTTTGCCAATTATTTATTTATGATGATAATGAGAATGCCTTACAGCATCCTGATATCCATAGTGGTTGGCATCACGAACCTGGCCCCCACCTTCGGACCCGTGGTGGGAGGCGTGATCGGAGGCATCATCCTGTTTTTCGTAAATCCCTGGTGGGCCCTGTGGTTCATCATTTTCACGGTGGTCCTGCAGACCTTTGACGGATACATGATCAAACCCAAACTTTTCGGGGACAGCCTCGGCGTGCCCGCTCTTGTGATCCTGATCTCCATAATCCTCTGCGGGAACCTTATGGGGGTCTGGGGCGTGCTCCTGGGCATCCCCATTGCCGCCATCCTGGATTATATTTATCACGATTATGTGCTGGTGAGGCTTGAAAAGAGGCGCGAGGAGCGGGAAAACGCGGCCCGTGCAGCGGCCGGGGAGCCGGTCCTTGCCGCCGCGGAAGGTGAGATCCCTGATTCTTCCCCGGCGGAGGATAAGTCTCTTCCCGTCTCCGCGGATGCGGTAGATGACGATAAAACCACCGCTCCGGAAAATGGGGCTTTGACGGATACCGATAATAAAGACTCCGGGCCGGACTACATTTCAGGATCTGCCCGGTCCGATGAGGAGATCCTTTGACTGAAGACGAACGTTTTATGCGGGAGGCCCTCAGGCAGGCGAAAAAGTCTGCTGCTGAGGGGGAGATACCCGTAGGCTGCGTGATAGTCAGAGATGGCGAGGTGATCGCCAAAGGCCGCGACCGCAGGAAAAAGGACGCATCGGTCCTGTCCCATGCGGAAATAAACGCCATCAGAAAGGCCTGCAGGGTGGTCGGAGACTGGAGGCTCGAGGGGTGCAGCATGTACGTCACCCTGGAGCCCTGTCAGATGTGCTCCGGCGCCATAGTTCAGGCCAGGATCCCCAGACTCTACATAGGTGCCATGAATCCAAAGGCGGGCTGTGCCGGTTCCATAATGGATCTTATGCATGAAAAACGCTTCAATCACCAGGTTTACGTGACCCACGGCCTCCTTGCCGGGGACTGTTCCGCTATCCTTAAGGAATTCTTCCGGAACATGAGGGCAGGCGCCTATAGCGGCGAAACCTAAAGAAATCCCTTTTTTTGACGATATATAAGGTGAAAGAGAAATAAACACGAACTCATTGTATCGGATCACGGAGGAGAAGATTATGAGCTTCGAATACAGAGAGATAATAGATATCAATGACAGCCGTTCTGTCAAGGCAGTGTCGGGCGCAGGGAAGCTCTCCGACCAGGCCATGTCTTTTAACGGATATGCTCCCCGAAAGAAACCCGCCAGGAAGAAAGCCAGGAGATTCGGACTACTTCTGGACGAGCAGATCGGCGATCTGGGAGAAGGCTACAAGACCGCGGGTTACGGAAGGGACGGCAGGAAGTCCGAGGTCCTCTACAAGACCAGAGATTACAACTGATCCCGCGCCTCCGGATGCCAAACTATGATCGCAGCGGTTTTTCCGGTGCCCTCCACATTTTTATGATCTGAAATATCGAAAGTACTTGACTGGCTGAATGGAAAGTAGTAATATAATTCTGTTCGCGCCTCTAGCTCAGTTGGTAGAGCACCTGACTCTTAATCAGGGTGTCCAGGGTTCGAGTCCCTGGAGGCGCACGCATGACGCTGTTTTTGCGGCACAGGATGTCGTGGGGACGGCGTCATTTTTTTCGGTCCGGTTCTTCCTGCCGGATGTTGACATCCGCTTCATCTCCGAATAGACTTTTATATGTGCGTTTCAACGGGCAGGAAAGACGGGGTTATTGTACGTGGGTATTACGAAAAATCACATTATAAAGCCTGTTGCTGTTTTCGGTCTGTATATGTTCCTGTATTCCTCGCTCCTGACAATGATGAACCGGGACAGCACGGGCTATATCACGCCGGGACAGCAGCAGGTCATGTATTTTACGGACATGTTTCTCGTGGCCCTGGGCTTTGTGGTGCATGCTGTCCTTGCGGATAACAGGATCCGGATCACCGGGATATGCCTGGCGGCAGCCTGCGTCATCGATGCGCCTGCGGCGTTCCTCATGGAACTGTTTCCCTCTGAAGCCGTCTTTATTTTCTGCGCCCCGGTCAGCGCTTTTTGTCTGGGCATGGTCGGTGGATCCGTCTACCTGGGAGTGTCGGAGAGTCTGGCCCGGAGCAGAAGGAGGGGCCTGGCGGTGGCTCTCGGCAGTATTGCTGGGCTGCTGTTACAGTTCTTTCTGCAGCTATGGACGGATACCGGTATCATTCTTCCGGTTCTGATGGCGGCCGGTTTTCCTGCTCTCATTCCCGTCGGCCGCATTCTGTCCGATAAATGTCAGGCGGAGGACAGCGCGCCTGCGGTCACGGATAAGATCGGCAGGGGCTATCTTATCCGGCTTACCGTGATCGTGACGTGCATAGTCGTCCTTACTTCCTTTTACGACGGTTATCTGGAAAGGATAATGACAAATGCGGCGTTTTCGGGCAGTTTAAACACCTATTCCATGCCGAGGTTCATTCTGATACCGGTGTATCTGCTGATGGGGATCCTGGCAGACCTGACGGGGGTCACGGGGCTCTCCCTTTGCACGCTTTCCATAAATTTTCTTTCGGTGCTGAACCTGCTGATCCTGCGGGACGGGCATCCCGTGACGGTGCTTATCCTTTATTACTTGCAGGCGGCAAGCTGCATCGCCTACTATAACCAGATGTTCATAAGGGTCGCTCCCCAAACCGAAAGGAGGGCGCTCTGGTCTTCCATGGGGAGGATAACAGACGGTCTGGTGGCGGCCATGCTTGGGTTTGTCATGTTCTCAAGCCTTTCTACTGTGACCGTTGCAGCCCTGAGCGTCGTTCTGTTCACAGTCATTCTGACGCTCATGGCGCAAAACGGATATCTTTCCCCGGTGGGGATGAGAGGGGGATCTGTCGGACCGGCCGGAAGAAATGAGAACTTCCGGGGGGAGGAAAATGAACCCCTGCCGGACCCCCCGGCAGGCGGGACCGAAACCGGGCCTGCGGAAGGCGAGGATCAGCCGGCGGAACGCAAAACCCTCACGGAAGAGGAGAGGATGGAGGCCTTTGCCGGAAGATATGGCCTGAGCAAAAGAGAAGGAGAGGTCCTGTCGCGGGTCCTTTCCTCCGAGGAGACCAATGCCGCCATCGCCGCGGAACTGAATATTTCCGAGAGGATGGTGTACAAACACATGAGAAACATCTACGACAAGACAGGGAAGACCACCAGGGCAGGGCTTGCGAGATTGTATTATCAGGAACAGCAGGATCCGTAGCCTGCAGAAGGGCTCCGGCTGTCAGGAGCAGGGATAAGATAATAAAAGACCGGCCGGATCCCGCAAACGGGGTTCCGGCCGGTCTCTTCTTCCGGTTGTTATTATTTCACCACAAGCTCCGCAGTGGTGGGCTGCAGCCCTTCCATGACAGCGGTCACGTAGTAGGTCATCCTTACGGCTGTACTTGAGACCTCCACCTGTCCTCTGCCCTTTTCAAGAGGAGTGACCTTCACGCTTTCATCCGTTACGGGTGTTCCGGATTCGGTGGTCACAGACCATTTCACATCAACGGGGACCAGGTTCTTGGGTGCACAGGCAGGCTTAATGATCACTTTTGTGCCTTTCTTTCCGGGTTTAACTGTATATGCTGCCTTGGGCATGGTCATATAAGTGGTCGGATCCGTCACGTTCACCGTCACGCTTTTCTTTGCCTTCCCGAGAGAGGCTGTGACCGTGACAGGCTGGTTGTTCTTGACGGGCTTGACAGCTATCACATATCCCTGAGGACTGACCTTGACCGAACCGTTGCTGCTCTTCCATTTGAGCACGGCGTTGTCAGTGATATCCTTCGTAACGTCGGCATACAGCCGGACGCCCTGTCCGACGCTCAGATTCACGCTCTTCTGAACGTCACCTCCGGTTTCCGTGAGGCCGTCACCGGATATCTGTATACCGTCGCTCTCGAGGGGCCTTGTGACAATGACCTTGGTGTTCTGACCTACCGTCAGGGTCTCCCCTCCATCCTTCCCGGTAACGGTCCAGGTGATCCATGCTGCGCCGGGACCCTTCGCCGTCACTACCCATTTACTGTCGTCACCATCCTTTTTCTTTACGGTACAGACCTTTTCGGATGAGGATTTTGCCGACACAACCCCATCTTTAACCTTTCCTGTGCCCTTCACGGCGAATTCCGAAAATCCCTTCTTTCCGGCATCTTTACTGAAGACCAGTTTCAGAGTCTTCTTCGCCGAGACGCCGGCACCCTTGACAACTGTTATATCAGGGGCTTTGTCATTTACCGTAACGGAAATATCATATTCCTTACCCTCGTAAATGAGCCGTACCTTCGCATCCCCTGCTTTCTTTCCGGTGAGCACTCCGTTCTTGACAGATACTGCCTTTCCCTCGATCACCTTCCATTCAGCGCCGTAAAGGTACCTTGATGAAAGAGGTATCCTTCTGACTTCACCCTTTTCAAGAGTGACGCTTTCCGGAACATCAAGACTGATCTGCCCGTCCATGGAAATTCCTGTTATCTCATATGCGGCAGAGGATTCGGAATCCTTATAGCCTTCCAGGACTGATTTAGCTGTGATCGTCATGCTCTCAGCTATCATGAGGGGAGAAACATACTCTTTCCATGTGTTGCCCCCGTCGGTGGAATAAAGGATATCAGCGTCTTCATTACTGCAGGAGATGCTTACAGTCCGGGTTCCCATGTAGGTTCCGGCTGCAAGCGAAAAGGCCGGGGCTTCCACAGCAGGAACAGGCACTACATTCCTGGTTTCGCTGTATACACCTCCAAAAGCAGTTCCGGCATAGCTTTCCATATCGTAACCGGTATTCACATATACCTCTACATTCCTGCCTTCCTCCAGTTCACAGTTCAAATGCACAAGACTCGTATAGGAAGGTATCTCCCCGTCATAATTTATGTTCCCCGGAGCCTGCTCCGTATCGCAGAGGACAATGTCGGAATCTTCAAGCCTTACCTCTCTTCCGTTGGAAGTCAGCCTGAAGTCCGAGGCTTTGAGATTATCTTCTTTCATATATCTGCTGAATCGCACGTAAACACCATCCGTCTGAGCCCGTACATCCGAAACCACCGGTGTATCCAGGTTCAAAAGAGGTATGTTAACATCAAGCTGTGGAGGCAGGACAGGCAGGAAATTGTTTACGCTGAGAGTGTCAGCAAGATGTACTTTGGCAGCCTTATCCTTGTCGCTGTTCCCGTCCTCGTATCCGTCCGCATGAGCCTTCACGAACCAAAGACCCTCGGGCACCATCCAGGCATAACGGCCATCCTTCCCTGTAATTATGGGATTAGGCTGGGCAAGGGTGGAATTATCATAATATTCCTCAAGCTCAGGACCGGGAATAGCTTCAGACGCATTTATCACCTCAGAAGAGTAATCCGGCATGCCCTGAGCATCAGTATTGTATTTCGGCCTGAAATCCTTGTTATTCCTGCTGCGGTAAAGCGTCACCATAGCGCCACTGACAGGATTTGAAAGCACAGCATCGTAAATTATGCCGCTGGGATCGTGCTCTTCCTGTTTTTTTGCATCCTTCTGCTTTTCCTTTTCTCTCCCCACCTTCTTTTCCGTGCTTTCCTTTTCTTTCTCGGTTTTGACGGTATCCTCAGGCGTAGGCTCATCCGCTCCTATTATCTCCTCTTCGTTTTCGGAATCGCCTTTCTCCTCCACCTCCGTCTCGCTTATGGTGTAACTCTACTCTTCTCCCGTGGGGAAAGTGACCACAAGTTCAACCAGGGTATGTTTTTTTGTTACGCTCTGTTTCAGCCATCTGATAGTGGTCTGTCCCGGCTTGGGAGTGTTTTCGGATATTCCGATTTTCGACTTGTATACCGTAGTGGTAGTCGTGGTAGTCACCTTCTGCCTGAAGGTGGGCTTTTCGGCTCCGGCTCCGCCATAACCCGTATGACTTGCCCTTTTCCTAAGCTGCATATAGCCGTTAAAGAACTGTGCGAAATGCCTTTGGGCCTCAGCCTCGCTGGAGTCAGCGCTGCTGTTGACCGTAAACGTCACAAAGGATGTTGAAATGGTAGCGGTATCCTTAGCCACGGCGAAAAGCTTTCCGATCTTGAAGGACTTTCCTTTTATCTTTAAGGTCTGATTCTCCAGAAAATCGTCAAGCGTGGTATTTTTGCCGAAAAGTTTGGGAAGATCATTCGCTTTTTCAAGGATTGTACCGGTTATCAGCGCAGTTACTCCGTTCTTAAGGGACACGGTGGCCGCAAGGTTCTTGGTGATCTTGGCCTGCTCCACCATCATGTCCACCTCCTGATAGGCATCAAAGCAGCTTTTTATGAGATTCCGCATGGTCTCACCCTCGCCGGGCACATTGGCATAGGTCTTTTCCATTTCGATGAGGTCATTACGGATGTATTCCAGTTTATCTCCGATGGTGTTCAGTTCGAAAAGAGGATCCTGAACGGTGGCCTCCGCAATGTTAGCCACGCTCACTCCGGTCAGGCTCTGTTTTATCTTTTCATTTTCCACAGGAATAAGGTCTGACATATCCATGGCAAGACCTATCCAGGTGTCAGCACTTATATCGTCCGCATTTATCCCGTAATTATTGCTGTACCATTGCTTCACGGCGCTTACCGACGCAGGGAACCATTCAGTCTTGGTCGAGGCGGGACCCTGTTCGGTATCGTCCCCGGAGGAGTCAAGTAAATCGGCCCCGTTTCCGGCAGAAGAAGCGGACGAGCCCGGCTCATTTCCTGCAACGGTCCCGTCATTGGCGAAATGCGGGAAACTGGTTCCCGGTCCCATCACTATCTTCCGTTCGTAACTTATCATATCCGGATCTGCCAGATGATTGCCCGTACCATCGGTAGAAAGAAAAGCCGCCACATAGGTGATCATCACGCTCTGCTTACCTTTCTTTCCCTGATCCCCGATAGGCTGTCCTTTCTCATCACACTGGATCACCCTTGTGAAACCCTGAAACGCCGCGCTTGTACTCTTCTCTGTATTATCATCAGGATCCTCATATTTGATCACCTGATCTGGTATGGAAACGGATCTGTAATCATTTCCAAGCGCCTCCTTGAAGGAAGCATAATCGGTATACTTTCCGAGAGTGGTGCCCTCAGCCGGGATCCAGAAGCCGTTCTGGGTGGTGATAGCTGTGGAATCGCCATCAACCGTCTCAGGCTCTTTTGAAGAAAATATCACTGAAGCCTTCTCTTTCTCCTCTGCACTGCCGCCATCCCACGCTGCAGACTTTCCATACAGAGAGGCCGTTGCCTCAAGCAGTTTGTCCTCATAATCACTTTCATCAGGGCTTAATTCCCGGATCCCTTCTATGCTTCCAAAGGTATCAATGGCGTCCTCAGCAGCGCTCCGGCTCTTTGACGCGCCTGATCCGGAGACTTCAACCGGATCTGAGATACTTCCCTCGGAACCTGGCATCGAAGAGTAGCGCACTGTCACCCCCGTGGGCAACGCTCCGGAAAGAAAGACAGTATCCTCAGTGACGAATTTTCCGCCTTCTTCTCTGACAGGCAGGAGTACCTCCCCTGCATCAGTATCCACCTCTACAAAAGCCTTTGTTCTTCCCTCACTGCCGTCCGAATACACGCAGAGGCTCTCCAGAAGCTTCTCGGGACGGTCGAAAGTCACCTCATATCTGTAAGTGATCTCCTTTTCTGCGTAAACCGTTGTCGTGGTCGTTCCCCCTGATATACTGAGATCGGTAGTTTGAGGTCCATACGCAGGAGAATTGCGAAATTCGCGGATCCCCTTAAGGATCGCCTCCCCCGGCACATAGGATACCGCAGCGTAGTCCACGCTGTTATCATCCGGGACATCTCCCACAAGACTCTTTGCTATGAGAAGGTGATTGGAAGGCATGTCCCCTCCGGCGCCACAGAGATTTACCTTTACGCTGAAATCACCCCTGTAATCCGCTGAAGCGGTGGCTAAAAGGCTGCCTTTCTCATAAATGTTCACTTTACCCAATTCTGAAGTCTTTCCCTGCACCGTCACCTCAGGGTTATCCGTCCTCTGAACGGTGGTTATAGTGAGAGGTGCAGCACAGACTGTAGTAACGGGAGAAAGACTATATTGCTGGCTTGAACCCAAACTTTTATCTCTGGAAAGATAGATACGGGGAGTGATTGTCTGTGACTTTCCATTATCTTCTGTCATCCTGACATATACTGAAAAATTCAAAGGGGTACCAGTGCTGCAGCCTTCAGCAGGAAAGACATCCTCATGATCTATCAGCGCCGCCTTCCCGCCGACTGTCGCACCGGACATCTCAGTATAATATATCCCCGAAAGACGTATGCGGTACAGTTCATACCCCTCGGGTATGCTGAGGGTCCCGTCCAGGACATATACGGAATCCTTTTCGGCTTTGTCGGGAGCCTTGGCGAATGATGTCCCGATCAAGGCATCTGTCAGGAATGGGACCTGACCGGAGATCCTGTTAACGGTGCCCGGGATATTCTCAACCTCCGTGATCAGACACTTTTTTTCAGATTCAAGTTTCTTCCACCCGGCAATGTCCGAAGGAACTTCAGGCAGTACGTCATAATACCCTCCCCCGATCAAAACGACTGTAAAGGTACCTGTACCCAACTGCGTACTGGAATCGCTTCCGGAAAAAACCTCCTTTCCGGATGCGTCATAAATAACTGTCTTAAGCTCCTCCGGAGATGAAATGCCATTCCAGTCAAGGATCCCATTCTGGATGAGTCCGCCCTTCTCGATCACACCGAATCCCCGGTTATCAAGTGTCACTGTCGCCAGACACCCCGTTCCATCCAAAGAATCCCCGCAGAGCGCCGGGGCTGTGAAAGTGACTGCAACATCCTTATCTTTCATGTCGTCCCGGAGGCAAATATAAAATCCCCCGTCTTCCTCGGTACACTGTTCTATAACGGCTTTAGTAAGGGTCTTATCATCACCTTCTCCGCTGATGATATTTACGCTGAATACAGGATCCATCACCTGTGTGCTGTCAGCAACAGAGTCCGATATAGCAAGTTGTGAAAGACGGGCAAAGATCATATTTTTCCTGGGCTGAACAGTCAGATTCCGTGTAGTTGAGCCCGTCATTTCAGTCTCCGGAACATCTTCATCCAGATCAAAATATGCATTTTCATTTATGCTGAGATGCGCTTCAACGCCGGACACCATTTCCTCTATGCTGTAATGCCCCGATGCGTCTGTGACCGCAGATGAATGAATAGTCAGACCATCGGTATGCTGAAATGCAGACACAGTCACACCGCCCACAGGAGCCCCTTCCGAAGTAACTGTACCGGAAACAGAAGCAGCGGTTTCACGTTTTTTTATGGTTATTGTGATCCTGCCTTCAGACGGTTCATATACGGTTTGAGAATCTGTCAAGTCATAGTATCTTACATAATCTGAACAGACAGTAGATAAACTGTAAAGTGTCAGCTTCGTATCAGACAGCAGGGTACAGGCGTGGTCGGTCAAAGGGATCATGTCTCCGGATTCAGTCCTCAGATCACAAATGAACTGATCCACAGACAGTTCAGCGCCGTCACTTCCTTTTATGCTCACATCTGCCCTGATCGGGCTGGATGTATTAACAAGAGTCTTTTCAGTATAAAGGGAATCCGGAGTAAAGGACTCTTCCAGCAGATCGTAATATACTCCCGCTATGGTTCCCATCAGCAGGAATCTCCATTCCTTTCCCACAACCATGTCAGCCTTTTCCTCAATAGTCACCTTCACAGAATCATCATTATTTTTTACAATAGTTCTGTGAGAGGATGATCCTCCACCTGTGGCTGAAAGATAGAGAACAGAACCTTTCGGAAAATCCTGAAGTCCGGTGATGGTGAGTTCCATGATCCCCGGGATGTAGTTTTTAGAATCGAAGGAGTATGTTTTGGTCAGTGTTTTTTCACCTGCCCGGAGAGTGAATTCCACACTTTTCAATGTGATATCCTTCATTTCGTCGGTTATCGGATAATTATACTTATATCTCCCGGGGGTTTCCGTCTCCGTCAAAGTAAGAGTAGCGGATTTCCGGGTAATATTATCCTTATCCTCATATTCCAGCACTGCAGTAACTGAATCTGCATTCTCTGAACCGTCGGCGCGCATGGATATAACGGGCGCTTTCGAAGTCCCCACAAGGCCGGTGGTCACACAGGCGTAAACTGATTTCAGCGTTGCCGCTTCACGATATCTCAGCGTGTCGAGTTTCGTTTCCTCAAACACAACCCTTTCGTCGTCTCCTCCTTCCGCAACGAATCCCGAAATGACCGGACGTGACGTGGTTTCATCAGGGTTTCTCACGCCGCTCAGAACGATGGATATTCCGCCAGACTCTGTCACTGCAGATCCGGCTTTAAATTTAAACTGCATGGAATGCCCCCACTTGCCCGGAGTGCCGGTCACCAGGTCTGAAGTTACGGTCGCATCCGAAAAATCGGCATCGGGAAGGACAAGAGAAAAACCGCTTTGCCCGGCTTCAACCGTAAAATTCCTGTCCGGCTTGAGGTTCAGTGTATAGGTTACATTTTCGGCTCCCGTATCTTTATTATCGGGTACAAGGGTGGCTGTAGCCCATGCAGCTTCTTCATCTCCCCCTTCACCCGCAACAGTTACCACGCTCTGGGATCTGGAGCATACGCTCTGGTCACCATGTGCGTTCACATTGGCGTCATCCCAGCATTGTATGTAATAGGTGCCTCCGGGGACCAGAGCTCCCTTGTACGGCTGCCAATCGGGATCAAACGCCGCCTGGTACAGACCGTCAAAGGCGATCTCCACCCGGTTATTCTTCGTCACAGCCTTTCCTGCCCACATATAGAAGGATTTCGAAGGATCGGTACTGTTTATGAGAAACACGCTGTTCAGAGCCGGGGTCTTCTTCGGCTTGACCGGAGGATTGTAGACCAGGGTAAGCTTATCCGTATTTGCAACGGAATAGAGAGGCGTTTCCAAATCCGACGGCGATGCGAAGTAGATGTGCCCTATATATGGATCGTCTCCTGTTCCTTTTCCCTCAACAGCAGCTTCGGTCCTGAACGAAAACGTCAAAGGGATCCCGGACACCGCAACAAGTGCCGCCAGTGTGAGAGCCAGACATTTCTTCAGTTTACTTGATAAGATCATAAGTCCTCGCATTTTTGCCTCCTTCGTAACTAGATATTCCCATTGTCTCCTTCGCGCCTGACCGGTCCGGTGACCGGCTGATCCGAAATATAACCTGATGATTATCATGAGTATAATCTAATAATCATATATCGTCTAATACTACGCTGTTCCGCACCTGCAGAACGGGAATAATGAGTTCATATTCGTGAATGATCCGGAAGGACGGACCGGATTTCGGAGTTCACATATATGAACCTTTGCCGGAACCCCGGAAATAAGGGCTTTGCGCTGCGGGTTCCGGGGCCCGGAACCGGCCCGGAAATCCGGTGCTCGATACGGGTTTACCTGTCAGAGCCTGCCTTCCGGGAGACAGATCCTGCATTTTTTGAAATAGATGAGGAATCGTAGTAATATACTGGCGTCACTGATTGAACGGAAAGTTATCTTTCGCCATGCGGGGCGTATCCTCGGGATGCGCCGTGCGGAAGTGCGGATCTGCTGTCAGCCGGATATGAGACGGAACAGGAGGAGGCATGAAACTCACTACATTTCCCGGGGGCGCTGTCCTTGTGGACTCTGAAGACAGTACCGTAATGATCGATCCTGCGAGGAGCGGGCCGTTTTACAGGAGGTTTCCGGACTGGGGGGATCTTGCGGAGTCAAGGGACTTCCTGCTGACCGGCGCTTCCTCATCCGCAAATAAGGACGTGCCGGTTCTCCTGGAAGCGTTGGACGGGACTGCCTACTGCAGCGAAGAGACAGCCTCAAAACTCGAAAAACATCATGGCGACCCTGACAGGATCGCAATTGTGAGACCGGGGATCAGGCTCATCATTGACGGGCTGACGGTCCTGGTCTGCGAAGGAGAAAGCGAAGGCGTTCTTTCTTTTGAGATCACGGACGGTACAGACACGGTGACCGTGGGGCCGGCAGTGCCGATGCGGCAAAACGGCTGATTACGGGCGCGGCAGACGCGCGGAGCCGGATATCCGGGCGGGATATGTTTCTCCGCTGTATGATCCCCGGGAGATTGTGATATAATAAAAAAGTTGTGCGGCAAAAGAGGCGGACAGATGAGACCTGCTTCTGAGATCCGCTGGGATGTGCGGACGGCAGTGTAGTCGCCGGGCGGGAGATCTTCCTGTCCGGTCAGGATATAGGGAGGAAAAAGGAATGGCAGAGCAAAAGAAAAATGTCGAGCAGATCACGGCCATGGACGTGGATTTCGCCCAGTGGTACACGGATGTTGTGAAAAAAGCGGATCTGGTGAGTTATACCTCGGTGAAAGGCTGCATGGCCATAAGGCCTGCGGGGTTTGCCATCTGGGAACTCATGAAGGCCGAGATAGACAGACGTTTCAAGGAAACGGGAGTCCACAACATGTATCTTCCCATGTTCATTCCCGAATCTCTGCTTAATAAGGAAAAGGATCATGTGGAGGGCTTTGCGCCCGAGGTGGCCTGGGTCACAAAAGGAGGCGGGGAAGACCTTACGGAAAGACTCTGCGTGAGGCCTACGAGTGAGACCCTTTTCTGTGATTATTACAAGAACACGATCCAGTCCTATCGGGATCTGCCCCAGCTCAACAATCAATGGTGCTCGGTGGTGCGCTGGGAAAAGGAGACCAGGCCATTCCTGAGGTCGAGGGAGTTCCTGTGGCAGGAGGGACACACGGCCCATGCCACCGCAGAGGAATCGCATGAGCGCACGATCCAGATGCAGAACGTGTACGCTGATTTCTGTGAGCAGACTCTTGCGATCCCCGTGATAAAGGGTCAGAAGACAGAAAAGGAAAAGTTCGCCGGAGCCGTGGATACATACACCATCGAGGCCCTGATGCATGACGGAAAAGCCCTTCAGTGCGGAACATCCCACGATTTCGGCGACGGATTCGCCAGGGCTTTCGACGTGCAGTACACGGGCAAGGACAACAAACTTCAATACGTGCACCAGACCTCTTTCGGTATGACCACCAGGATGATCGGCGCCGTGATAATGGTGCATGGCGACGACTCGGGACTTGTGCTCCCTCCCGCAGTTGCGCCTGTTCAGATAATGATCATCCCTATCCAGCAGAAAAAAGAGGGGGTCCTGGAAGCCGCCAACAGGCTGCTTGAGGCTCTGGGAGATTTCCGGGTAGCCCTGGATGACTCGGACAGAAGCCCGGGATATAAATATGCGGAACAGGAAATGAGAGGCATACCTCTTCGCGTGGAGCTCGGCCCCAGGGATCTGGAGAATGGCAGCTGCGTGATCGCCAGAAGGGACAACGGCGAAAAGGAAGAGGTCAGGATAGACGACGTTCCTTTCCGCGTAGCGGAGCTCCTCAGACAGATCAGGGACGACATGTATGAACGCGCAAAGAAGCGCATGGAAGAGCGTACCTGGGCAGCGAGGAGCATGGATGAGATGAGAGAGATCTTCTCTGACCGTTCCGGATTTGTAAAGGCCATGTGGTGCGGCTGCCGCGAGTGTGAAGACGCCCTCAAGGAAGAACTGGCCGTGACCAGCCGCTGCATCCCTCTCGATCAGGAAAAGATCGACGACAAGTGCGTGGTCTGCGGAAAGCCTGCAGAAAAGATGGTTTACTGGGGAAGAGCTTATTGATGGCGGATCTGATCCCGGATGTAATACTGGATACGGCCTTAGATGCGCTTAAGCTTCTGCCCTTCCTTTTCGTTACATATCTGATAATGGAGTATCTTGAGCACCGCGCCGGGGACGGGATGAGACTTAAGGTCCTGTCTTCCGGCAGGCTCGGACCTCTGGTGGGGGCCTCCTTGGGAGCCCTGCCTCAGTGCGGCTTCTCGGCTGCGGCTTCATCTCTGTATTCCGGGGGTGTGGTGACCGCGGGCACCCTCATAGCGGTCTATATGTCCACGTCCGACGAGATGCTTCCCATGCTGATCTCGGAGAGAAAGGAAGTCTCGCTTATATTGTCGGTCATTGCAATAAAGGCGGCGGCCGGGATGCTCTGCGGATTTCTGGTGGATCTGGCCTACAGAAAGGTCTCTCCCGCCCATATGGGAAAGGAAAAGACCATAGCCCGGATGTGCAGGGAAGAGCATTGCAGCTGCGAAAAGGGGATATTGGGATCTGCCGTCAGGCATACCCTTGAGATACTTGGCTATATCTTTGCGGTGACTCTTGTGCTGAACCTGCTGATCGAGTTTCTCGGGACAGAGTTCCTCAGGAGTTCCCTTTTCGGGACCCCTCTTCTGTCGGAGATGCTGGCTTCGCTTGTGGGCCTCATCCCCGGCTGCGGCGCGTCGGTCACGATCACCCAGCTCTATATCGAGGGGATAATACGTCTGCCGGTGATGCTCAGCGGACTCATGTGCGCCACCGGATCCGGTCTCATCGTGCTTTTTCGCACCAACAGGGATATGAAGGATAATCTCCGCATCCTGGCGCTCCTTTATGCTCTTTCAGTGGGCGTGGGGGTGCTTCTTGAACTCATCCGGCTGGTCTGAAAATCCGTTTGATATTACCTGAAAAATAAGTGGCTGCGGGCAGCGCTTTATTGCGCCTTCTGCATAAGATCCGTTACTTTTGCGAAGTCTTCAAGGGCCAGGGTCTCGCCCCGGGCGTTTTCGCTTAAGCCGGCCGATAGCAGGGCCTGCCGCAGATCGTTTTTGTCGTATCCTTCCAGGGCAGATACGGCGTTCACCAGGGTTTTTCGCCGCTGGGAGAAGGCCGCCCTTATTATCCGGAACATGGCGGAAGGGTCAGCGACGCTGACGGGGGGAGTCTCTCTTCTTGTGAGCCGGATCACCCGGCTTTGAACCTTCGGTGCCGGGAAAAAGGCGGATGGCGGAACGTCAAGGAGATCCTCTGTCTCGCAGTGCCAGGATACGGCGTAGGATATGGCTCCGCAGAGATGGCTCCCGGGGGCTGCGGTCAGCCGCTCCGCCGCCTCCTTCTGGACCATGACCGTGATCTGCCATACGGAAGGGGATTCCTCCAGAAGCTTCATGATCACGGGGGTGGTGATGTAGTAGGGCAGATTTGCCACAACTTTAAGTCTGTCTCCGGCCGCCAGTTCTTCAATGTCCGCTTTCATGATGTCGGTCTTTATTATTTCGGTATTATCGAAGGCTGCGGTCTTTTCCGACAGACCCGGGATCAGTGATGAGTCTGTCTCAACGGCTGTGAGTCTTTTGCACATGGGCGCCAGGCGGAGGGTGAGCACCCCGGTGCCGGCACCTATTTCAAGCACGTGATCGTCCTTATTTACATTGGAGAGGGAGGCGATCCTGTCGGCAATGCCCATATCCTTAAGGAAGTTCTGGCCCAGGGATTTTTTCGGGCGGACGCCCTTATTATTCTGCTTTGATATTGAAGAGCGCGCATGCGTTTTCATATGTGTATCTCTCCACTTCCTCCACGGACTCATTCCTGAGTCCGGCGATCTTTCTGACCACGTACTTAAGGTTTGCGGGTTCGTTCCTCTGCCCCCTGAAAGGCTCCGGGGACAGATAGGGGCTGTCCGTTTCCAAAAGAATGCATTCCTGCGGCAGCGCTTTCACCGTTTCCTGCAGCTTCCTCCCGTTTTTGAATGTGACCACGCCTCCTATCCCGAAGCGCCATCCCAGTTTCACACAGATCTCTGCCATCTCGGGAGAGTAGGAATAGCAGTGGAGAGTCCCGGTGACTCTTCCTTCGAAGCTTTTCAGGATATCAAGTGTGTCCGCTGCCGCGTCTCTTGAATGGATCTCCACGGGAGCATTTAAATCCGCGGCCAGTTCCATGAACCGCCTGAACCACTTTTTCTGTGTTTCTCTGGGGACGTCGCCCCGGTGATAATCGAGACCTATCTCCCCTATTGCCGCAACTTTGTCGTTTTTCAGATACATATCTCCGATCGCATGGACATCCTCTTCGGTGAGACCTGCGCAATCGTCGGGATGGACCCCGACTGCGGCATAAATAAAGGGGTACCGGCTGCTCATGGTCACGGAGGCCTCCGATTCCGCGAGGTTTGCGGAGGCGTTGATCACTTTTCCGATTCCGGCGGTCCCGAGGGAGTCCAGGATCGCGGCCCTGTCCGGGTCAAATGCGGCGTCGTCCAGGTGGGCGTGGGTATCGAATATCATCTTTCCTCCTTAGGGTCACTCCGTTTCCGCCCGGGCGCTCTCCTCTGCGGAAGCGGGGCTTTTCGGCTGCGGGGGGCGGGACCGGAGCGGCGTTTACAGATCCGACAAGATTATACAACAATACTCACATAAAATGATGTTAAGGTCAA
>JAEEGL010669234.1_pt1 | contig 20203 bp, 17 predicted proteins | sample 9134231 | NCBI WGS metagenome assembly JAEEGL01 (sample SAMN16246548, study PRJNA631951) | gut metagenome | biome: gut microbiome; feature: rumen; material: fiber-attached | host: Bos | place: Iran: Karaj | collected 2018-10
CCCCCTGCGCTGCGCCGTCACCGATGACAAACGCGTGATCCTGTCCTCCGAGGCCGGCGTGCTGTTCGAGGAAAGCGCCCACATCCGCCGCCGCTGGAAGCTGAAGGCGGGCGACGTGCTCATGGCGGACCTCCGCGCCGGCAAGCTGCTGGAGAGCGAAGAAATCAAGACGCACTTCGCTGGTCTTCACCCCTACGGCGACTGGATGAAGGAGCTCATACGCCTGGAGGACCTGCCCGGAACGGAACCCGCGGAAAAGCCGGAGGATATCCCCGCGCTGTGCCGGGCCTTCGGCTACGCCTACGAGGACATTCGGGACGTGGTGCTCCCCATGGCCGAAAACGGCTCGGAGCCCATCGCCTCCATGGGCGCGGACGAGCCCGTGGCGGCGCTGTCCAAGGCCCATCCCGCGCTGTTCGATTACTTCAAGCAGCGCTTTGCCCAGGTGACCAACCCGCCCATCGACGCCCTTCGCGAGGCCTGCAAGACGGACGAGAGCGTCTATGTGGGCGACGACGGCAACCTGCTGGGCCTGGGCCCGGACAACTGCACCGTGCTGGAGCTGCCCACGCCGGTGCTGACAGGGGAGGAACTGCAGCGCATTCGCGGGATCGACCATCCCGCCTTCCACGTGCGTGAGATCTCCCTGCTCTATCCCGCGGGGCATCGCCTGCGCGCCGCTCTGGCAGACCTCTTCGCGGCCTGCGACGCGGCCTGCCGGGACGGCGTCAACATCCTCATCCTCTCCGACCGGGGGCTGGACGCGGATCGCCTCGCCATCCCCTCCCTGCTGGCGATCTCCGCCCTGGAACAGCACCTGATCCGCATCCGGAAGCGCACGGCGGTCTCCGTGATCCTGGAGAGCGGCGAGCCGCGGGACGTGCACCACATGGCCATGCTGGTGGCCTTCGGCGCGCGGGCGGTCAATCCATACCTCGCCCACGAGATCATCCGGGAATCGCTGCCGGACATCGCGGACGAGGCCGTGGCACGCTACGACGCCGCCCTCACAGCGGGCATCCTCAAGATCGCCTCGAAGATGGGCGTCTCCACCCTGCAGGCTTACCAGAGCGCACAGCTCTTCGAGGCCGTGGGGCTGGACGAGACCTTCGTCCGGGAATACTTCACCAACACGCCCTGCTGCCTGGGCGGCGTTAACCTGTCCCGAGCCGAGGCAGACAGCCGCTATTGGCACGACGCGGCGTTCCTGAACCCCCTCCCGGACGGCCTGCCCAGCGTCGGGCGGCACAAGTTCCGCGTCGGCCCGGGTGCCGAGGAGCACCTGTACAACCCGAAGGTGATCCACCTGCTGCAACAGGCAGTCTGGACGGACGACAAGGCGAAGTTCGACGAATACGCCGCGCTGGTGGGGGCCGACGGCCCGCGCACCATCCGCGGCATGCTGGATTTCCGCTTTGAAATGTGCAACCCCGTCCCGCTGGAGGAGGTCGAGCCCGTGGAGGCCATCGTCCGGCGCTTCAGGACCGGCGCGATGTCCTACGGCTCCATCTCCCAGGAGGCTCATGAGTGCATGGCCCAGGCAATGAACCGCCTGGGCGGCAGGAGCAACAGCGGCGAAGGCGGCGAGCTGCCGGAGCGCTTCGGCACCGAGTTCAATTCCGCCATCAAACAGGTGGCCTCCGCGCGCTTCGGCGTGACCCGTGATTACCTGCTCAGCGCGAAGGAGATTCAAAGCAAGATGGCCCAGGGCGCGAAGCCCGGCGAGGGCGGCCACCTGCCCGGCGCGAAGGTGACTGAGAGCGTGGCCAGGACCCGCTGCTCCACTCCGGGCATCTCGCTGATCTCCCCGCCTCCCCACCACGACATATACTCCATCGAAGACCTGGCCGAGCTGATCTACGACCTGCAGGTGGCTTGTCATAATCCCGGATTATGCCAAGCCAGTTCAGCGCAGAGCGCTGAACCGCGAACCCAAGGGGTTCGCGCCTCGTGCGCCAACGAAGACGCCAAGATCACCGTCAAGCTGGTGTCCTCCACCGGCGTGGGCACCATCGCCAGCGGCGTCGCCAAGGCGGGCGCGGGCGGCATCCTCATCTCCGGCGGCGAGGGGGGCACCGGCGCGGCCCCGCTGAGCAGCGTGCACCACGCGGGCCTGCCCTGGGAGATCGGCCTGGCCGAGGCCCACCAGGTGCTGTGCCGCAACGGGCTCAGGCAGACCGTCACCCTGGAGACCGACGGCAAGCTGATGACCGGCCGCGACGTGGCCGTGGCGCTGCTCCTGGGCGCGGAGGAATTCGGCTTCGCCACCGCGCCGCTCGTCACAATGGGCTGCCGCATGATGCGCGCGTGCCACTTGGGCACCTGCCCCTTCGGCATCGCCACACAGGACCCCGAGCTGCGCAAGAGGTTCATCGGCAAGCCGGAATACGTGGAGCGCTTCATGCGCTTCGTCGCCGGCCAGCTGCGGGAGATTATGGCGAAGCTCGGTGCGCGCACCGTGGACGAGCTGGTGGGCCGCAGCGACCTGTTGAAAATGAAGGACGACGCGGCCATGGACCTTTCCGGCCTCATAGGCTTCTCCCGGAACGTCCACGTTCGGCCGGAGGCGCGGCACGATTTCGCGCTGCACAGCCGCAAGGACGCCAGGCTCATTCAGGACCACGTACAGTTGACCACCACCGACCGGGCCTTCGGCGCGCTGCTCCGCGGCGAGCGCCATATCCAGGCCCTGGGCTGCGGCGGCCAGTCCTTCGGCGCGTTCCTGTCGAAAGGCCAGTCGATCACGCTGTACGGCGTGTCCAACGACTATATGGGCAAAGGCCTGTCCGGCGGCACGCTGGCGGTCTGTCCCCCCGCGGACGCCGTGTGGAACGCGGAGGACGCCCTCATCGGCAACGTGGCCCTCTACGGCGCCACCAGCGGCTACGCTTTCATCGCCGGCACGGCGGGCGAGCGCTTTGCCGTGCGCAATTCCGGGGCCTGGGCCGTGGTGGAGGGCGTGGGCGACCACGGCTGCGAGTACATGACCGGCGGCCGCGTGGCAGTGCTGGGGCCCGTGGGCGACAACTTCGGCGCGGGCATGTCCGGCGGCGTCGCCTGGGTGCTGGATATGGACAACACGCTGGCGGATCACATCAACAGCGGCCTTGTGCGGACCCACGACGTTTCCGGGGAACAGTCAGCGGAGCTCCGCCGACTGCTGGAAATGCATGTCCAGTACACGAATTCCCGAAAGGCCGCGGAGATCCTCGCCGATTTCGACGCCTGGCTTCCGAAATTCAAAGCCGTCATCTCGGACGAATACCTGGCCTGCATGGCCCGAAGGGAGGCGTGACGGATGGGCAAGACGAGGGGCTTCCTGGAATATCCGCGCATGGAAAACCCGTACCTCAGCGCAGAAGTCCGGCTTTCTGGCTTTGACGATCTGCACGTTCCCCAGCCGACGGCCGTCCGGCGCGAGCAGGCCGCCCGCTGCATGAATTGCGGCGTGCCCTTCTGCCAGTCGGATTTCGGCTGTCCGCTGCACAACCTGATCCCGGAGTGGAACGACCTGCTGTACCGCGGCATGGAGCGCGAGGCCCTGGAGCGGCTTATGCAGGCCGCGCCCTTCCCGGAATTCACGGGCCGGGTCTGCCCCGCGCTGTGCGAAAAGGCCTGCAACCTGGCAGACAACGGCGTGACGAACCGGGACAATGAGCTGTACCTCATCGAGACGGGCTTTGAAAAGGGTTGGATACAGCCCCGCCTTCCCCGGCGGCGCACCGGAAAGCGTGTGGCCGTGGTAGGCAGCGGCCCTTCCGGGCTGGCCGCGGCGGACCTGCTGAACCGGCTGGGCCATTGGGTGACGGTCGTAGAACGGGCGGACCGTCCCGGCGGCCTGCTGATGTACGGCATCCCCAACATGAAGCTGCCGAAATCCGTGGTGGAGCGCCGCATCGGCCTGATGGAGGCCGAGGGCGTCCGCTTTCTGCTGAACACAGAGGCCGACCCGGACGCACTCGCGGAATGCGACGCAGTGCTGCTCTGCGGCGGTGCGAAAAAGCCCCGGGCGCTGAACGTGGAAAACATCGGTTCGCCGGGCGTACACTATGCCGTGGATTACCTCACCGCCGCTACAAGAGCCGTGCTCTCCGGCGGCGAACCCGCGATCACGGCGGCGGGGAAGCGCGTCGTGGTGGTGGGCGGCGGAGACACGGGCAACGACTGCGTGGGCACCGCGCTGCGCCAGGGCTGTGAAAGCGTCGTACAGCTGGAAATGATGCCCGCGCCGCCCGCTTCCCGCGCTGCCGGCAACCCCTGGCCCGAGTGGCCCCGCACCCTGCGCACCGACTACGGCCAGCTGGAAGCCATCTTCCGGCAGGGCGGCGACCCACGCGTTTATGAAACCACCGTCCGCCGTATCGTCCCCGGGGATGGTGCCATCGCCGCCGTGGAAACCGTGCGTCTGAACAAATTTGACCCGATCCCCGGCACGGAGCAGACGCTCCCCTGCGAGCTGCTGCTCATCGCCGCAGGGTTCGTGGGCTGCGAGACGGCCACCGCAGAGCGCTTCGGCATCGCGCCGACCGCCCGGGGCAGCCTCATGCCCGAAAACGGCTCCCACCGCCTGGGTGGAAATCTGTTCTCCGCGGGGGACATGCGCACGGGCCAGTCCCTGGTGGTGCGCGCTCTGGCCGACGGCCGGGCCGCGGCGCTGGAGGTCCACAGCTGGCTGGAAGAACGCTGAATATCAGATAGCCCAAGCCGTTTCACAAAAAGCGCGCGGTATGGGGAAACCCCGTACCTCGCGCTTTCTGCGACCAAATCCAGCGTCTATTTCTCTCCGGTCCTGATAAAGCGGATCAGCGCTTCGACATCGTCAAAGTCGTCGTAATCCCCGGTGATGCCCTCCCGGTGATATACCACGCCCGCCTTTTCATTGCACTCCAGGCAATCCAGCAGCTCCTCCACGCCATACCGCTTCGCAAACAGCGTAAAGCCATAGGGCTTGATCTTCGACAGCAGGCCCTTTCTGCAGTCCTCTTCGCACTCGAAGCAGTGCCCGCAGCCCCGTTCCATCGAGCACCTTCTGTTCTCGCACCATTCCTTCCCGGTACATTCCCCCGAATTGCAGCCCTTGCAGCGGTTGTTCTGCCCGCACAGGCAGCAAGCCAGTCCGCACCTGGCGATCCCGTATTCCCGTTTCATGCCATCCCTCCGCAGCTTTCATTCGTAACCATATAATCATACCACACACCCGTAAAAACCACAACTTCCGCGCGGGAATCGCGCCATCCTCCTTGAATAATCCCGGGATATGTGCTATCATAATCCAAAACCGATCCATAAAGGAGTGCTGGAAGCATGAGCGAACCCTTCTACACCTCAGATTGGCACATCCATTCGGTCGCGAGCTACGACGCCCACATCCACTTGGCGGACCTCGTCTCCCAGGCGGAAAAGCAGGGCCTGACGGAATACGGCATTACCGATCACGTCAACGTTCCCAGCTGGATCCACTTTCTCAAGGCTTCCCGGGAGCTCTATCTGCAGTACGCCCGCCCGGGCTTCCACTTCGGCGTCGAGCTGACAACGATCTCCGGATACCTGGAGCAGTACGACCGCGAACACGGCACAAAGGACGGCTACGAAAAGCCCGACATTCCCGGACCGGAGCCCATCGCGTTCCCGCTGACCGCGGAGGAACTGGACGAGTGCTGCGTAGAATACGTCATCGGCGCGGGCCACTGGGTGCTGAACGCCCCCCGCACGCAGGACATTATCGTCGAGGACATGCACCGCCAAAACCTGTACTGCGCCTGCTCCCCGCTGGTGGACATCGTCGGCCACCCCTACTGCTTCTTCGGCACGTATGAAGACAGGAGCGGCCGTCAGGTGCCGTTTCACGATTTCTCCATCATCCCCCGTTCGATCCATGAAGAGCTGTGGGCGGCTATCCTTGAAAACGGCAAGGCCATGGAGGCAAACATCGACTTCTTCTATGGTAGCCAGCCTGAGACCTTCCGCCGGGCCTACGCCGAGTTCATTCGCGGCGCGTTTGAAAAGGGTGTGCCCATCACCATCGGCACGGACTGCCACGGCCCGAAGTACAACGATGCCAACGATACCTGCCGTGACTACCTGGGGAGCGTGGGCTTCAAGCCCTCGGACTTCTCGAAGCCGCGCTTCCGAACCCGCCGGGCCGTGTAGTCCAAGGCACTCTTGATACGTAGCCGGGGCGGCGCATGCGCCGCCCCGGCTCTTTTTCTCCGCAGGGCAAATCTATGGCTGCAGCGGCTCTATCCTGGTCACGGCTTCGTGTATGCCGCCACCCTTCACGCCTTTCTTTACAATCCCGCGACTATGCATTATAATACCATTGACGACGGTTTGCACGGCGGGATTTCCGACGCCGGGACGAAGGAGGCACAGTGACATGCGGAATTGCGGCACGAATCTGTTATGGTACCGCCAGGAGGCGCTGAAATGGCATGAGGCGCTGCCCCTGGGCAACGGGCGGCTGGGCGCTATGGTATACGGCGGCGCGAAGCGGGAGCGGATATGTCTGAACGAAGATACACTGTGGAGCGGATATCCCAATTTCTGCGACAATTCCGGCGCGGCGGAGTCCTTCCGCCGGGCGCGGGAACTGGTCATGCAGCGGAAATACGCCCAGGCTCAGGAGGAACTGGAGCAGCGCTTCGAGGGACTGTGGTCCCAGGTGTACCTGGCGCTGGGCGACATGTATCTGGACATGGAGCACGAGGGCGACGTCGCGGACTACCGGCGGGAGCTGGACATGTCCACCGGCGTGCACCGGGTAGAATACACGGTCGACAGCGCGCGCTTTGTGCGGGAAACGTTCGTCAGCGCCCCGGACCAGGTGCTGGTCATGCGCCTGACCGCCAACCGGAAAGGCGCGCTGAGATTTCACACCCACCTTTCCCCCGCCATGGACGCGCAGGTGTCCATGGACAACACCTCCGCATCGTTCCGCGGCAACTGCCCCACCTATGTATGGCACTACGGCGATCCCCAGGAGCCACGGGGCAAGATCGTCTACGGAGATACGGACGACACAAAGGGCATAGGCTACTTTGCCCGGCTTGTGGTGATCCCGGATAACGGAAGCGTCTCGCGGCAGGGCGGCGGCCTGCACGTGACCGGCGCCAGCGGCGTCACTCTGCTGTTCGACGTCCGCACCAGCTTCAACGGCTGGAAGAAGCACCCCGTGCTGGAGGGCCGGGAGTACGCAGAGCCCTGCAAGCGCAGCCTGGAAGCCGCCGCAGCCCGGGGCTATGAGGCGCTGCGGGAAAACCACGTCCGCGACCACGCCGCGCTGTACGACCGGGTGGAGCTGGACCTGGGCGGCGGGGAGGAGAAATATCTGCCCACCGACCAGCGCCTGTACCGCCACGAGAGCGGCGGGGAGGACCCGGCGCTGTATGCGCTGTACTTCAACTTCGGGCGCTATCTCACCATCGCGTCCTCCCGGGCCGGCACCCAGGCCACCAACCTGCAGGGCATCTGGAACGACAGCGTCACGCCGCCCTGGAACAGCAATTATACCATCAACATCAACACGGAGATGAACTACTGGCCCACGCTGATGGTCAATCTGCCCGAATGCCACGAGCCCCTGCTGCGGCTGATCCGCGAGCTGAGCGAGAGCGGCGAGCGGACCGCCCTGCGCTACTATGGCGCTCCGGGCTTCGTGTCCCACCACAACACGGACCTGTGGCGGATGAGCACCCCCGTGGGCGCTCACACGCCAGGCAGCGCCGTGTTTGCCTGCTGGCCCATGTCCTCCGGCTGGTTTATGCGCCACCTGTGGGAGCACTATGAGTATACCCGGGATATGGCCTATCTGCGGGACACCGCCTGGCCCATCATACGCAAGGCCGCCGAATTCTACCTGGCGGTGCTGACGGAGGACGAAAACGGCGATCTGGTCTTCGCCCCGTCAACCTCGCCGGAAAACAACTACAGGCTGGACGGCAAGTATCTGGCCGTGTCAATGACCACCGCCATGACCCAGGCCATCCTGCGGGACGTGCTGGAGATCTGCCGGGATGCCGCCGCCACGCTGGGGATCGAGGACGACTGCGCCCGGCTGGCCGCGGAGCGGCTTCCCCGCCTGCGACCGCAGGGCATCGGCCGGGACGGCGAACTGATGGAGTGGAACGAGAACTTTGAGGAAGCGGACATACACCACCGCCACATCTCACACCTGTACGGCCTGCACCCCGGGCGCTCCATCACCCCGGAGGACACCCCCGAGCTGGCTGAGGCCTGCCGGGTATCGCTGCAGCGCCGGGGCGATGAAAGCACCGGCTGGGCCATGGGCTGGCGCATCTGCCAGTGGGCGAGGCTCCGGGACGGCGACCACGCACTGCGGCTGCTGGACACCCAGCTGCGCACCGTGGACGGGCGCGGCCCCGCCGGTACGCAGCGCAGCGGCGAGCTGAATATGAAAAACGGCGGAGGCACGTATCTGAACCTGTTCGACGCCCACCCGCCCTTCCAAATCGACGGCAACTTCGGCGCCTGCGCGGGCATCGCGGAAATGCTGCTCCAGACAGCGCCGGACGGCTCTCTGATGCCCCTGCCCGCCCTGCCTGCGAACTGGAAGCGCGGATCTGTAAAGGGCCTGCGCGCCCGGAACGGCAGCATCGTGGATATCGAATGGGACGGCGAAGACGTAAAGGTGACGGAGCGGTAAAAAATGCCCGGGTCGGCGTTACCGCCGACCCGGAATGCATGGATGCGCGAAAATATGTTCTCAGAAGGTGAGCGTCTCCGGCGCTCCGCCGAAGGAAGAAAAGGTGGCGGTGGCGTCCCGGAAATACAGCACCTGGGTGTTGTCGTCGTCTGCGCTGTACATTCCCTTCAGCGCGGGCATCTTCTCCAGCATCGACGCCTTGGCCTCCCGGCGGTCGTCGTTGACCAGAGTGCCCGCCAGGCGGAGCCACTTTCCCTCATGGAAGGCGCAGATCTCCACCTTCGGATTTGCGGCGATCTGTTTGGACACGGCCTTTACCTTGCCGGTCTGGATGTACAGCCTGCCCTCGTAGACCATGGCCGTTCCGAAGGGCCGGACGCGGGGTTGGTCTCCTTCCACCGTGGCCAGGTAGTATGTTTTAGCTTCATCCAGGAAACTGCATACGCGTTCGACATCGCTCATCTTGATATGCCCCCTTCATTCTGGTATGTACAAATCAGGAAACCATCAGTATAATCATATACGAAACGGGTTTTCCTGTCAATGGGAAAAGCGCCCCGACAGGCAGGAAATGAAAGGAGTGGAAGCATGAAGAGGATCATCACCGTCATATTGGCGCTCGCCTGCGTGGCATCGTTCGCCGCGGCTGCATCCGCAACGACGGAGGCGACGCTCACGTTCTCCTCATTTGAGGGCGGCGGCCCGGAAGTGTGGATCGAGATCGAAGACCCCTCCGTCGTGACCTTCCGCAGCACACGGGGCTACGACGTCGCGGAAGGCGAACCCATTCCGCCCGGAGCCCGATACACGGAGACATACGTGTTTGCCGGCCTGAAACCCGGCTCGACAGGCATGACCGTCATCTTCGGCTCCGCAATCGTGGAAAGCCGGGAGACGCGCTATGCCGTGGAGGTGGACGAAGCGCTGAACGTCACCCTGCGGGAGGAAAACGCGCTGAGCCGGTTCTGGTTCACCCGCGGCGGGTATCTGCCCTCCCGGAGCTACGAGGTCTTCCAGCTGGATGACGGATACTACCTCTGGGCGAATGCCGGCCCGTCGCGGAAGCTGGACGCAGCCGTCGTGGAAGCGCTTGAGGGGATCATCGAGGAATACGGTCTCATCTCCTGGGACGGCTTTGACGAGAGCGACTCCAACGCGCTGGACGGCGAGGGCTTCTGCCTGGACATCGCCTGGGAGGACGGCGCCGCGGTACACGCCGCCGGGGACAACGCCTTCCCGAACGGCTACTTCGACGCGGCGGACGCCATCGAAGACCTCCTTTGCGCCGTGATCCCCGGCGAGCCGGAGAGCGTCACCGGCCTGTACCGGTACGAGGGCGAGGGCTTTGGCGGGGACTTCACCATCCGCGTCTTTGAGGACGAAACATACGAGTTCTACGAGGGCTTCCTCAGCAGCTACATGGGGGGCGGAGACTGGTTCATGTCAGGCTCCCGGCTGTACATGAGCGAGCGGAACGGCATGTACCTGTTCAACACGTTCATCCCCGTCGAGGGTGCGCTGGTCTTCGTGGAGGAGGAGTCCGACAATTTCCCGTATGTCAGGGTGCCGGACATGGGGCGATTCATCAAGGACGCCCCCGGCGGCGCCGGAGAGACCGCCGCGCTGGCGTTCGATTCCTTTGACGGCGGCGGGCCGGAATACACGGTGGAAATCGGGGATCCGGACATCCTCTCATATACATGCAGCTATCGCTATCTGGACCCGGACTACGAAGAACTGGACGGAGCAACGTATACCGTCATGTTCGAGTTCACCGGCCTGCAGGCAGGAAGCACCCGTGTGGCCGTCACAGGCTGGTCTCCCATCGTGGACGGACGGCGCATCACCTATGAGGCCACGGTGGACGAAAATCTGAACGTCGTCCTGAAAAAGCTGGCCGAGGAGGACCTGGGCGCTTTCGTGCGCGCCACACCCACCCTCGCGATCGAGGCCAACGGGAAGGTGTTCTACGCGGCGCTGGAGGACAATCCCTCGGCGGAGGCACTGAAGGACATGCTGTACGGCGGCGGCATCGAAATCGACATGCAGGACTACGGCCAATTTGAGAAGGTCGGGCCGCTGCCCTGGACGCTGACCCGGAGCGATACGTGGATCACCACGGAGCCGGGGGACGTGATTCTGTATCAGGGGAACAAGATCACCATTTACTACGACGTGAACACCTGGAACTTCACCCGACTGGCGAAGATCGACGGCACAACGAGGGAAGAGCTGCTGGAAGCCTTCGGGGATGGGGATGTCACCGTGTCATTCTGGCTGGAATGGAGCGAATAGGACGGGGTGCGTATGAAACTGGCTGAATATGACGGCAAACTGATCCGCGCGATGGACGCGCTGGGGAACTCGTTCACCGGTGTCGCGGAGGTTTTCTCCGACGGGCACGGGGAGGAATGTCTCCGCATCGGGGACATGGCGCTGTCCGCGTCGGAGATCCAATCCATCAAGCCGCTGCCGACCTTTGAGGAAGCCGTGGCCGCGATCTCCCGGGGGCGCTACCGCCACTTCAAGGGCAACGAGTACGAGGTGCTCTGCATCGCCCGGCACAGCGAAACCACGGAGCCCATGGTGGTATACCGGGCACTGTATGGCGACGGCGGCGTGTGGGTCCGCCCGGCGGACATGTGGAATGAGGAAGTCATCCGGGACGGAGTCGTATACCAGCGTTTCAAAAAGATCGAGGAATGAGGGCGGCAAAATGCTGAACGCGAAAAACGGCCGTCTGCGGCTGCCCGCGGGCGAAATGGACTACATCCGCTTCGGCAGCGGGAAGAAGGCGCTCATCATGATCCCCGGCGTGGGCGACGGGCTGAGGACCGTCCGGGGCATGGCGTTGCCCTTCGCGCTGATGTACCGTGCCCTGACGAAGGACTTCACGGTGTACGTGTTCAGCCGCCGGGTGGACCTTCCCCGGGGCATGACCACCCGGGACATGGCGGAGGACCTGTCCCTGGCCATGGACGCGCTGGGGCTGAGCAGGGCAGCGGTGGTGGGCGTGTCCCAGGGCGGCATGATCGCCCAGTGGCTGGCGCTGGACCACCCGGAAAGGGTGGAAAAGCTGGTGCTGGCCGTCACCCTCGCCAGGTCGAACCCCATTGTGCGGGATGTAATCTCCCGCTGGCTGGACATGGCCTCCCGGGGGGATTACCGGGGGATCATGCTGGACACCGCGGAGCGCTCCTATTCACCCCGGCGCATACGGAGGGCCCGGATCACGTATCGTCTGCTGGGAAACCTGGGAAAACCCAATAGCTTCCAGCGCTTCACAGTCCAGGCGGCATCCTGCCTCACCCACGACGCCTTCGACGAACTGCCCCGCGTCGCCTGCCCCACCCTTGTGATCGGCGGGACGGACGACAGAATCGTCACCGGGCAGGCGTCTGAGGAAATCGCCGCGCGGATCCCCGGATGTACATTGAAGATGTACGAGGGCCTCGGCCACGGGCTGTATGAGGAAGCGCCGGACTTCTGGAAGCGCGTGATGGAATTCTGCCGGTAAGAGAGGTGCGTACAATGGACGGAAAGCTGTTCGGACAGGCCCTGATGAAATTCGCAGGCGGGTTTGTGATCGTTGCGGCCCTGCTGTTCATCCCCGCGGGGACGCTGGACTTCCCCCAGGCGTGGCTGTTCCTGGGGATCCTGTTCATCCCCATGTTCATCGCCGGGATCGTCATGATATTCAGATGTCCGGAACTGCTGCGGAAGCGTCTGAATGTCAAAGAGGAACAGGCAGAGCAAAAGGCCGTGATCACGCTGAGCGGACTGATGTTCCTGGCGGCGTTCATCGTCGCCGGGCTGAACTTCCGGTTCGGCTGGATCGTGCTGCCGGGCTGGGTGCCATGGGCCGCGGCGGCGGTGTTCCTGTGCGCCTACGCCCTGTACGCGGAGGTGTTGCGGGAAAACGCCTACCTCTCCCGCACCATTGAGGTACAGAAGGGGCAGAAGGTCGTCGACACGGGCCTGTACGGCGTCGTGCGCCATCCCATGTATATGACCACGCTGCTGCTCTTCCTCGCCATACCCCTGGTGCTGGGGTCGGTCATCTCCTTCGGGATCACGCTGCTGTATATCCCGATCATCGCAAAGCGCATCCGCAACGAGGAACAGGTGCTGGAAGCGGGGCTGGAGGGGTACGTGGAATACGAGAAGCGCGTCCGGTACAGGCTGATCCCGCGCATATGGTGAGGCAGAGCACATGAACTGTACGAAGGCGACGGAAGCGGATCTCCCGTTCATCATGGAGGTCTACCTGGAAAACATCGAGGCCCTGCACGGCGCGCGCAGGACGCCAGAGACATGGAAAGCACTGCTGGCGGACGAGCGCAGCGAGTATTACATCGTGCGCGCGGATCATCCGACCGCGTGGTTCAGGCTGGACCGCGACGGCGATACCCTGGAATTGGGGATGCTCCAGGTGCGGAAGGCTGACCAGCGCCGGGGAATCGGCCGGTACGTGATTTCCGCGGCAGAGGCCATGGCAAAGGATCGGGGCTTCCGCCAGGTGCTGATTCACACCACCGAGGACAACCGCCCCGCGCAGGCGCTGTACTCCTCCGCCGGGTACGCGCTCACGGAAATCGGGCCGTGCACCACCGCGGATGGTATGGAAAGAACAGGATACACATATCTGAAAGAGCTGCGCCCATGATGGCGCAAACAACGGGCAGATCGGCCCGGAAGGATGGTTTGTTTATGAAGAGCAAAGATTATTTCATCATGGTGGGCGTATGCGGGCTGGCGTTCGCGCTGCTGATCCTGCTGGTGCTGTCCGTCAACGTGGCCCCCATCGGTCCGGAAGGAACGAGCATCGGGCTGTCCAACGTCAACGAAGCCGTTCACGGGCTGTTTGGGGTCAACATGACCTGGTACGGCATCACGGAATGGCTGGGCTACGCGGCGCTGCTCACGGCGCTGGGGTTCGCCGCGGCGGGCTGCCTGCAGCTGATCCGGCGCAGGAGCCTTTTGAAGGTCGATCCGGATATCCTCGCCCTGGGCGGGCTGTACGCCGCGGTCGTGGTGCTGTACGTCTTCTTTGAGAAGGTCATCGTGAACTACCGCCCCATCATCATGCCGGGCTGCCAGCACCCGGAGGCGTCCTTCCCCTCGTCCCACACCATGCTGGTGTGCGTGGTGCTGGGCAGCGCGATGATGCTCATGGACAAATATGTCCGGAACGCCGCGCTGTGCCGCGCTCTGCGGGCGGCCTGCGGGGTCGCCATCGCGGTCACGGTGATCGGCAGGCTGATCTCCGGCGCGCACTGGCTCACGGACATACTGGGCGGACTGCTCGCCGGCGGTACGCTGCTGGCGCTGTTCGCAGGGACCCGGGAGCTGATCAGGCAACGGCGAAAGGGGAACTGAGGGCCATGGGCAAGGCCATCGTATACGTCCACGGCAAGGGCGGCAGCGTGGGGGAAAGCGAGCACTACCGTCCGCTTTTCCCCGGCTGCGATGTGCTGGGGCTGGATTATCAGACGTTCACACCCTGGGAAACCGGGCCGGAGATCCGGGCGGCCATCGAAGGGATACGGTGTGAATATGAAGACGTCGTCCTCATCGCCAACAGCATCGGCGCGTATTTCAGCATGTGCGCGGACATCGGCGGGCTTATCCGCGAGGCACGGTTCATCTCCCCCGTCGTGGATATGGAAAATCTGATCCGCAACATGATGGCCTGGGCCGGCGTCTCCGAGGCGGAGCTGGAGGCCCGGGGCGTGATCCCCACGGACTTCGGGGAAGACCTGTCTTGGGAATACCTCAGCTACGTCCGGAGCCATCCCATCCGGTGGAGCGTGCCGACGCGCATCCTGTACGGCAGTGGCGACCGCCTGGTAACGCCGGAGACGGTCCGCGCCTTCGCCGAAAAGCACGGCGCGCGCCTCACCGTGATGGAGGGCGGCGAGCACTGGTTTCACACGGAGGAGCAAATGCGATTCCTGGATGCCTGGCTGCGGGAGAGCCTGCCGGAAATCTGCGGCGGCGGCGAAAATGTTCCTGGGAATACGCGGGAAAAGGAATGAGAGCATTGGATTATCAGGACATCAACGCGGCAACCATTGATCGGTGGATCGAAGAGGGCTGGGAATGGGGCAAACCCATCAGCCACGAGACGTATCTGGAGGTCGCGAAGGGCAACTGGGACGTGCTGCTGACGCCCACAAAGAAGGTGCCCCACCAGTGGTTCGGCGACATCCGGGGCAAAAAGATACTGGGCCTCGCCAGCGGCGGCGGCCAGCAGATGCCAGTTTTCGCTGCCCTGGGCGGGATCTGCACCGTGCTGGACTATTCCCCACGGCAGCTGGAGAGCGAGCGCATGGTCGCCCAGAGGGAGGGCTACGACATCCGTGTGATCCGGGGCGACATGACCAAGCCCCTCCCCTTCGCGGACGGAGAATTCGACTTGATCTTTCACCCGGTGTCCAACTGCTACGTGCGGGAGGTAAAACCCATCTGGCGGGAGTGCTGGCGCGTGCTGAAGCCCGGCGGGCTGCTGCTGGCCGGGACGGACCACTTCGTCAACTACATTGTGGACGAGGACGAGCGGGAGATCGTCAATCGCCTGCCCTTCGATCCCGTTTCCAACGAAGATCAGCGGAAACAGCTGGAAGAGGCGGACGCCGGGATGCAGTTTTCCCACACGCTGGAGGAGCAGATCAACGGACAATTGGAGGCCGGGTTCACCCTGCTGAGCATGTATGAGGACACCAACGGGGAAGGCCGCCTGCACGAGATGAACATCCCCACGTTCATCGCCACGAGGGCGAAAAAGATCATCCCGATCCCGGGGCGCTGACGGGACCCGAGGAAAGCGAGGAAACACCATGAAGATTCTGGTTCTGAACGGAAGCCCCAAGCGGGACAGCAGCGACACCATGCACATCACCCGCGCCTTTCTCGACGGCATGAACGACGCGGCGCCCCAGGAGGTAAACATCGTTCATGTCATCGACATGCACATCGAATACTGCGCCGGATGCTTCACCTGTAAGCGAAACGGCGGCGCCTGCATCCACGACGACGACATGCGGGGCATTCTGGAGGAAATCCTGAACAGCGACCTGCTGTTGTTCAACTTCCCGCTGTACAGCTACGGCATGCCCGCGCCGCTGAAGGCGCTTATCGACCGCACGATGCCGCTTTCCAGCATGGCCATGCGGAAGGTGGGCGAGCGCTATGAGCACGTGGGCCAAGCGGACTATTCCCACCTGCGGTATATCATGATCTGCGGCTGCGGCTTCCCCAACAGCCGTCACAACTTCGAGCCCGCCGTGGCGCAGTTCAGGCTGCTGTTCCCCGGTGACACCACGATCATCACCATTCCGGAGAGTCCCATGTTCAGCGCGGAGGACGCGAAGATCGTCACCGAACCCCGGCTGTCGCTGGTGCGGCAGGCCGGAAAGCAGTACGCCGAAACCGGCGCCATCGACGAGGAATTGATGGCTGAGATCTGTTCCCCCATGATCCCGGAGGAAACCTACGCCGCTATCGTGAACGGCAGTCTGTGAGCGCCGGAAATCCTGCCAAGCGCGGAAATGAAAGAGAGCGGGCAATGTGTACGATCTGACCGTGTTCTTCGACGAGCCGTTCTGGGTGGACGTATTTGAGCGCGCCGAGGACAAAAAACTGCCTGCAAGGTCACGTTCGGCGCGGAACCGAAAGACTATGAGGTGCGGGATTTCATCCTGCGGAACTACGGCCGCCTGGAATACAGCACCTCCCTGGAAGCCGCCGCGAAGGAGATTTCGGACAGCCCCAAGCCCCGCCAGCGCAGCATCGGAAGACAGCTGGAGCGGCCCGGCGTGGGCACGAAATCACAGCAGGCGCTGCGGATGCAGCGGGAAGCGATGAAGGCCGGGCGCCGCCAGACCAGCCATGAACAGCGCGCGGCGGAGGCCCGGCGGCTGTTTGACATGAAGCGGCAGAAGCGGAAGGAAAGGCGCCAGACAAAACCGGACATTCAATGACAGGAACATTTCCCTGAAACCTGCTACAATCATACCGTGAGGGAAAGGAGGCGGCGCGCATGGAATGGCTGGCCAGTATCCGCGCGGCGATCGGATACATGGAAGCGCACCTGCGGGACGACATCTCCGCACAGGACGTGGCCCGGCATGTGTACCTCTCCCCGTTCTTCCTGCAGCGCGGCTTCTCGCTGATGACAGGCTACGGCATCAGGGAGTATTTGCGCAGCCGCAGGTTGTATCAGGCGGCGGTAGACCTCCAAACGACGGAGGACAGGGTGATCGACATCGCCCTCCGGTATTGCTACGAGACGCCGGAGAGCTTCGCGAAGGCCTTCTCCCGCTTCCACGGCGCGACGCCCTCCCAGGTGCGCGCGGGCCAGGCGCCGATCCGGCCGTTCCTTCCCCTGAAAATCAGCATCAGCATCCAGGGAGGTAATCAGATGGACTACACGATCGCGCCCATGTTCCCGTTCAAACTCATCGGCTTCCAGAGGGAATTCGACTACGAGACCGCCTACGCGGAAATCCCGAAATTCTGGGACGAGGTCTGCGAGAAGTACGCCGCCAACGTCTACGCCGGAAACCCGCCCGCGAACGCCTGGGAGCAGGCCATCGTGGACAACTGCATCGGCGAGTACGGCGTGTGCGTCGACGACCTCGGCGGCGGCAGGTTCCGCTACCTGGTCGCCGGGAAATACGCCGGCGGCGACGTGCCCGAGGGCATGGCGCTGTACGAGTTCCCCCGGGGCGATTGGGCGGTGTTCGACTGCGTCGGCCCGATCCCGGAGGCCCTGCAGAGCCTGAACACGAGGATCTTCAAAGAGTGGCTGCCCGGCAACCCCGAGTATGAGATTTACGGCAACGCCAATGTGGAGTGGTACGACTGCGTAAACGGCGAAAAGACCGATCCGGACTACCACAGCGCCATCTGGATCCCCGTGAAGAAGAAGTAAGGGCAGAATACGGGAAAACGAAACAGCGCGGCGCTCCGTCCGGAGCGCCGCGCTGTTTCCGTTTCCGGACAGGTCATGTCAATAGCTATGCGCAAAAAAGTCAGCAGGCTCTGAATATGGGGCGAATTAACCGGAAACCGAAGCATGGTCGCGCATCGCTTTCAGATGCTTCATGCGTATATATTTCTTATTCCCCAATGTGTATCGGCCACATGTCGTAAGCGTTCAATGTTCCGCGTCTGAAATCTTATGTTTCAGAATCAAACCCATTCTATTCTGTTTCCTCAGATTCACTACTTAACGAATCAAGATCAATCGCCCGAACCGCCTCAATAAATGATTCTTTGGAACTGCATTGCTGTTCGAGGGGTATTTCTATTCCTGTGCTTTCAGTGATATCGTTAGCGGAATACCAATATATGTTATCTGATCCATTCGTCACAGCGTAATATACATCAAAATCGAAGGCATTACAGAAATCTACAAAAGCATTGACAATACTTCCATCGTTTGAAGTCCCTGTATTTCCACCAAATAGCGATGCCATATTAAAAGCTGCGTAAAGCACCCCATTGTCGGTGAAACCGATTGCGGGAATGCTATCTGAAGACAAAGTCAGGAATGCAATTTTGAGATCCTTCATCCAGGCAGAATCAGAGGAGGCATCCTCTGATTGTGTCATTTGGCTTTCATCCAGTACAATCAGTCCACGCCCAATGAGAAACATCTACGATGTCAATACATCTGCAAATGCATGGCCAGCGACGATCAGCATTAATACCAACGCGAGTATCTTCTTCATCATTGATAGCCTCCTAAGCAGTCAAAATTCAGAAATACACCGACTAAGATGGGCTCAGAGTGTCAATAAAGCTATGATAATTCTGTTTAAATACTATCATTTTTCAACTACAGTTGTCATGCCATTTTTGAAGACAAAGAACCTGACAAGAGGGCGGCCTCGCTCATATAGCAGAAGTAATACATTCGCCTGAAACATCAGGAAATAATGCACAACCATGCTACAGCTACCGGTTGATTGGTTCCGCATTCAGGGTCTGCTGACTTTTTTCACATAACTATTGACAACGCCTCCCGGCTTTGAGCCAAAAGCTTATCCGGGAGATTTAGCATTGCTAAACCTGGAGTATTCATATCGATAAAGAAAAAGCCTGAAAGCATTGATACTTTCAGGCTTTTCTTTGGTGCGGTCGACGGGACTTGAACCCGTACGGTCTCCCACACGCCCCTCAAACGTGCGCGTATGCCTATTCCGCCACGACCGCAGAACACGGGTATTATACCGCATTCCCGCATCGATGTCAAGTGCTAACCCCCGGCGCGCAGCCCGAATTTTTCGTAAAAGCTGCCGGGCGCGTCCGCGTCAGGGTACAGGTCACAGCGCTCTCGCAGCCCCTCAGCCTGGATATATGTGTTCTCCAGCGGGATCCACTCCTCCAGGAACCGTCGGTGCATCATGGGACCGTTTCGCGCCAGGATCCGGCGGCTCTGCTCCTCCGGGGAGAGAAACATACCCAGCTTCAGATCGTACCCGTCCCGCAGCGTGGGATGCAGGCTGTACGCCCCCTCCACGATCCATACACGCCGGGGTTCCACCGCCGTCGGTTCGCACAGCGCTCCGACGGCACAGTCGTACCGGCGATAGGTGAACGCCTCTTCCGGGCCCCGGACGGCGACCTCCACCGCGAAGCGCTCGTAGTCCACGTTGCCGCCGGGCTGCGCCAGGCGCTCCGGCGTCTTCCGCGCGGCGGGCAGGAAGAAGTCGTCCATGTGAAACAGGTTCGCGCCGTACACCTTCGCCAGCAGCGCGCCCAGGGTGCTCTTCCCCGCCCCGGACATGCCGTCGATGGCCACCCGCACGTGCCTCTTTTCCCGGAGCAGCGCGTCGATTCTTTGAAACACGGCCAGGTTTGCCGCCGCCAGGGCTGGCGCCAGCCGGTAGGCTGGATGATACGCCGCACGGTAGGCGTCGCTGTGATGCACGGCGGGCATGCCCGTCCCGCGATATGCTCGCAGCGCGGCCGCCCTTTCATCCCCTGAAATGGGAAGCGCCCCTTCGGCGGCCAGCCCTTCCAGGGCGGAGAGGTTGGCCTCCAGGCCTCCGCAGCCTTCCGCCGCCGCGAACATGCCGACGACCGTCTCCAGACGCAGCCCGGAGGCGGCCAGCCCCGCCAGCTCCAGCCGGCACAGCCCGCCGCCCAGGGGCACGAACAGAGGCGCGTCCGTCTGGGGCGTCGCCGCCAACTCCTGTTTCAGAAAAGCCAGCGCCTTCTCTGGAGAGGGCAGCAGATGACCGCTCCCTCGGGCGCTCTGGTACGCAAGCTTGATAAAGTCCTGCGCCTCCATTTCCGGATACCGCCGGGCGTGCCAACGGGCGATATCCCCAAACGGGACGCCGCTCATTCGTCCATGATCCCCGCGCGGCGCAGCGCCAGCACGATGGGCGGGATCAGCACGATGTGCAGGATGATGCCCGGCACGGCATTCACAAATCCGTTCGCGAAAAAGAGTTTCAGGGTGAAGGTCTCTTCCGTGAACAGCGCATAGATCGCCCAACTGGCCAGCCCCCACACGATCCGGCCCAG
>JAEEGL014002779.1_pt1 | contig 20203 bp, 14 predicted proteins | sample 9134231 | NCBI WGS metagenome assembly JAEEGL01 (sample SAMN16246548, study PRJNA631951) | gut metagenome | biome: gut microbiome; feature: rumen; material: fiber-attached | host: Bos | place: Iran: Karaj | collected 2018-10
GTACATGGATGTGCGCGAGAGGCATTATTTATACATGGATGTGGTAATGCCGGCCCCGTGGGGTGCCTGTACTTATATGCACTTTCCTGGTCACATAGCCGAGAAAAAACTTCAAGCAGAAAACATCTGCTCACGTCGAGTGAAAAATGTATGCATAATAAAGTATAGGTACAGACTATATCTAAACGCCGATGAAAACAAGAGCCAAGACAGGCCTTTTACATTTGCCATAAAATGCCGATATAGTATACAAAGTGTACGTATCACGCACCATTGCTTCTAAAAATAATCCATACTATGACAAAGGATCAGGTACTTTTACATGTTTAAGAATATGAAGGACGGATTATCGCTTAGGGCGATACATATATGGCTGATCATCACCATGGTGGTCATGTCGGGCACAGTGGTCGTTGCCACCTTTCGGCTTACCAACACCTTTTTAAGACTTGCCGACGCTGCGGAGGAACGTACAGAGCTTGAAAAGGCTGCCCACGAGCTGATGGATGCCTCTGATTATCTTACGGAGAGAGTGCAGAGATTCACCATAAACGGTGATAAGCAGTTTCTGGAGCAGTACTTTACCGAGGCCTTTGAGTCAAACAGACGTGAGGAAGCCATAGCCAAGATGGATGTGGATGAAGATACAAAGGCTGCCGTATCGGAGTTAAAAGAAGCCATGTCTCATTCCGTCAGCCTTATGGATCAGGAGTATTACGCCATGAAGCTTGTGATAGAAGCCAAGGGATATACGGATTATCCCGAGATCCTGAATGATGTGGTCCTAAGCAGCGAAGACGAGGCTCTGACACCGGAGGATAAGATAAGGCGTGCCACGGAGCTGGTTCTGAACGACGACTACTATGATCAGAAGGACAGCATCCGGAAGGCTATGCAGGAAAGCCTTGATGAGGTCGATAAGCTTATGACCGGTGTTAAGGAAGCTGAGCTTGCGTCACTTAAACGTGAACTGAATTTTGTTCGTATCGTAATCATACTTCAGGTACTTTCCATACTCATCATGGTCAGACTCACATCCATCCTCGGTATCCATCCCGTCCTTAAAGCCGTAGACAGGATCAAGGAGGACAGTCCCATCCCCGAGGTCGGAGCCAATGAGTTCAAGTATCTGGCCCAGGCATATAACAAAATGTACGCAAGGTATAAATCAAGTCTGGAGAACCTGAATTATAAGGCATCTCACGATGAACTTACCGGTGCATACAACCGTGCCGGATACGATCTGCTGCTTTCAGGTCTTGACCTGGAGACAACATACATGATGCTTTTGGACGTTGATAACTTTAAGGAAATAAATGATACCTATGGCCATGAAACGGGAGACAAGATACTGATCAAGCTTGTCCGGGTACTGAAAGGTGTTTTCCGTGATGACGATTGCATCTGTCGTATAGGCGGCGATGAATTTGTGGTGTTCATAGTTCACTCCTCCGGGATGCCCCAGCGGCTTATCATATCCAAGATTGACCAGATAAACTCAGAGCTCGAGAAGGGTGACGACGGATTGCCGCCCATCTCCATCAGTGTCGGAGTCGTAAGCGGAAAGGACGCAGCGGATCCCGAGCATCTATTTAAGAAGACCGACGCTGCCATGTATGAGTCCAAAAAGCGTGGCAAACACACCTATACCTTTTACGCCGAGGAAGGCTGATATCACATCCTGATCCTAAACCGCTCCCGAAACGGACACCCTGTTCGTATCGGGAGTTTTTTTGAAATCACCGGAATGTGGTAAAATCTTGATCAAAAGAGAGGAGAACCATATGAAGGGGAGACTTATCCGGGTTATTGTCCTGTCTGCGATGCTTATCCTTGCAGGATGCGGGCAATCCGAAAACAGTGCGGACAAAGTGGAAACCGGTGAGGCGGCAGAAGCATCAGAGGACGCATCCGCCACAGACACCGTGGAAGAGAACACAGAGGGATCTGCCGAAGAAGCGGAAGTTTCCGAAAACGTATCAGCAGACAGTTCTTCGGAAAAGCATTCAAATGACGGTGCATCAGCGTTCGAGGTCATGCCTTCAAGTAACAACTCAGGAGCTTTCGAAGCTAATGATCAGGATGATGAGGCGGATACCCGTGTCATAACAAAACCAAGCGAAGAAGAGATCCTGTCAGCCTTAGCCACAACAGATCTGAGTCTTCAGGAGCATTACGGCGGTGATCACTCAATATTTTATGATGATGAGGAGGGACTGCTGACTGTAGATGTGTGGATGGACGGGATAACCAATGGAGTGATCGCAGTGCAAAAGGGCATGCTGCCCGAAAGCGACTGGGACGAGTTTGTGGAGGGTATGAGGCCATTGGCCGATGCCCTGTATGACAGATATAAGCCATACGGTATCGACGTCAGCTTAAATGTACTGAATGACAAGAATAAGGACTATGTCCTCCTGTCATTCCTTAACGGAGAAATAGTAGTAGATGCGATCAGGGATGAGAAACAGTGACCATTGAAATACGCGACCTGAATTCAAAAGAACTTGATATCTATGCCCGTCTTAATGAGGCGCAGCTTCTGCACTATTATGAGCCCAAACCCGGCATCTTCATAGCCGAAAGCCCCGGAGTTATCTTGCAGGCTTTGGAGGCAGGCTACGAGCCCTTATCTCTTCTTGTTGAAACCGAGCGCCTCCATAAGGAGACCCCTGGAATAGTGGACTGTATAGAGAGACTGTACGGAAGAGAAAAAGCAAAAGCGCTTCCTGTGTATATCTCGAGCAGAGATGTATTAAAGGAGCTTACCGGATATGCCCTTGTCAGAGGGCTGTGGGGGGCCTTCAGAAGAAAGAGCGTACCGGATATCGATGAGTTTTGCGCCGATAAAAAGAGGATAGCCGTCCTCTATGATATAGTTAATCCCACAAATGTGGGCGCCATCATAAGATCTGCAGCCGCCCTTGGAATGGATGGAGTCATAGTTACAAGCGATACGGTGAACCCCTTGTACAGACGTTCCGCAAGGGTCAGCATGGGAACGGTTTTTAGCATCCCCTGGACAGTGGCAGACAAGGATGAAAGCCGTGAGCATCATCTGATAGAGAGGCTTGACAGCATGGGGTATCTTACCGCTGCCATGGCTCTTACCGAAAATGCAGTCAGCATAAAATCAGAAGAATTGAAAAAGGCAGATCGGCTTGCCATCATACTGGGTACAGAGGGCTATGGACTTCCGGAGGATGTCATCGCCTCCTGTGACATGGCTGTAAAGATCCCCATGCATCACGGAGTGGATTCCCTGAATGTGGCAGCCGCCAGCGCCGTTTGCTTCTGGGAGATACTATAGGACCGGATGGCACGCTCACACAGGAGATATGGAGAATCTCAATGTGAGAGGCTTACTGTTATCTATGAGATATTCGGGATGAACAAGTGCTCCCCAGGTATCGTCTCCTGCCACACCCATCTGCCCAAGTCCTACTCTGATATATGTCCTTACAGGCAGTGCCAGCTCATTGGGATGAGATGCGCACTCAAGCTCATGCGGGCTGTGTTCCCCGACAGCAAGGTACAGATCTTCTCCTTCAATACGTATTCCACGTCCTCTCCTGTCGGTAATCTCCGCCCATCGCACTCCGGTTTTATTCCCGCTCTCCTGAGGTACAGGATATGCCGCAGTAACTTCGGATACCTTCTGATGATATACCCCAAGCTTTGCATGATCCTTGTCAGCGTATGTCTCCTCCGGTCCCCTGCCGTACCAGGCAAGGTTCTCGTAGTCGGCATCCATGGCAAACAATACGGAGAATTCCGGCAGTTCGCCTATCTTATCCGACGCGTCCATATATAACTCCACATCCGTGCCCCCGTCAGAATGAACGGTATAGGTCAGTTTACAGTCTCCTTCAGGTCTTGTTGGAAGATGATACGTAAAGCTCACTCTGATACCGTCATCGGTCTCTTCCACCTCGCAGGGTGTGGCATTTCTGCCGTGGTCCGTTTTATTGGACATGTACATGCTGGCAAGCTTCCACTGTCCTGCCCTGAAAGGCATCAGATTTCCCTTGTCGTTTTCGGTCAATGCCCGCCAGAAATTAGGCTTCGGTATGGATGCAAACAGATTCTTCCCGCCATGGGTATAACATGTCATCCCGTTTGCGATCCTGGAGAACATAACGGAGAACTCTTCTCCCTCCATCCCCGTATTCCAGATCCCAAGTGTTGTACGATAGGGCAGCTTCACGTGCTCCGTCTTTTCCCTTTTGCCGTATACTGCCTGCCCCCAGGCCACCTCATGTCCTGCAGGAGCCCATATGCTCTCTTCTTTTGTCTTAAGCGAAACATTTATAAGGTATTCACCCTCTGCCACGGGCAGAGTGAAAGGAAGCGGCACGGTAAGCTCCGACTGGGGAGGCAATAAGATCTGCATAACCTTCTTCTCGATCAGGGCCCCTTCTTTTTCCAATGTGATCACACTATTGTATTCGCCTGCATCGGTGAACAGATTCAGGTTCTTTATCCTGATCTCTTCATCGGATACCCCGATCCTGAAGTTCTGATATACATACTTCACCTCCTGCATCTTCGGTGATGGCAGTCGGTCCTCTCCTCCACATGCTATACCGTTTGCACTGAAGCTGCCATCATTGGGGATATCCCCGAAGTCTCCACCGTATCCCTCGAACTGTCTCCCATAGCGGTCCCTCAATGTCATGGTCTGGTCGATATAGTCCCAGATAAACCCGCCCTGATAGAGTTCTTCCTCCTCAGTGTAATCCGTATACTTCTTTATGGCCCCGCATGAATTTCCCATGGCATGGGCATACTCACAACTGATATAAGGCTTATCACGATGTTCCTTCAGATATTCTCTGATATCATCCACCGTAAGGTACATGGAGCTTGCGATGTCGGATGTATCCGGATAAGCCCTGTCCCAGTATATTCCCTCATAATGGATCACTCTTGTGGGATCCTGCTGTGCAAGCTCCTCATGCATATCAAAAATATCCTTACCGCCGAAGGATTCATTACCAAGTGACCATATGAGTATGCAGGCATGGTTCTTATCACGCTCATACATGCTCCTAACTCGGTCGAGGACCAGGAGTCTGTATTCTTCATGATCCCCCGGCAGCACATAGTCCTTTTCACGTATACCGGAAATATATGCGTCCCATGTACCGTGGGTTTCCAGATTTGTTTCGTCTATAACATATATGCCGTATTCGTCACATAATCTGTAAAGTTCGGTACTGTTTGGATAATGGCTGGTCCTGATGGCGTTTATATTGTGCCGCTTCATGTTGATGAGATCGCGTCTTATCTCATCCTGTCCCATAACCCGGCCATTAACGCTGGAAAACTCATGGCGGTTAACTCCGCGAAATACGATACGTCTGCCGTTCAGACGCATGATATGATCTTCTCCGATACGAAAATCACGGAATCCGATCCTGTCCTTTATTACCTCCAGAAGCTCACCCGAAGGACCATATACCTTTATCATGAGTTCATAAAGGTTGGGTTTCTCCGCACTCCACAGTTTGGGTGTCAGGTCTTTCGACCCTATGAGATTCTCTCCCTTCTTAATCTCTGTTTCAGTTTCAAACAGACTTCCCTCATCATCGGATACGGATACCTTTACCCTGCCTTCGCCTGTTGACAGGAGTCCAAGCTGAAGCACGGCCGAATCAAAACTGTCCGAAAGCTCCATACGTATACGCATATCTTCGATGTGAGTCTCTGGATAGGTATAGATCCATACGTCTCTGAATATGCCTGAAAATCTGAAGAAATCCTGATCCTCAAGCCAGCTTCCCGCGGTGAACCGAAAGACCATGACCGCCAGCTTGTTCTCTCCTTCCCTGTCGATATATGGTGTCAGATCGAAATCGGAAGGTGTGAAACTGTCCTCGGAATACCCGACATAGTTTCCGTTGAGCCACAGAGCCATACCGCTCTCCACGCCCTTAAAGGAAATACAGACAGGTCCTTTTTCAAAGCCTTTGGGAAGGGTGAAATATCTGACATAGCTTGCAACGGGATTGAAGTATTCAGGGATCTCTCCCTGCTCCACAGTCTCAATTCCGTCCCATGGATACTGGGTATTGGTATATTGAGGGCATCCGTAGCCTTCTGTTTGAATGTGAGCAGGAACCCTTATCCTCTCCCACTTGCGGCAGTCATAATCCATGCGGTAAAAATCCTTCACCGCGGAATCATAATTTCTCGCATAGTGAAACCACCATATCCCGTTCAGCATAAATCGGCTTTCCGATAACAAACCCGGATCTGACGAGTCCGGGTTTATGTACCATATATGATCCGAATGAGCCTTAAGCCTGTTCTCATGAAATACTTTCGGATCCTTCACTATATTATGATCAAATGTGTTCATGCTATAACCTCTGCTGTCATATAACCTCAACCCTTCTTGAACCTGCCTGCAAGAAGTCCCAAAAGATCTGCCTTTTTTGCAGTCTTCAAAAGATATCCGTCCGGCTTTAATTCCATAACCCTGGAGACAGCTTCTCTGGTGCCGTTACCTGTCAGGAAAATAACGGGAATATGGGCGGTTGCCTCCTCCTGCCTCAGCATCTGCAATACCTGAGGTCCATCCACCACAGGCATCTCATAATCCAGGAGTATCAGGTCCACCCTGTCATCCTCCGGAGTCTTTAAGAGGAAGGTGATAGCCTGCATACCGGCAGTCACGATATCCACTCTGTATTCATCCTTGATCCATTCCCTGACTATCTTTGCATAAGCGGGATCGTCATCTACCACCAGGATCCTGTGCTTTCTTTCAATGACCTCTTTTCTCTCGATCTCTTTGTTTACGGTCTTTTCCAGAGTCTCCGGGTCAACGGGTCGGTCAAGCCAGGTGTATTTCCTGAATCCAGGGATCTCTTCAAGCAGATTCGCCTTATACTTGCTCTCTCCTATAAGGAGCATCTTCTGTTCGATATTCTCCACAGTCTGACATATTCCGTGCAGTACCTTCAGCTTATAATGCGCTTCATTGATATCAGGAGGCAGATAGACGATCACAAGAGCAGCATTGTCCCCGATCCGAAGTATCTCCTGTTGAGCATTGTCCGTTATGATCGTGGTGTTATAGCCCATATCTGTCAGTTTTCTCTCGATACCCTTTATAACCACGCTGTATTGAAGCATTACGATAACGATGTCTTTCTTATCCGTTGCACCCATTAATAAAGCCTCCTGCTGTCATAGTTATCAACTGATCCCTTTTTGTACCGCTGCCTCCGCATCTGCCTGTATATCCCGGTCATACGAAAGCAATGGTTTGATATCCTTCCCTTTTATCCTTCTGTCTATGTAGTTTTTCGTAAGTTTTATAATAAGCGGCGTCTGTACCACTATACCGATAAGATTCGGTATCATCATAAGCCCGTTAAAGGTATCGGAAATATCCCATGCGAGATTTGATTCCATTACGGCTCCGAATACTATAAGTCCGATGAATACGAGACGATACACTCTGGCACACGTGACTCCCAACAGATATTCCGTCACCTTGGCGCCATAATATGACCATCCCATAACGGTAGTAAAAGCAAATAGCGTTATGACCAGCACAACAAACCACTCGCCTATGAAGCCCAGGTTCTGACCGAATGCCTTGGCCACCAGAGTCGCATCATTTGTACCTTCTTTTGCAAGGCCGGTAGTAAGGTCTATGGCACCCGAGCTTAAAACAACTATGGCGGTCATGGTACATATGACCATGGTATCGAGAAATACCTCGGCGATCCCCCACATACCCTGCCGTACAGGTTCTCTCAGACAGCTGTTGCTGTGGACCATTACAGAAGAGCCGAGGCCTGCTTCATTTGAGAACACACCTCTCTTACAACCGTTTTTGATGGTGTTAAATGCCAGCTGGACCGCTGTCCCGGCGGCTCCGCCTTTTATCGCATCGGGCCCCAGGGCAAACCTGAAAATGGATGAAAATACCATGGGAATATCCCTGATATGAAGCAGTACCATAATAAGGCATCCCAGTATGTACACAATGGACATAAAGGGTATCAGCTTTTCGGATACAGCCGCCAGCCTTCTGAAGCCGCCCAGAATGATAATGGCCGCAGTGACCATAAGGACCATGCCTATCATCCAGTCGACCTTCGGTGCTCCAAGGAACAGATCGTGGCTTGCACCGGCAAGGAAGGTGGATTCAAAGTTGATGGTTATCTTGTTTATCTGTCCCATGTTACCGATACCGAAGGAAGCAAGCACGGTAAAGACACAGAACAATATGCCCAGCCCCCTTCCAAGCTTCTTGCAGTGCTTTATGGATCCGAGACCATCTTCAAGGTAATACATCGGTCCGCCCGACCATGCGCCTTCGGAATTACGGCGTCTGTAGTACAAGCCCAGAACGTTTTCCGAATATTTGACCATCATCCCCAAAAATGCCGCAACCCACATCCACAGCACCGCTCCCGGGCCACCCACACAGATAGCCGTAGAAACACCTGCAATATTACCGGTGCCGATGGTAGCACACAATGCTGTACAGAATGCACGAAACTGTGACAGAGCTCCTGCGTCATTGATTATACGCCCCTCAGTCCTTGCTATACCGAATGTCCTGCTCCACCAGTGTCTTATGTGGGTGATCTGAAAAACCCCCGTGATCGCAGTGCACAGAAGGCCCGTGCCAAGCAGGAGGGAAAGCCCGAATGTTCCCCAGGCAAAACTGTTTACAGCATCATTGATTCTTATAACGGTATCCATTCGGTTATCCTAATATCTCACAATATACCAATGTCTGGTTGAGCAGCTGATACGCCACCTCACCAAAGGTAACGGGACCCGTATAGGGCGGTGTCTTCTTGCCTTCCAGTTCTCCATACAGATAATTCAGGATACAGTTGCAGGAGAAAACCGGATCTTTTGCTCCTGCCTCATCTATGATCTTCTTAAACTGTGTCGCATAATCTTTGACCGGTGTAGCAAAACGGTATTCCACATCCTTAAAGACCGGAGCATAAAAGTTTACCGTACCGTTCTCCATACTCTTTATGGAAGTGTTGATATATGCGCCGTTGTGATCGGCTACCAGAGGCAGTTTGCTATCGATGCCTTTCTTTTCGATGTATTGAGCAAAATCCACCTCCTGCCCGTTAACTGTACATTTCTTGACACTAAGCTCATTATCGTAAAACCTTATGATAGGATCGGTCTTATCATCTGTGAAGATATTCAACATATTTATCATGGCGCTCTTGTTTTCCGGAAGCTTTACATACATCACCACAGCCTTGTCGGTGTATGAAGCGGCGGTCGTACCGTCATATACCTTTGCTTCGCCGCCTGTATTCAGGTCAAAGCCGGAGATCCACCCTACCGTGGGATGCATAAGGAGTTCTTCCACCTCGGGAGCTTCCTTGGCATATTTTGTCGCTACCTGAGACCCGTATGGCATTATCATTATGGCAAGTCCGTTTTCGTAGCATTCCTCAACCACCTGAAAAACATTATATTTACCGTATGTACATATGTTGATATCCTCACCGTAATCGATCTCATCCACAAACAGTTTGTCTTTTGTTAAGATGCCTCCGATATCGCTGATGAAATACGGTGTTGTACCGCCTATCCACTTTCCTTTGGGCAGTTTGTCCAGCAATGATCCGTCCGCCGCTATATGCAGGATCTTTCCTTCATTTATCTTAGCAATAGTTTCTTCCAAAGTTATGAGCATTTGTCTGCCTCCTTCACTATGAACCGGTACTTAAAGAACAGCTATGTTAGCCAGGTCAACCTTTGCAACGATAGGATACTTCGCCAGAAATGCCTCCATTTCCTCCATGCATGAATCCATGTTTCCCGGATCTTCCGCTATCCTCTTCTGTAATTTTGTTATAAGCATATTAAAAGCAAGATTCATGGAAGAGTATTTCAACTCCTTCTTTAGAATTCTCATAAGTTTTTCCTGAACTGCCGGATCCATAAATTACCTCCTTTTCTCTCCGATCCAATCCTACTCACCGACTATCTCCAAAATTCCGCTGTAATCATATGCATCAGACCTCTGAAGTATCATATTGAATCGCTCCTGCTCGGCCTCAGGTATCGCATATCCTTCTATCTCCTTCAGAATGGCCTCCAGCATGTCGCAATCCATGGCAGATGCCGCTTCCCGAATACCCTCATAGATGTCCTGCATAAGAGCCTCATCTGCTACGGGCCGGTCATCCTTTTCGTTGTTGTCACCGTTCCCCTCAAACACCGGTGCAAGTGCTTCTTTAAGATTGGTATAGTCCTTCATGACCTCGGCATGATGTTCGTTGATATACTGCACATCCTTTGCCTTTCCCGCATCTTCAAGAAGCTGCGCCTTTTCGCCCAGTTCAAGAGCTCCCACCAGTCTTGCGGAACTCTTAAGAGCATGTATCTTTATTGTGTAATTTTCCCAATCCTCTGCTTCATAACTGCCCGTTAGCTCGGCATATTTATCGGGTATGGAGTCATAGAATATCCCCAATACCGTTTTGAATGCCTCCTCGGAACCGCTGTTTTCAATGGCAGCTTCAATATTCAGACAGCCAAGTTCATTATACCATTTCTCCTCGGGAGCTACCGCAATTTCCTCATCCCTTACAGGCTCGGCATCTGCTGTTTCATAGACATCGTCGAAGGCTTCTTCCAACCCGCTCTCTTCCAACAAGGTCTCTTCGATCTCCGCATCCGAAAGCTCCGTCTCCTGTGCCTGTTCGGCATTTCCGGCTGCTACAGGTTTTGTATCGACTTCGTCTATATATGATGCGATGTTGTACGACTTATTTGACTTAAGGAAATACAGTATTCCAAAGGTTCCCGGACCGCAGTTAGAGGATATGGCAGCCGATGCCTGCTGGAAGATCACATGCTCGAAATATGCGGTTTTCCGGATCTCTTCTTCAACCCATGAAAGGGTTTCCGTAGGTACATCCGAATAGGTTATAAATACCACGTCCGAATCCGGTATGGTATCCGGAGGAAGAGCTCTTGCTATATATTTCCGATATGCTCTTTTGGTCCTGCCAAGCCACAATCCTCCCAGTCCGGCCCTGTCGTTTCTTATACGCAAAGACAGATGGACGTTGAGGACCTGTCCCAGTTTATGTACCGTACTGCTTACCAGTTTTTTCTTGGTCATGTACTCGGTAGTATCGATAACAAAGCTGCACTTTATGCGGTGTTTTACCGACTCAAGTTCCGAAACGATGTCCGCAGGAGCTATCCCCTGTTGTGCCAGTTTATACGCTATAAGTACAAGTATACCGGTGGAGCTTGATAAGCATTCCGAATTAATGACGGAAACATTGTCAAAAGATCTGGCGGCTTCGCTTGCTATCTCATAATCCTTACTCATACTTGTGGTTATGGAGATATGGATCAGATGGTGAGCTCTCTTAAGAGTCTCTGCAAAGAATTCCGTATATTCATTCTCATCCGGAGGAGATGATACAGCCTCCTTCCCCGACGATACATACCGGACAAGTTCGTTCGCATCTATGTGTATGCCGTCTTTAAACTCACCTTCATCCGTTCTGACATTAAAGGGTATTATCGGGATACCCAGTTTTCTTATTACAGACTCAGGCAGATCGCACATGCTTGATGAAGTAATGATGACCGGCTCCTTTTCCATGTAGCGGTCCGATGCGTTTATATCCTCATCATCACCTGTCATGACGCTTCTCAGGATCATTTTCTCCGAAGGGATATGCTTTATCAGCATTTCTTCCATCGCTTCGCCCGAGACCGGCTTCACAAGGTATCCGTCGAATCCTGCTCTGTTGTATAATTCTTTATTCTCGCTGCCGGCATTTGCCGTCAGGACTATCACGGGCGTTGTCCTGTTAAGCCCGCCTTCCTGTTCCCTTATTGCCGCAAGGCACTCAATACCATCCATGCCCGGCATCAGATGATCCATAAAGATGGTATCATAATGATTTCTGAGACATTCTTCAAGGGCTTTCTTCCCGCTTGTGGCCTTGTCTATAGCCATGTCTGTTTCTGCAAGAAGCCTCGTTTCAACTTCAAGATTCATCTCGTTGTCATCAACTATAAGGATCCTTGCTTCAGGCGCCAGGAAGCTGCTCTCATAGGAACTTCTCTTAACGATCTGCTGATTATGGATATTCAGCTCACCTATCCTGTTATTGTCCGATATCTGCTGCTTTATGGTAAAGGTAAAGGTCGTTCCCTCTCCGTAAACGCTGTTCACGGAAATGGTCCCGTCCATAAGCTCCACCAGCTGTTTGACTATGGAAAGACCTAATCCGGTTCCTTCTATGTGCCTGTTCTTCCCCTCATCCACACGTTTGAACGCGTCGAATAAATACGGTATGTCTTCCTTCCTGATACCCATTCCGGTGTCAGAAACCGAGATATCCAGTTCAACCGTCTCGCCATCTGATTCCTTGCTCTCAACCCGCAGTTCAACATGACCTTCTCTTGTGTATTTTACTGCGTTGTTCAACAGATTTATGATTATCTGCTTTATGCGGACCTCGTCACCGTACAATACCACAGGAACATCCGGATCCACGCTTACTTCAAATCCAAGTCCTTTATCATGTGCCCGAAGCCACATCATATTAACGATCTCCGAGAGCAGATCCCCCATTTTGTAATCAACAGGGACTATATCCATGCTTCCTGCTTCTATCTTGGAAAAATCAAGTATGTCATTTATCAGGGCAAGGAGCATTTTGCCTGAGCCCTGTATACCGGAGGCATCCTTGACTATATCATCGGATGCGCTCTGATCCCTGAGTATCAGTTCGTTAAGTCCCAGTATGGAATTGATGGGTGTTCTTATTTCATGGCTCATACTGGAGAAAAAGCGATTCTGAGAACGTGTCAGTTCCTCCGCTCTCTGTGCCTCCTTCTCGGCGCGCTCCTTCTCATTGGTAAAAAGCCTGCCCTGAGACCATGTCATGACAAAGCCCATGATCCCCATAAGCACAAGTGAGATAAAGGAATCCACATAGTACATTGCTGTTGAATGTGCATGTACGAATCTCGGGAAATAATACCCTACCAGATAGCATCCCAAAGTCAGAACCGTTATCAGCACGAACATGGTATTTCTCCATCTGCCGCGCAGCACAAGTCCCACATATAAGAATGCAAAAATGATCCAGAGGACACCTCCGCCTCTTAGTCCGCCGCCAAAGAAGAATAACATCGGAAGCACCAGTGTGACGAGACATATCACTATAACCTTGATGGCTATGCCAAGATGGTTATGGATCAGACATACAAAGGTGATGATCGGCACAAAAACAAGGACGCCCATAATGATAAAGATCTCAATGGGATCCTCATGTGTCAGCAGATCTCCTATAAAAGCAATAAATACCGCAACCTCTGATACCAAGGTCAGTATCAGGAATATCCTCTCATTAAAATCCTGTTCCGGATCTTTTATGAATCTCACGGCTTCTTTGATCAGCTTGACCATATTCATACGATCTCACCTCCTCTGTCTGCAGAAGCACCCGAAAGCACGCGGTGAACCACTCTTTCGAAATCCGATGTGTTTATGGGTTTTGCGATGAAGCCGTCAAATCCCTCTTTTATGAACATTTCCCTCGCACCGGAAACAGCATTGGCGGTGAGAGCTATCACCTTTATATCTTTGCCAAGATCCGAAGCCGCATTTTTTATCTGCTTCATGGCTTCTACTCCGTCCATCTCGGGCATCATGTGATCCATGAACACAAGATCATAATCGTTTTCCTTGAACTTTTTGATGGCTTCCTTTCCGCTTCCCGCTGTATCCACCGTCATCTCATAATCCCTGAAAAGACAGGATGCCACTACCAGATTCATGGGTTCGTCATCGACGATAAGTGCATTTACTCCGGTAAACACCTGGCTGTTCTCATTTTCCGCTATATCTATATCCCTGACCTCCCGGCCTTCGTTAAGCACTTTTATGAGCGGGTATGCGTAGAGAGGTTTCGGCATGATGATCACCCTGCTTCCATCCGGAGCTTTAAGTCCTTCCTGTCCGGATACGGCAACAACGATATCCTCTTTTGCAAGCTCTTCGAAGTATCCGCGATTCTCCTCGTATTCCTCCTGTCCCATAAACACATGGGTTGCCTTTAGTTTCTCCCTGAGACGCTCCACCTCATATACGGTTTCCGCAGGATAAAGCGGTACCTTGATACCCTTCGCAAGATTTCCGGCCATGGTACGGTAAAAGTCTCGAAGCCTTGGAACCTTGTATTTATCCGGCCTTACATGGAAAAGGACTGCTCCTTCGAAGGTTTCCTTAAGTGCAAGGCAGGGTGTATCATCAACCACCTTCTGAGGTACGGTGACTCTTACAGTTGTTCCCCTGTTTTTCTCGCTTTCGATCTTAACAAAACCACCCATATTGTGAGCAAACCCGTACACGATAAAAAGCCCAAGCCCTATGCCTCCGGAGCTCCGGTTTCTCTTCTTATTGGCCTGATACATCCCTTCTCTGATAGCCTGTGCGGCTCCGCGATCCATGCCTGATCCCGTATCGGTCACTTCGATGCACAGATTGACTCCGTAGTCTGCCTTCTCTGAATACAACCTGATCAGGATACCGCCATTTCTTGTAAATTTTACGGCGTTGTCTAGAAGATGCCTGCAGATCTTATGCAGCTTTTTGATGTCACCCCTCATCATTGTGGGGACCATAGGATCCAGATCCACTACAAGTTCAAGGTTCCTGGCACCGTCATTCATCCTGAAATACATGACCACATCATTGATCAGCGATGTGCTCATGTAATTATCCTCTTCCAGGAACACATTCTGTCTTTTACACTCTGTATAATCCTGAATATCCTCTATCTGATATGCCAGTCTTACACCTGCATTTTTAATGGAATCGGCTTCGGATCCCGCTCCCTTCTTGATCAGCAGATCCGACATACCGTTGACAACATTTACAGGTGTCCTGAGTTCATGAGATATATTGGACAGAAAGTCCTCCATGCTTGAATCATTCGATGCAACCCTCTCTTCCTTGATCCGGTTTTCTTCCTGATCCTCAAGCCTTTCAACTATAAATCTGGAGCAGGCATAATATGACACCAGCACGATGAAGATATGCAGGAGTATCTTTGAAACCGTAAGCCTGTCATAGGTTATGGGATCCCCTCCCGGAAGGTTGATGAAATGAATGAACTGCAGCACAAAGAATTCCAGCAGAAGTACATTCATCAAGCGTGTCTTGTCCAGTGCCGAATATGTGAGCATGGCCAGAACCACAACGATGGCTGTATCATCAAAACTGGTCTTGTGGATGCCATAGTAAAAGACCAGCAGAACCGCATATCCGAAGTATATATACTTTCTCAGACCGTAATCGATCTTATCTGACAGACTTAAGATCCATAGAAGGATAATACCGGCAAGTACGATCACCGGGACCCAGAATTCCCATCCCATTACGTGGTTTTCTATGATCAGTCCCAAAGCCGCCAGAGTTGTGATCAAAAGAATGAATTTTTCGTTATCGTATCGATTCATGATATTCCTCTATGATGTTCCGGTTACCGACGTGTATCATTTATTCCTGAGCAATGATAACTTTATTTTACAGGATGGCGAAGACTTTATAAAGCGAAAAAAAAGACATCTGGAAAGTCTGCCACTGATGTGTGTTTTATAATATAATGTACACTGTTAACGTCAGCGGTTACCCCTGTGACCCATATATGATCCGGGCCGGATCATAAGCTGCCATATCCGGCAGCTCCTTTGAAAGGATACATTTGAAGAAATATCTGTTCATAATAAAAACTCAGATCATCAAGAGTCTGACATATGAGTTCAATGTATACGGGAACATTATCATGCAGACGATAATCATGATCACGTCCGCTTACTTTTGGCGTGCTCTTTACAGTGGCCGGAGCGCTGTGGAAGGAGTTGACGCTGACAACATGCTGACCTACGTGATCATCTCATCGGCACTGTCGGTGCTGCTTATCACAAATGTCGAAAGAAGGATCGGCAGAAGCGTCGAAAAGGGAACCGTAGCATGCGACATGATAAAGCCTGTCAGCCTTTTCGGGATGTTCTTTGCCGAGGACATCGGAAGCATCATAGCACTTATTTTCCAGAATATGCTCCCCATACTTCTCATAGGATCCGTCATGATAAAACTCCCTGTTATGGCTGATATCAAGGACCTCCCGTTATTCATTGTATCCGTCATTGAATCCTTTCTGATCAACTGGCTGATCGCTGCTCTCTTTGGAATGACAGCCTTTACCGCTGTGAATATCAATGCGCTTATTCAGGTGAAAAAGCATCTTATACGGCTCCTGTCCGGAAGCATCATTCCCATATGGTTTTTCCCGGAAAGTGTGGCAAAAGTGCTTTCCGCTCTGCCATTCGTGTATATTTACCAGTTACCGCTCAGTATCTACATAGGGAGGGGCACCCGGGCCGAGCATATTGTGCAGATGCAGATCCAGTTTATCTGGCTTGTGATCTTATCTGCCCTGTTTTTCCTTGTTCATAACAGAGTGACCAGGAAAGTAATGGTCCAGGGAGGTTGACAATGAGTAGATCATTCGATACGCTGCGTCATTACCTTGACGTCACCGGCGTGAATATAAAAATGGCATTCATGACGATAATAGAGTACCCGGCTAACATTGCCGGATGGATGATCTCCAATCCGCTTCAGTTCATTATGGGATTCGCCATCATCAAGTTTGTCGTTGAGACCTTCGGCGAGATCAACGGCTGGGATTACGGACAGCTTGCGTTTCTGTACGGACTGTCAGTTATTTCCCATGCCCTGTCGATGATATTCTTCGTTCAAGGCTGGTTCATGGGATGGTATGTGATAGAAGGTGATTTTGACAGGTACCTGACAAGGCCTCTCGGAGTTCTGTATCAGTTCTTTTTCACAAACATCAACATATTCGGGATTACCGATCTGATCCCCGGGATCATCGTATTTATTTACGGCTGCGTACGTTCCGGCGTTCGTGCGTCTTTTCTGTTTGTCATACAGGTCATCATAATGCTGATCGGTGCAACACTTATCCGAGGCGGGATCTACATCCTTATTGGGAGCACTTCATTTCACACAAGAAGTGCCGTTGACTTCGGACAATATACCCAGGAGATCATGGACAAGACGACCATGTACCCGATATCGATGTATCCGGAGAGCATGCAGTTTATATTGACATATCTGATCCCTATCGGGTGGGTGTCATTTTATCCCGTATCCTCACTCCTTGGTATCGATAACGGCATCAGCTCCGGTATGATCACGGCCTTTATCACGCTTGCCGTCGGTATCCTTATGATGTCGCTGGCAGGAGCTTATTTTAATTCAGGTCTTAAGAAATATGAAAGTGCAGGTAACTGACAATGATAGATGTTAACAGTTTATGCAAGGATTATACGATAAAGCATAAAGGTGCCGGTCTGTCCGGAGCCTTGAAGGGCCTTGTTATCAAAAACACTGATGTCATACATGCGGTGAAGGATCTGTCGTTTCATATCGATGAAGGAGAGATCGTGGGCTTCATCGGGCCTAATGGTGCCGGAAAGAGCACAACTATCAAGATGATGTCAGGCATTCTGACCCCGACAAGCGGAAGTGTCCTGATAAACGGTGAGGATATAGCGAAGCATCGTAAAGAAGTGGTTAAGAATATCGGCGTTGTTTTCGGGCAACGGTCACAGCTCAACTGGGATCTGCGCCTTGGAGAGACTTTTGAACTGTTAAAGCATATATACAGGATAGACGCAGATGCTTACGATAAGACAATGTCGGTCATGGATGACATATTGGGAATAAAAGAGCTTCTCGATAAACCTGTACGTCAGATGTCGCTGGGGCAGCGCGTCAAGGGCGACCTTGTGGCATCAATGCTCCACTCGCCAAAGGTTTTATTCCTCGATGAGCCCACCATCGGTCTCGATGTTTCCGCCAAGTATTCACTCCGCAAGTTCATAAAGGAGATAAACCGCGTCAGGAAGACCACTGTCATATTGACCACGCACGATCTCGGAGATATACAGGAGCTGTGCGAGAGGCTCATCATAATAAATCACGGTGTGATGATGGAGGATGGAAATCTCAAGGAGATAACGGACAGGATCGCACCGTACAAAACCCTTGTGGTGGAGTACTATGATGAGATCGCTCCTCACCATGAAAAATGCGAGATAATCTCGCACGAAGGAAATGTAGCCCGATACAGATTTGCCAAGTCCGACATTACTGCAGCGGATATAATTGCCTCATTGTCATCGGAAAAGGCTATCAAGGATGTTTCGATCGAAGAAGCGGGGATCGACGATATCATAAAGATCGCCTACGGAAAATGAACCAGTAACCCCGTCCCCGGGGTTCAGTTTGAAAAAACTCCGCCCCTGTCCGGACGAACCAAACAGGGGCGGTAACATTATTAATGATCACATGAGCTTCTTGAACATTTCCCGGAACTGCTCGAGACTTGCAGGTCTGGGATTGCCGGGTGCGCATGCGTCCACCGCGGCGGATTCGCACAGGAAGTCAAGATCTTCTTCCTTAAGCTTCTCAAGCTTTGTAGGAATTCCGACATCCACCGAGAGCTGGCGTACCGCATCGATGGCAGCTTTGCGATAGGCAGCCTGATCCATTCCGGATGTATCGATATCAAATGCTTCTGCGATATATTTGAACTTGTCGCCGGTCTCTTCGGCATTAAACTCCATAACTATCGGGAGCATCATGGCGCATGCAACACCGTGAGGAGTATCATATACCGCACCGAGGGTGTGGGCCATGGAATGCGCGATCCCGAGCCCGACATTAGAGTAAGCCATAGCTGTTACATACTGGGCCAGTGCCATTCCCTCACGCCCATCCGGATCGTTGTCAACGGCCTTGCGCAGATTCTTGGCGATAAGCTGTATCGCCTCAAGGTTCAGGCAGTCGGATAGTTCCCATGCTGCAGCAGTGGTATATCCTTCAATAGCATGCGTAAGAGCATCCATTCCGGTTGAAGCAGTAAGACCCTTGGGCATCGATGACATCATATCCGGATCTACTACAGCGATATCAGGGATATCATTAGGGTCTACACACACGAATTTTCTCTTTTTTTCAACGTCGGTAATAACATAGTTTATCGTCGATTCCGCACCGGTTCCGCCTGTTGTCGGAACTGCGATAGTAAATACCGTACGCTTCTTTGTGGGTGCAACGCCTTCAAGTGAGCGAACATCGGCAAATTCAGGATTGTTTACGATAATACCGATGCCTTTTCCGGTATCCATTGACGAGCCGCCGCCTATGGTGATCATAAAATCAGCCCCGGATGCTTTATAAGCCTCAACACCGTTCTTTACATTCTCAATAGTAGGATTGGGTTTGATATCCGAATAAAGCTCATATTTGATCCCGTTTTTATCAAGAAGATCGGTTACTTTTGCGGTTACACCGAACTTAACAAGGTCAGGATCCGACGCAACAAAAGCCTTTGTAAATCCCTTAGCCTTTACGATCCCCGGGATCTCATTTATAGCCCCGTGACCGTGATAGGATATGCCGTTAAGCACAAAACGATTAACTCCCATAAGATGTTCCTCCTTCAATAAAAACAATAACTGTAACAGTAAAAATTATAGGATTTATCGGTTACACCGTCAACAAAATGTCATTCAAACGAATACTCATTTTACGCAAAAGAAAAAGAACCATTATCACTGAAAAATCAACGAAAAACAGTTCTTTTCTTCATCGGGGTGACAGGATTCGAACCTTAAACCCTATGTCGTTCAAATCCAGTAAAGAAAGGGGATTCGAGCATCCTTCCCCTGGAATCTTAACCAAAATCTTAACCAACGGATAGACGATTACTACCTACGGGATGTTCAGTGCAGCGAACAATAAACCTTCTATATCCTTGCTCGGAACAACTGTTCAGCTACGCGCAGTATAGTTTCGCTCTTATCAAGAATAGATTATCATAGCATACACGGTTACAATTAGTTTCAATCAATAACTAATAAGTCCAAATACTTGATTCAAATCCACTGTCAGTCCGTCAGTATGTTCATTCCAATATTTGATCAGTTGCTTTTTGTTTTCATTTATCTTTCTTTTTATTCTCTTATCATCTGAAGTCTTTATTTTGTCTCCAGCCAACTGGCGTCCATCAATTATTGAATACGACGCTTCTTTTTCATGTCTCACGTCCACATGAAC
>JAEEGL017431576.1_pt1 | contig 20203 bp, 17 predicted proteins | sample 9134231 | NCBI WGS metagenome assembly JAEEGL01 (sample SAMN16246548, study PRJNA631951) | gut metagenome | biome: gut microbiome; feature: rumen; material: fiber-attached | host: Bos | place: Iran: Karaj | collected 2018-10
AAAAACCTAAAGAACTATGGCAGTATCAAAACTCCCCATGCAGTATCGCGTCGTCCAGATCAAGGGTACCGGCAACTTCCCCTGCCCCGAGGTGGTGGGTAAGTACAAGGCCGTGCCGCTGCTCAACGACACGCTGTCGATGCGCGGTCTGGTGAACCACATCTACCGCCACAACGGCTCTTTCGGCAAGGCTGTCTACGCCTGCGTGATGCAGGAGATCGTCGACTGTCTCGTGGAGCTCATCTGCGAGGGCACGCCTGTGAAGCTTGACGGTCTGGGCACGTTCCGCCCGACCTTCGACTGCAAGGTGGCCGCCTCGGAAGAGGACTTCTCAGCACAGGAGAACATCATCGGCATGCACATCCGCCTGTATCCCGAGCAGACGAAGGAGGCCGAGAACCTGTCGTCGAAGAAGCTGCTCAACAAGGTGGCGCTGAAGAAGTCGGACCTCGTGAAGCCTACCGACCTCGATGGTGACGACGAGCCCGACGAGCCTTAAGCGAGGACGAGCGCGTGAGCGAGAAGCCCGCAACCCCATACACACACGGGGGGTGCGGGCTCTTTGTTTGCAGTCGCACCTGCTATGAATTAACCCTTAATAATATGGTACCAATATCAGTTGGCCCAAGACACGTTTAGCGTCTTGGGCCAACTGATATGTTACTCCGCCTCTCTTTTCGTTCATGTCGCCGGTTTAGAATTCCGTGAACGACAGGGGCATAAGGTGGCGTATGCCATCCATGACGAAGACACGGCGTCGCCCGTAGAGGATGATGCGCACGGGACGACCGAAGCGCTTCTCGGTTTCGATGAGTACTTGACGGCATGTGCCACAGGGGGTGACGGGCTCGTCGGTGAGCTCGCCGGCGGTGTCGCGTGCGGCGATGGCGAGTGTTGTGACAGGCGTGTCGGGATACTGGGCACCAGCCGCAAAGATGGCCGACCGCTCAGCGCAGATGCCAGCGGGGAAGGCAGCGTTCTCCTGGTTGCAGCCGATGAGCTGCACGCCGTTCGCCAGCTCGATGGCGGCTCCCACATGGAAGTGGGAGTGTGGGGCATAGGAGCGGCTGGTGCCTTCGATGGCCAGTTCCACCAACTGCTGTTCGGTGGGCTTTAGCTCTTCGAGTTGGCACTCGGAGATGGTCAGTTTCAGGTTAAGTGGTTTCATTGTCGTTGTTATTGGTGGAATAGATAGTCGCTTTGGGGGCTTCAGAGTTTTTTCTTCAGGTACTGGCCAGTGATGCTGTCGGGGCATGCGGCCACAACCTCTGGTGTGCCGGCGACGACAAGGTTGCCGCCACGGTCGCCGCCGTCGGGACCGAGGTCGATGACGTAGTCGGCCTGGCGTATGACGTCCATGTTGTGCTCGATGATGACGATGGTGTGCCCACGGTCGATGAGCGCATTGAGCGATGTGAGCAGTCGGCTGATGTCGTGGAAATGGAGGCCCGTGGTTGGCTCATCGAAGATGAACATGGTTGGCTCCTGGCGTTCAAGGCCTATGAAGTAGGCGAGCTTTACACGCTGGTTCTCACCGCCTGAGAGCGACGATGAGTTCTGGCCGAGCTTGATGTAGCCGAGGCCCACATCCTGAAGGGGCTTGAGGCGCCGTACGATGGTGGGCTCGCTGCTAAAGAACTCGATGGCCTCGCTGATGGTCATGTTGAGCACGTCGTCGATGTTCTTGCCATTGTAGCGCACGTCGAGGATGTCCTGCTTGAAGCGGTGGCCGTGGCAGGCCTCACACTCGAGGACGAGGTCGGCCATGAACTGCATCTCGACGGTGATGGTGCCTGCGCCCTTGCACTCGTCGCAACGCCCGCCGTCGGCATTGAACGAGAAATACTGCGACGAGAAGCCCATCTGCTTGGCCAGTGGCTGCTCTGCAAAGAGGTCGCGAATGGCATCGTAGGCTTTGACGTAGGTGGCAGGGTTTGAGCGCGTGGACTTGCCGATGGGGTTCTGGTCGACGAACTCGATATGCTGTATGGCGTCGATGTCGCCCCCGAGCCCGCTGTATTCGCCGGGCAGGTCGTAGGGCTCGCCGAGGTGACGCTTAAGGGCAGGGTAGAGGATGCCCCTGATGAGACTCGACTTACCGCTGCCTGACACGCCCGTGACGACGGTCATGACGTTGAGTGGTATCTGCACGGTGATGCCTCGCAGGTTGTTCATGCGTGCAGAGCGGATGTCGATGTGCTGGTTCCAGGGACGGCGCAGGGAGGCCCCCGAGGGCATTGCGATGGCATCGAGTCCGAGGAGGTAGCGCAGGGTGTAGCTATGAGGGAACTTGGTGCTGAGCGCAGGCAGTTGGGCGTCGTCGGGCAGCTCACCACTGTAGACGATTTCGCCTCCGAGGCGTCCTGCATCGGGCCCCACATCGATGAGGTAGTCGGCGGCACGAATGATTTCCTCGTCGTGCTCGACGACGACGACGGTATTGCCCAGTGCCTGTAGCTCCTTGAGCACCTTGATGAGGCGGTCGGTGTCGCGCGTGTGCAGTCCGATGCTGGGCTCGTCGAGGATATAGAGGGAGCCGACGAGCGAGCTGCCGAGCGATGTACAGAGATTGATGCGCTGGCTCTCGCCGCCACTGAGCGTGTTGGAGAGACGGTTGAGGGTGAGGTAGCCCAGCCCAACGTCGAGGAGGAACTGCAGGCGTGAGGTGATCTCGGTGAGCAGCCGCCGCGCAATGTCGGCCTCATGGTCGGTGAGCCTCAGACGGTCGAACCATTCCTTTAGCCTGACGACGGGCATCTGCACAAGGTCGTTGATGCTGTGCCCATCGATTTTCACGTAGTCAGCCTCTGGCTTCAGGCGCGTGCCGTGGCAGACGGGGCAGGTGGTCTTTCCACGATAGCGGCTCATCATGACACGGTACTGAATCTTGTATTGGTTCTCCTTCACCATCTCGAAGAAGGCGTCGATGCAGGGCTTTTCGCGGGTCGGCAGATGTCGGTCGGAGGGCAGTCCGTGCCACAGCCAGTCTCGCTGCTGCTGCGTCAGGTTGTAATATGGCTCGAAGATGGGGAAGTCGTCCTTGGCAGCATGCTGGATGAACCAGTTTTTCCACTCGCTCATCTTCTCGCCGTGCCAGCAGACGACGCAGCCATCGTAGACTGAGAGTGAAGGATCGGGAATGACGAGGTGCTCGTCGATGCCGATGATGCGCCCGAAGCCTTGGCACTCAGGGCAGGCGCCGGCGGGTGAGTTGAACGAGAAAAGCTGGTCGGTAGGCTCCTCGAATGTGATGCCGTCGGCCTCGAAGCGGGTCGAGAAGTCGTAGTGCAGGCCTGAGGGGAGGACCATCAGGCGCAGCTCGCCCTGTCCCTCGTAGAAGGCCGTCTCGGCAGAGTCGACAAGGCGGGCAATAGTCTCTTTGTCGTTGGAGGCCGACAAGCGGTCGATGACAATAAAGATTTGAGAATTGAGATTTGAGAATTGAGAATTGTTCTCGATTTCATGAAGATAGTCCTCGATACGAACTATCGTGGCTCCCTCAAATGATGGGGAAGAAACTATAGTAGCCCCCTCGGGGGCAGAAGGGGGGACTTCGGGTGCTAATATCCTGCTGTACCCCTGTAGGATGCTGGCTTTCAGCTGTTGCTCCACCGTTCTGCCATCAGGGACAACGAGTGGAGCCAATATGACGAACTTCGTGCCGCTGGAAAACTCCAGCATCTTCTGGACCACATCTTCGGTGGAGTGCTTCTTCACCTCCTGACCGCTGATGGGCGAGAAGGTGTGACCCACACGGGCGAAGAGCAGCCGTAGGTACTCATAAATCTCGGTTGAAGTGCCTACGGTGCTTCGTGGGTTTCGTGCAATGACCTTTTGTTCGATGGCAATGGCTGGGGGGATGCCACGGATGAAGTCGCAGTCGGGCTTGTTCATGCGTCCGAGGAATTGTCGTGCATAGCTCGACAGGCTCTCCACGTAACGCCGTTGTCCTTCGGCATAGAGCGTGTCGAAGGCCAGCGACGACTTGCCGCTGCCGCTGACGCCAGCAATGACGATGAACTTGTTGCGGGGCAGGCGCACGTCAACATTCTTCAGGTTGTTGACGCGCGCGCCCTTGATTTCAATATACTCTTGATTCGACTTCATGCTTGTTGTTTAACCAAATGGTGTTGGCGTGGTTTCAGGACTGAAGCACCTGACTTGCCAGCCGATAGCCATCTGTAGGTGATGTCCATGCCGCGGATGGACGTCCACTATTATATAAGATATGTTTGCGTACAATAATTATATACAAGTTTCGCATTCGCTCCGCTCGGCTTTGCCGCTTCGCTCTGCGAAGAACTTCTGTAGTTCTTGCGTCCCTCTGGTAGCAAGCGAGCAGAGCTCGAGCGAGAGGTAGTTCTTGCGTCCCTTAGGTAGCAAGCGAGCAGAGCTCGAGCGAGAGGTAGTTAGGAGTATTTAGAAGTCATTAGTACAGCACTCTCAGATGTATTGCAGCGTCAAGTCTATCGACTTTTAACTACTTCTTACTACTTTTAACTACTTCTTACTACTTCTTACTACTACTCATCTTTATAGTATAACTATAGTCGCTTCAGAACAAGCAGCAGGTGATCCCAGACCATCTGGACGGTGGGGATGAGCAGACGCTCGTCGGGCGTGTGGACGTCGCGGAGGGTGGGGCCAAAGCTGACCATGTCGAGTTGCGGATAGCGCTCGGAGAACAGTCCGCACTCCAGTCCGGCGTGGATGCCACGCACGATGGGCTCCTCACCGAAGAGCTCCTTGTAGCAGTCGACAACGGTGTCGCGCAGGTGGCTTTCAGCGCGCATCTTCCATGCGGGATAGCCGTCGGAGGAATGGGCCTCGGCGCCTGCCAGCTGGAAAGTGGCGACGATGGTGGCGCACATGTTGTCGAGGTTCGACATCACATTGCTGCGCTGCGACGAGAGAATGCTGAGCTCCGTCTCCGAGGAGTGGATGGCAGCGATGTTGCTCGACGTCTCGACCATGCCGTTCAGCTCGGGATCCTGGCAGATGGCATAGATGCCATTGTCGACAGCCTGGATGGCCCACACGAAGTTGCGGGCGACAGCAGGCTCGATGACCGTTTCGGGGTCGGCCGACTCCATGGTCCAAACCATCTGGGTGTCAGTGACATGGAACTCGTCCTCGACCTGAGCGCTGAAGACGTTCCAGTCGGCCTTCACGTTCTCTTTCACGGCACTGGGGACGGCGATGACGAACATGCCGTCGCGCGGAATGGCATTGTGAAGCTTGCCGCTGTGGAACTGAGCCAGGCGCACGCCCTCATAGCGGTTCATGGTCTGGAACAGGAAACGGCCCAGAATCTTAATGGCGTTGGCGCGCTTCTTGTTGATGTCATCGCCAGAGTGGCCACCCGTCAGACCCTTGAGCTGCCCACGCAGGAAGAACGAACCGGCAGGTGCCTCTTCGCGAGCGAACGTGAACTTGGCCTGCGTGTTGCGGCCGCCAGCGCAGCTGACGAAGATCTCGCCCTCGTCCTCGGAATCGAGGTTGATGAGGTAGTCGCCCGTCATAAATCCAGACTTCATGCCCTCGGCACCACTCAGTCCCGTCTCCTCGTCGCGCGTGAAGACGCACTCCAGGGGACCGTGCTCGATGTCGTTAGCCTCCAGGATAGCCAGCTCGATGGCGCAGCCAATGCCGTCGTCGGCACCCAGCGTGGTGCCTTTGGCCTTCAGCCACTCGCCGTCGACATAGGTCTGAATAGCGTCCTTGTCGAAGTCGAACTCAATGTCGACGAGCTTGTCGCATACCATGTCCATGTGACTCTGAAGGATAACCGTCTTACGGTTCTCGTATCCAGGTGTGGCCGGCTTGCGGATGATGACGTTGCCCGTTTCGTCAACACGGGTGTCCAGATTGTGGTCTTTTCCCCACTGCTGCAGGTACTCAATCATCTTCTCTTCACGCTTCGAAGGACGCGGGATTGTGTTAATCTTTGCAAACTGCTCGAACACGGAAGCAGGATTTAACGCTGTTTTATTCATTTTTAATGTTTGGTTTATAGGTTGTTTAAGTTTTAATGATTAACTTTGCACCCGCAAAAGTACAAAAAATGATTGAGATAATTGTCATTGGTGCGTTAATAATTGCTATTGGGGTAGCATTTTTGTGCGTAAAAGTCATTTTTCGCAAGAATGGATGCTTCTCTTCTCAGCATATTCACGACTCTGAGGCGATGCGCGAGCGTGGCATTCACTGCGTGATTGACCAGGACCGTGAGATGCGGCAGCGCAGTCCGTTGGCAGTTAAAGAAAGAGTAAAAAGGTAAAAAAGTAAAAAGCTAAAATATAGTCAAACCAACAAGAAATGAAAAAGAACGTTTTCCGTGTACTGTCAGTAGCTGCCGTGGGCGCACTGATGGCTTCGTGCAACAACCAGAGTCCCAAAATGGATGCCTCGCCCGCCGGTGACGAGCCTGCAGGCATGCGTATCGCTTTTGTCGAGATTGACTCGCTGACCTCGCAGTATGAGTATGCCAAGCTGATGAACGACTCGCTTGAGAAAAAGCGTGCCAACCTGACGAACACCCTGACCCGTAAAGGCAAGGAGTTTGAGTCGAGCTACGCCAACTTCCAGCAGAAGGTTCAGAACAATGGGTTCACCAGTCGCGAGCAGTTTGAGAATGCACAGGCCGCCCTTCAGCGCGAGCAGAACAACCTGACGGCTCTGCAGGCCCGCTTGGAGAACGAGCTTGCCGGTGAGCAGGCCAAGTTCCTGAAAGCCCTTCAGGACAGTCTTGATAACTTCCTCTCCGTCTATAATGCCGACAAGAAGTACGACATGATCGTGAACAAGGCTGCCGTGCTCTTCGCCGACCAGAAGTATGACATCACGCAGGACGTCATCAACGGCCTGAACAAGCGCTACAAGAAGGACGGTGCAAAGGCAGAAGCACCTGCAAAGGTGAGTAGTAAAAGTAGTAAAAAGGAGTAAGAAGTAGTTTTTAAAAGTAGTAAGAAGTAGTTTTTAAAAGTAGTAAGAAGTAGTAAAAAGGAGTTAGAAGTAGTTCTTGCGTCCCTGCGGTAGCAAGCGAGCAGAGCTCGAGCGAGAAGTCGATAGACTTGACGCTATGATACACCTGAGAGTACTCCTCCCTCCTCGTTCGAACTCTGCTCGCTTGCTACTAATGGGACGCAAGAACTCCTAACTCCTAACTCCTCCCTCCTAACTCCTCCCTCCTAACTCCTCCCTCCTAACTCCTAACTCCTAACTCATCACCAATGACACTCATCATCGTACTGCTCCTGCTCTTCACCTACCTGCTGATTGGCACAAGCCATCTGACGGGTGTGAACAAGGCTGCCATCGCCATCTTCCTTGCAGCGGTGGGGTGGGTGGTCTATATCTCGTGGGGCACTGACTTCGTAATGCGTTTCCATGAGGGCAGCTATCATGAGTTCCTGGGCGACACTGAGAGCACGGGACGTACGGTGAAGAACTTTATCTACGACACCATTTTCCTGAAGTACGTCGGCAAGGCCGCTGCCATCGTGATGTACCTGCTGGCAACGATGTCGATCATCGAGATTCTGAACAACAACGGCTGCTTCGACTTCATTAGTGAGTGGATACGCACACGCAACCCCAACCGACTGCTGTGGACCATCACACTGGCTACCTTCATCCTTTCGGCGAACCTCGACAACGTGACGACGACCATCGTCATGCTGGTCATTATGCACCAGATAGTGAAGAGCCGACGTCAACGCATGGAGGTGGGTGCAGCCATCGTGCTCGCTGCCACCTGTGGCGGCTGCTTCACGGTGATTGGCGACCCCACGGGACTCATACTCTGGGGCGACGAGGCCGTCACTGCCACCCAGTTCTCAGCCTATCTGGCCCTGCCTGCCATCGTGGCGTGGGTGGTGCCCACGGCGCTTATCAGCCGTCAGCTGCCCAGTAGGCTTGACATCGAGTGGTTTGTGGCGCCTTATCGTGGTGACGACACACGCCTGAATCGCTGGCAGCGGTTCATGATGCTCGTCGTCGGCATTGGTGGCCTCTGGTTTGTCCCCACCTTCCTGAGCATTACGCGTCTGCCGGCATTTCTGGGCGCACTGTGTGTGCTGTCGGTGCTGTGGGTGGTCAACGAGGCTTTCAACCGTAAGCTGATGGTGGCCGACCAAATGTCGCAACGCCGCATTCCCAGGGCCATCCAGTACAGTGCCATTCAGCAGATGCTCTTCGTGATGGGCGTCATGCTGGGCATGGGCGTTGTCGTGGAGACGGGCGTGCTGGGCGCTGTGGCCGACTGGATCGATGTGAACGTTGGCAACCTGTGGATTGTCGGCATCGTCTCAGGATTGCTCAGCAGCTTGGTCGACGCCTTTGTCATCGCTGTCACCAACATCGCCCTCTACGATGTGTGGAATGCGGGCGACTATGCCCAGAACGGTGCCTATTGGAAGGTGATAGCCTACTGCACTGCCGTCGGTGGCTGTCTGCTCTCCGTTGGGTCTGCCAGCGGGCTGGTGCTCATGCAGATGGAACACATCCATCTGGGTTGGTACTTTAGGAATATCTCTGGGAAGGTCCTGCTGGGCTGGCTTCTCGGACTTGGAATCTTGTGGCTGGAAATCTATTTTATATAAAAGAACTATGTCGAAGGTAAAAACTATTGGCGTGCTCACCTCAGGAGGCGACGCGCCGGGAATGAACGCCGCCATCCGTGCCGTCACCCGTGCCGGCATTTACAACGGCTTTAACATCAAGGGTATCTATCGTGGCTACGACGGCCTGATCAAAGGCGAGGTGAAGGCATTCACCACTGAGAATGTCAGCGGTATCATCAACCGTGGCGGCACCATCCTGAAGACGGCCCGCTCGAAGGAGTTTATGACGCTGGAGGGCATGCAGAAGGCCTACGAGACATGTCAGAAGGAAGAGATCGACGCACTGGTGGTCATTGGCGGCAACGGCTCGCTGACCGGCGCACGTAACTTCGGCATGGAGTTCGACTTCCCCTGCATTGGCTTGCCGGGCACCATCGACAACGACCTTTATGGCACCGACTCCACCATTGGCTACGACACCACGATGAACACTATCATGGAGTGCGTCGACCGCATCCGCGACACGGCAAACTCCCACGAGCGCATCTTCTTTATCGAGGTCATGGGCCGCGATGCTGGCTTCCTGGCTCAGAACTCGGCCATTGCCTCCGGTGCTGAGGCTGCCATCATTCCTGAGGAAATGACCGACGAGGACCAGCTGGCACACTTTATGGCTCGCGGCATCCGCAAGTCGAAGAAATCGTGTATCGTCATTGTCTCCGAGAGTCCTAAGTGTGGTGCCCTCTTCTATGCCGACCGTGTGAAGAAGGAATTCCCCGGATTCGATGTGCGTGTCAGTATTCTCGGACACCTGCAGCGTGGCGGAACACCTTCGGCTCATGACCGTATTCTGGCCAGCCGCACAGGTGTGGGAGCTATCGAAGCCATCAAGCAGGGACAGCGCAACGTCATGGTCGGCGTGCGCAACAACGAGGTGGTCTACGTGCCCTTCTCAGAGTGCATTCGTACCGACAAGCCGTTCGACAAGAAGCTTATCAAGGTGCTTGATGAACTGAGCATCTGATTAGAAGTAGTAAGAAGTAGTAAAATGTAGTAAGAAGTAGTAAAAGTACTTAGTAGTCATTAGTATAGCCCTCTCAGGTTTATCGTAGCGTCAAGTCTATCGACTTCTCGCTCGAGCTCTGCTCGCTTGCTACCGCAGGGACGCAAGAACTACTTCTAACTCCTTTTTACTACTTCTTACTACTCAACTTTAGATAGTTTAGTAACCTAATCATAAAAACAAAATGAAAAAGAACATTATGACCCTTGCTGCTTCAGCAGCCCTTGTAGTCAGCATGCTGACCAGTTGTGCAACCATCAATAGCGGCGCTGCCCTCACTGAGAAAGGCCCCATCGGTCCGAAGGTAGGTGAAGCCCAGTCAACCTATTTCCTTGGCCTCTGGTCATCTCAGGGTGAGCAGAACAACATTAAGAAGGCTGCTGAGAATGGCGGCATCAAGAAGGTGACCCAGGTGGAGTACATCGACCAGAGCGTCTTCTTTGGACTCTTCATCAAGCACACCACCCGCGTCTACGGCGAGTAAAGCCCAATTAGTGTAAGAAGGGCCTCCCCCAACTCCTCCAAAAGAGGGGATAAGCTACCTCCTTCGTGGAAGGTTTAACTTATCCTCCTGCTTCGGAGAAGTTGGGGGAGACTTTTTCGTTGTTATACCCGGAAGCGTATATAGGCGCGGTCGTCGAAGGAGTTGTTGCCACGAGCGAAAGCTTTGGTCGCCTTAAAAGTGCCGATGTTGAGCGGGTCTGTAGCGCGCTGGTGGGAGAGGCGTTTCTCGGAGTCGTCGAGCGTGGGGCAGAGGAAAGGGTAGCCGTCGGAGGCGAGAACGATCTCCCAGGGCTTGAAATCGAGCGTGACAATCCGGACATGCTGCTCGGCGATGGGGAATCCATCGATGACGGCGTAGGTCTTGTTCTGCTGCTGCATGGTCTCGAGCATGCGGGGGATGATGGCCTGGCGAGCGGTGTCGTTGTCGAGGTAATGGTCGTGAGGCTCGGGAGAGGCGGCGATGATGGCAGCACGACGCTCGGCCAGCTCCTGCTCGTAGGGTTTGGGGTTGTCGTAGTAGGTGGAGGGAAGAGGGGAAGAGGCCGGCAAATATGCCGGCCCACCCGACAATGGAGGCGGGGGAGGAGAAGGGAGAGGGGAGGAATGTGAAAGAGGGGAGGAATGAGAGGAATGGGAAGGATGGGGGGAATGGGAGAAATCGGAGGGAAGTGGAAGGAGCGGGGTGACAAGGCAGTGGCAGTCGCCGATGAGCCATATCTCGCGGCAGAGACGGCTGAAGATGATGGCGGAGGCGGTGAGGCGCTCCTCGGGGTGCGAGGCAAGCAGTGGGAGCAACGCGCGTCGGTAGTGCTTGTGGATGTAGGCCGTTACCCCTGTGCAGAACTGGTGGCAGGTGGTGGTTTTCGGCATGTGACTGATGTAGCGCGCCGTCAGCTGCATAGCGTAGCGGCCATTGCTGCGGACAAAGCTATGGCGATGGGTGGCCTTCGATGTGGAGCCGTCGATGACGGCTATGAAGTCAGGGGTGACGACGATGCCGTCCTCGCATTTCTTTGTCGGGCTTTTCGGTACGAGTGCCTGTTCGATGATTTGCATGGCGGGATGGGGAAGATGTGCCGGGCTTTCCGGGGTTTCCGGATTTTCCGGGTTTTCCGGATTGTCCGGATTCTCCGGTTTTTCCGGATATTCCGGTTTTTCCGGATTCTCCGGTTTTTCCGGATAATCCGGATAATTCGGGTTCTCTGGGTTTTCTGAGCTTTGACGGGCAAAGCTCCTGAATGAGGTCGGCGCGCCCAATGCGGCGCAGACTCTGCTCAATGCCCCGTTGCTCCTCGGGCTTGTACCAGAAGAAATACTGCCGCTGGGCAAGTTTTTCGCGGGGAGTGCGAGCCGAATAGACAGGCTCCAGGGTGTAGGGGTCGTAGCCCGTGTACCACGTCTCGGTGGCAATGGTCATAGGCGTGGGTGTGAAGTCCTGCACCTGCTCTAACTGAAAGTCCATGCCTTTGGTGAGGACGGCCAGCTCAGCCATGTCCTCCTCGTGGCACCCAGGGTGCGACGAGATGAAGTAGGGGATGATTTGCTGGCGCAGGTGCTCCTCGCGGTTGATGCGGTCGAAGATGCGCTTGAACTGTATGAACTGGCTAAAGGAGGGCTTGCGCATGAGCTGCAGCACGCGGTCGCTGGTGTGCTCGGGAGCCACTTTGAGGCGCCCGCTGACGTGATGGCAGATGAGTTCGCGGGTGTATTGCTCAGCAGAGCGGTTGGCAGCCTCGTCGCTGCCCCTATATAATAAGAGGTCGTAGCGCACGCCGCTGCCGATGAAACTCTTTTTCACCTCGGGCAGGGCATCGACGGCATGGTAGATGTCGAGGAGCCGCTGGTGGCTGGTGTCCAGGTTGGGACAGACCTGCGGGTTGATGCAGCTGGGACGCCGGCAGTGCTCGCAGGCTTTCAGGTTACGCCCGTGCATGCCGTACATGTTGGCCGAAGGTCCGCCGAGGTCGCTGAGGTAGCCCTTGAAGTCGGGCATCTGGCATACCTGGCGCACCTCACGCAGGATGCTCTCCTTTGAGCGGCAGCTGATGAATTTGCCCTGATGGGCTGAGATGGTGCAGAAAGCGCAGCCGCCGAAGCACCCGCGATGGATGTTCACCGAGTGCTTGATCATGTCGTATGCCGGTATGCGCTTGCCCTTATACTTGAGGTGTGGCTGGCGCGTATAGGGCAGGTCGTAGGCGGCGTCGAGCTCTTCCGTCGTCATGGGCGGGTAGGGCGGATTGACGACGACGTACTGGTTGCCCACCTGCTGCACCAGCGTCTGGGCGTGCATCATGTTCGACTGCTCTTCGATGTGGCGATAGTTCTCGGCCTCGGCGCGCTTGTTTTGCAGGCATTCCTCATGGGAGTGGAGAACGATGGTCTTATCGCTCGCAAACACATAGTCTGCGGGTTGCAGACAAACAGTTTGTGGTAGGCAATCGATGTCTTTGATATTCGCACCTGCAGCCAGGTGGTGAGCCAGTTCGGTGATGGGCTTCTCGCCCATACCGTAGACGATGAGGTCGGCCCCTGAATCGCAGAGTATGCAGGGCCGTAGGCGGTCCTGCCAGTAGTCGTAATGGGTGAGGCGGCGCAGCGATGCCTCAATGCCGCCGAGGACGACGGGCACGTCGGGGAAGAGCTGCTTGAGAATTTTGGTATAGACGATGGTGGGGTACTCGGGACGCATGTCGTGGCGCCCATCGGGTGAGTAGGCATCCTCGGAGCGCAGGCGGCGAGCAGCAGTGTACTTGTTGACCATCGAGTCCATGCAACCTGGGGCGATGCCGAAGAAGAGGCGTGGCCGTCCGAGTTTGCGGAAGTCACGATAGTCGCCGTGCCAGTCGGGTTGTGGAACGATGGCCACTCGGTAGCCGGCGGCCTCGAGGGTTCGCCCAATGACCGCAGCACCGAAGGAGGGATGGTCGACGTACGCATCGCCTGAGAAGAGGATGACGTCGGCGACATCCCACCCCCGCAGCTCCATTTCTTTCTTAGTGGTGGGGAGAAAGTCAGTCAGCCTGTACTCCATTGGTCTTCCAGTCGTTGTAGAGGGCAATGAGGTTCTGCAGGCCCAGCGCTTTCATATTGGCGTGATAGACGACGTCGAGGCAGAGGTCGAGCAGTTCCTTGTCCTTGCCCAGCTCTGATTCGAGCAGTGAGCGGATGTTGAACTTCAGCTTGTCGAGCACTGTCTCGTCGACGATACCATTGGAGTCGATCAGTCCGTTAAGCAGCTGATAGCGGTCGATGGTAATGAGATGTTGTTCAGTAATCTCGATGCTACGTGAACCCGAAGCGTTTGTTTGTATTTTTGCCATAATCATTTGGTTGTTAGAAAATTGAGTATTCCGCTCATAAGTCCTTCGCGAGCCCTGCGGTCGGTGATACACTCGAAGGGGAAACCCATGACGAAGGATTTGTAGTCGTTGCCGTCGTAGGCCACGCCAGCACTGGTTTGGTTGTTGGCGTAGAGCATGGCAGGGAAGGCTGCCGAGGTGGTGGCCACAGGCATCAGTATGTCAGTATGCGTGGCGGCATAGTGTTGCTCGTTGAGCTGTCGCCAGATGCCGAAGTTGAGGTTCAGTCCACGGATGGTGCCGTCAGGGAGACTGTTGGTGCCAGCGTACTCAGTCTTGAGCACGTCGTTGATGAAAGCACGATCGGGGGCGGTCGTTTGGTCGCTGCCTACGAATGCACCGCTGACCAGCAGTCGCCCGCCAATGGAGGTGTAGGCTCGCAGGGCTGTCTGCATGGCGGGCTTGAAGGTTTTGTAGGGCACGAGGCTGTGACCGTCGTCCTTCTCAAGTCCAAGCAGAAGGTCGACGACGTCGAACTCACCCAGATTGATGTGCCCGCCCTCCAATGCCTGTGCCGAGCAACTGACAATGCTGAAGCGCCCCGTGGCACTGATTGCCTCGGCATGGGTGCGCACGTAGTTGAACTCGTTGCCGGCGATAAAGCGTCCAGCTAGCTCATCGCTGCTGTAGCCCAGTCCAGTGGAGTCCTCGATGCCTATCTGCCGTGGGTCGAAGACAAGCTGGCGCCCCAGCAGTCCTGCCGTCCGACCATAGCTGACGCCAGCGTCCTCGTCGAGGTCGAACCCTTGTCCATAACGGCTGACGGCCGGTGACGATAGGCGGTGGAATCCGTTGACGAGCAATATCTTCCGATGAGAGCGAGGCTGATAGTAGGCCGACAATTCCTCAGTTGGGAAGCTCTCGCCACCCTCGTTGACGGCAGTGATGCGGAAGTGATAGAGCAAGCCCGGTACGAGTTTGACGGTGCACGACGTGCCACGCAGCAGTGTGCCATTGTCGTAACCGCCATTGCCGATGGACATGTAGAGGACATAGCCTGTCGGCTCTGACGAAGACTCCTGACCGTCGATGACACCCTGCCAGTTGATCTTGACTTCTCCCTGCTTGCGTGTAAACTCAATGTGGAAGTTGTCGGGCGGCAGGGGCTGCACGGCGCAGCGCTTGTCATGGCGTAGCGAGACGTAGCGCAGCAGGGTCTTGTAAATAGAGCGTGCCAGCATGAAGCGGAAGTTGGGATCCTGGCCGTAGCGCATATCGCCGAAGTTCTGGTGGGACATGGTTTCGAGGATGGCGCTGGGCACGATGGGCAGTCGGGTCTCAGAGTAGTTGCGGTCGTAGATCTTACGCTTGGTCCACGTGCCGTAACGGTATTCCATGTCGCGTGTGGTGTTCTCAAGAAGGTCTGTGGCCAGCTCGAGGGAGGCCTCGCGTGAGAGGCCTGCCGCCAACAGGCTGTCGCCTTTCTGCGTGGTGCAGATGGAGAGCGTGCCAAAGACGCCCTCGCCTGTCTCCGTAAAGCCTGCATCGCTATGGACTGCCAGCGACAGCTCGATAGGTACGCCGCGACCAGCCGAGTCGGGAGCAAAGCAGGAGCCGCCGCAGAGCAGGTTGGTCATCAGCGATCGCACATTGATGTCGTCGCTATAGTCGTTCAGCCCCTGCTTGCCGCTGTAGATGTTGTAGGGCATGCCTGCCCACTGGGCGTAGTAGCGTGCCCCTTCGAGACAGCGTGGCAGCCCGCTGGTGGTACCCCCGCGCACAATGTTGCCCATGCCGCCCCCAAAGCGCACGGCGTCGGTTGTGACGATACCGTTGCGGTGACTGCTCTGGTTGGTTAACTCCACACGGTTCTGCTCGTTACAGCCTGCATCGAAGTCGAAGGTGCCAAGGTAGACCCACGTCGAACCGCCCATCTGCTGGTTGACGCGAAACTCTGTGGCCTGCCCTTTGTGCCACACGGTGTAGCAGGCGTCGTCGATGCTGCCAGGCACGGTGATGTAGCTGACGTAGACGGCATAGCGCCCACTCTCAGGGAGCAGCGGCTGGTAGCTGACGGTGCTGATGCGGTTGTGGCTGCGGGTCGTCTCGGCCTTGCGGGCGGTGCCGCTGGTAAACGGGTTCTCGCCGTCGTGGTAGAGCTCCTGCCGATGGGCAAAGCCAGGGCCGGTCTGTGACCACCGGTGCTGGTAGTTCGTCTCACGGTAGTTGATGAGCCCCTGGGCATCGTCGTTGTCGACAATCACCTCATGGCGCTGCCAGTCGCGCTCACGGGGTGTGAACACTACAGCACCGGCACGCTCGAGCATGGGAATGAGGTAGGGCACGACGATGGTCTGCGTGAACAAGTCCTCGTTGGTGCAGAAGAGGGCGGGTCGCTGCCATTTCCAATGTCCCTTGCCTTGGTCGTAGTAGCACCCGTGGCTGGCCCAGAGGGCGAGGTGGCGTCCGTCGAGTCCACGGTCGATGGAGTAGGGGCGTGACACGTTCTTTACCCACGGCTCACCTTTGTAGTCAATGTTGCCCCATGAGGTGACCTGGGCGTGGCTTTTTATGGCAAAAGAAAGAACAGATGCCAACACAGCCACGAGGGCTATGGGCATCTTGTGACTGCTCAGGGCAAAGGCGTTTCTCCTATACATTTCCTATGCTGAAGTTTTCGGGTCGTCGGCCCTTGAAGTCCTTGAAGTAGAGCTTGATCTGGCGCATGTCTTCATCGAGGTTACCAGAGGGGATGATGGTCTTGGTGCACTGGATGAGGCGACGCTCATAGTCCAGACCGTAGAGCAGGATGGGCAGTTCGGCCTTCAGGGCTATAAAATAGAAGCCTTTCTTCCACTCATCGACCCGCGACCGTGTGCCTTCAGGTGTGATGCAGAGGCGGAACGTGTCGGCTTGCCTGGCGGCAGCAGCGATGCTGTCAGTCATGCTGGTGTGACGACTGCGCTCCACGGGTATGCCACCCATGCGGCGGAACAACGGGCCGAGGGGCCAAAAGAACCACTCCTTCTTCATCATGAAGTTGCTGTGCAGGCCACACGCCGTGTTATAAAGCTGGCCAACAACGAAGTCCCAGTTGCTGGTGTGCGGCGCCAGACAAATGATGTACTTGTCGGGATGGGGCTGGTCCACCTCGACCTTGAATCTCCAACGCTTGAACAACAGCCAGCTACAGATTCGTTTCCACATTTACAAATTATTAATTTGGTCTACGATTTCGCTCACTTGCTTCGTGAAGCTTTCGCGCAGATTGTTGAAATACTGACTGGCTTTCATGCCCGGCTCGGGGTGTGACACGCGGGAAATGTAGTCAGCCTGCATCTTGATGATTGACGACAGTAGCGCTTCGGTGTTCTCGGGATGCTTCTCGTTGCCATAGAGTGAAGCTGCCACACACTCTACGAACAACTCTTCAGAAATCAGGTTGATTGCCTGCTTCAATGTTCTCTTGTTTGCCATGTCTGTTTCACAAAAAGTTACTTCAAAGGGCAAAGATAGCAAAAAAAAATGAAACGGCCATCATTTCTTCGAAAAAAATCTTTTTTTTATGTGAAATTTAGCAGAAAAAGCCTTACCTTTGCATCCCGAAACCGTTTTATTCAATAAATACCAAGCGTAAAAAGATTATGGAAAAAAGTGCATTGCAGATTGCAAGAGCCGCCTATCAGCCCAAACTTCCCGTTGGGTTGAAAGGTGCTGTGAAGGTGAAGGAGGGCGCTCCCACCCAGAGTGTAGACAATCAGGAAGACATCAAGCGTCTCTTCCCTAACACCTACGGCATGCCCCTCGTCGAGTTCGTTCCGGGCGATGAGACGAAGCATGAGCCCATGAACGTGGGTATCATCCTCAGTGGCGGACAGGCTCCTGGCGGACACAACGTCATCACGGGTCTCTTCGATGCCGTGAAGCGCCTGAATCCCGAGAGTCGTCTCTATGGCTTCCTGATGGGTCCCAGTGGCCTCGTTGAGCACAACTACATGGAGCTGACCAAGGACATCATCGATGAGTACCGCAACACCGGTGGCTTCGATATGATTGGCTCCGGACGTACGAAGCTGGAGAAGGAAGAGCAGTTCGAGAAGGGCCTGGAGATCATCCGCGAGCTGAACATCAAGGCTATCGTCATTATTGGTGGCGACGACTCGAACACCAATGCCTGCGTGCTGGCCGAATACTATGCTGCCAAGAACTACGGCGTGCAGGTCATCGGCTGCCCGAAGACTATCGACGGCGACCTGAAGAACGACCAGATTGAGACATCGTTCGGCTTCGACACTGCTTGCAAGGTCTACAGCGAGCTTATCGGCAACATCGAGCGCGACTGCAACTCGGCCCGCAAGTACTGGCACTTCATCAAGGTGATGGGCCGCTCGGCCAGCCATATTGCACTGGAGTGTGCACTGCAGACCCAGCCCAACGTCTGCCTTATCTCCGAGGAGATTGAGCAGCAGAACATGTCGCTCAACGACGTCGTCGACTACATCGCCGACTCCGTGCTCCGCCGCTCAGCCGATGGCAACAACTTCGGCACCGTCATCATCCCCGAAGGCATCATCGAGTTCATTCCCCACATCAAGCGCCTCATTGCCCAGATGAACGATGTGCTCTCGATGCCTGAGAGCCAGAACCTGTCGATGTCGCGCAACGACCTTATCGACTTCATCAAGAGTCAGCTCGACGACGAGAACCTGCTGGTGTTCAACGCACTGCCGATGAACGTCGCCCGTCAGCTGGCCTTCGACCGCGACCCCCACGGCAACGTGCAGGTGAGCCAGATCGAGACCGAGAAGCTGCTGGCTACGATGGTGGCACAGCGCGTCGAGAAATACAAGCGCTGGGGCAAGTACAATGGCAACTTCGCCACGCAGACCCACTTCTTTGGCTATGAGGGACGCTGCGCAGCTCCGTCGAACTTCGATGCCGACTACTGCTACGCCCTTGGTAACAGTGCCGCACAGCTCATCGCTGCTGGCAAGACTGGCTACATGGCCATCGTGAAGAACACCACGGCTCCTGCCGATGAGTGGATTGCCGGTGGTGTGCCCATCACGATGATGATGAACATGGAGCGCCGTGCTGGTAAGATGAAGCCCGTCATTCGCAAGGCCCTCGTCGACCTGAACGGCAAGCCCTTCAAGACGTTTGCTGCACAGCGCAACCGCTGGGCTCACGAGACGGCTTACCTCTATCCCGGTCCTATCCAGTACTGGGGACCCACTGAGGTCTGCGACCGTCCATCCATGACGCTGGCTCTGGAGCAGAGCAAGTAACACGCTTCACTTGACATCGCGACCAACACCCCGATGCCTAAACGTAAGACGACGCCACAAAAGCGGAAGAACACGCGAGCTGCCAGCCAACGTAAGAAACGTGGCGGGTGGCTCGCTTCTTTCCACTTGTCGCTGCCCCGATGGGCACGATGGGTGGGAGCCGTCCTCGTCGTCTCACTCTATGTGTGGCTCTTCTACTACTTCTTCGTCTCGCCTTACGGCTTCCGTTGGAAGGCCCTCTATGGTGAAGTGAGCTGTCCCGCTGGTTACGACATCCACGGCATCGACGTCTCTCACCATCAGGGGCGCATCGACTGGGAGCTGCTGCGCAACCGTGCCACCATCGACGAATGCCCCTTGCGATTCGTCATGATCAAGGCCACCGAGGGTGCCAACCGCGTGGACCCCTGCTTTGAGTACAATTTTCAGCAGGCCTACGAATATGGGTTTACGCGTGGCGCCTACCACTACTACAGCAACCTGTCGTCACCTCGCGACCAGGCTGACTTCTTCCTTCGGCAGGTAGAGCTGCGCAAGGGCGACCTGCCGCCAGTGCTCGACGTCGAGGTGAAGCCGCAAGACAAGCCTTTGCGCGAGTTCCAGCGCGACGTCCTCGAGTGGCTCCAGATCGTCGAGGCACACTACCACGTAAAGCCCATTCTCTATACCTACTACCGCTTCAAGCTCGATTATCTCAACGACACGGTGTTCAACCAGTACCCCTACTGGATAGCCCACTACTACGTCGACAGCGTAGCCTATCGTGGCCCCTGGAAGTTCTGGCAGCACACCGACTCCGGACGACTGCCAGGCATCAAGGGCGAAGTAGACCTCGACATTTACAATGGCTCCTACTACGACCTGCGACAGCTTACCATCGGTAGTCAGGAAACCATCGGCGTCGATGCCTACCGAGATTAGCCCACCGGCATCTTTTTATCATTTGTTGTAGCTGTTGTTACTACAATATATAGGTGCAACTACCTGTAGTTTATCGAATACTTACTTTCTTATGACCTATATGGAATAAATGCTGTTTTCTTCCAACCCTTCACTTTGGTGCTAAGTATTTGTATAACAGCTGGTTTTGGTGAATGGATTCTTAAGGTGTTAAAACAACGGGGATAGCCGGCATGCTCGCCAGTGCCAATGCCGCCAGTGTAGGGGCAGGCCCACTCTTGCGTCCCTGCGGTAGCAAGCGAGCAGAGCTCGAGCGCCCGAGCAAGCTCGCCTACCCGTAGCCTTTGTGCCAGCCCGATGGCCCGTCAAGGGTCAGTGTCAAGGTACAGGCTGCCGCCAGTGTAGGGGCAGGCCCCGTGCCAGCCCGTTGGCCCGTCAAGGGCCAGTGTCAAGGTACAGGCGATGCCGCCAGTGTCAAGGTACAGGCTGCCGCCAGTGTAGGGGCAGGCCTTGTGCCAGCCCGTTGGCCCGTCAAGGGCCAGTGTATCATACCCATTCTCTCTGAAACTGGCTCTATCGAGC
>JAEEGL014832669.1_pt1 | contig 20202 bp, 16 predicted proteins | sample 9134231 | NCBI WGS metagenome assembly JAEEGL01 (sample SAMN16246548, study PRJNA631951) | gut metagenome | biome: gut microbiome; feature: rumen; material: fiber-attached | host: Bos | place: Iran: Karaj | collected 2018-10
CTTGAAATATACAAAGTAGATCTTTCAAAGGTTATTTCTAAGTATATTGGGGAATCCGAAAAAAACCTTGGTGAAGTGTTTGATAGCGCCAAGAGAAGTAATGTGATATTACTCTTTGACGAAACTGACGCACTGTTTGGAAAACGTACTGAAGTTAAAGATTCACATGATAAAAATGCAAATGTTGAAACGTCATATTTGCTCCAAAAAATGGAAGAGTATGATGGAATAACCATAATGACAACAAATTTTATTGAAAATATTGATAAAGCATTTTTTAGAAGAATAAGCTATGTTATACATTTTAATTTTCCGGATGTAGAATCACGTAAGGAAATATGGAAGAAAATGTTCCCTAAAGAAACTCCTCTTGATGATGACGTCGACTTTGATTTTCTTGCAAAGAGTTTTGAAATTGCCGGCGGAAGTATAAAAAATGTTGTTGTAACGTCTACTTTTATGGCAGCTTCAGAATCTTCAAAGGTTGGAATGAAGCATATAATAAAAGCCCTTGAATATGAAATTAAAAAACAGGGCAAAATAGTATCTAAAAACGATTTTGGAGAATACGGATATTTACTTAAAAAATAAAAAATGGCGCAGCGATTTTTCTTAATAGTTTTTTAAGAAATATTTTGAGTTTTATTTATAGATCTTTTATATACAAAAAATTATGCTTTTTTGAATTGAGCTTTGTGAGTCATAGTACAACCTAATTTGTATGCTTCCGTTTGGATCGCTTGCAATTGTGTGCAATATAGCATTTTCTTGTGATGAGGGAGTTATAAGGTATACTTTGGATTTTTCAAAATTAAGAAAATGTGATTCAATATGATGTTCTTTGTGGCACTCTTTGTTAATAGTAAGCAGGAAATATATTGCTAGTTGGTTACCGTATAGTTTTTGAAAAGATTGGTAGTGATTGAAAACTTTTGCTCGCCAACTTATTAAAAAACTACTGTATTTTTCGCCAAGAAGGTATTGGTTTTCTATTAAGGTAAAATATTCTTTTTGCAGGACTTGTGCGATTATTTCAATTTCAGGTGGTACTTCTATGATAACGTTTTGTGCGGCGTTTGATTTTAAGATTGTATTGTAATTGAAAGCCGCTTTATCTGCACAGCGGTCCATACAATTTGCTATTTTGAAATTAGGGGCAAAAAATATAATACAACCTACAGCTAACAAGATTTTTCTAAAATTGGGAATCCTAAACACTTTCATAAGTACGTCCTGAAAATAAATTTTTTGCATTAATTAACGGCAAAAAAATAAAACCTACATTGACAAAATCAACACAGATTTTATTCTAAAGTGTCGGCATCCCCCTATTTTCCCAGGCCGTCGCCAACCAAGTATCTTCGGCACCACTGAGCTTAACTACCGTGTTCGGGATGGGAACGGGTGTACCCTCAGCGTCATCAACACCAACACTATACACTACAGTCTACACTTGTTTCTTAAATTAGTCAATAGTTTTTTTATAATTAGATTATCTATTCTATTTTTTTAATATATTATTTTTAAAGTACAATTATTTTATATACTAAACTTATATATTTAATTTAGCCTGATTCTAAAAATTTAAATATGAAATAAAAATTACAAATTTATTTTCACATATAGTATAATAAAACCTAAGCAGATTTTTTAAAAGGAGCGGGCGCAAGAATGGATAAAGTACATGTAAGAGTCAATATATGTGGTGTTGAGTGCGGAATACTTTCTGACGAGAGCGAAAATTATGTATATTCTATTGCTGATGAAATAAGTGAAACCGTTCGGAAAATTAAGTTTTCAAGTCCCGGGCTTTCTCGTTCTGTGGTGGATGTTCTTGCAATGATGGATCTTTGCGATAAAAATAAAAAACTTTTAAAGCAAAAAACGGAAATTGAAAATTTGTGTAAAAAATTGGAGGAGGAAAACAAGAATTTAAAATCTGAAATTGGCGTAAATAGCGGTAAATATAAGGGGAAAAAGTAGTTATTTTAAAGGGAAATATTTTAAGTTAACGATTTAATTTTTTAATAAGATTTTATGATTAAATTCTTTTGTTATGGTATTTTTAACCCCAAAATGTTGAAAGTCTTGTGGAAAATGAGGAAAACTTTTGCAAAAAAGGGGATAAAATACAGTAGGTAATATCTTATTATTTCGGAAATTTAAAAAGTGGTTTTTAAATAAACCAAAAAATGTTTAAAAGTAAGGTGTAAGTGTGGAAATTAAAAGTCAAGAACAAAACGTGTTAAATTTTTGTAAAGTGTCTAAAAATGCTTGTGTTCCAAAACGCGCAACAGATGGCTCTGCAGGACTTGATCTGTGTGCCTGCGTGGAGGAAGAATTTGTGTTAAAACCTGGTGAGCGTAAACTTGTTCCAACAGGTATAGCAATTTCTCTGCCATCTTGCGAGTATGCTGCTTTTTTATTTGCAAGAAGCGGCCTTGGCGTAAAGCACGGTATAACGCTTTCTAACGGGGTGGGTGTTATAGATAGCGATTATAGAGGAGAAATTTGTGTGGGGCTTTGCAATATCGGAAATGAGCCTTACACTATAAAACCTAATGAACGTATTGCCCAAATGATAATAATGAAAGTTGAGAAGTTTCCGCTTGTTGAGGTAAATAAGCTGAGCGATACTCTTAGGGGCTCCGCGGGCTTTGGCTCTACTGGAAAATAAATTTTTGACTTGGTTTTAGAATGATTTTAGATTTTTTAGGTTAATAGTTGTTTGTTTGTGGTATAATTTTAATGTGTTTTTTTAATTATTTTTTAGGTTGTTTTAGGAGGATATTTTTAAGATGTTTTCGTTTGCAAAAGAGATAGGAATAGACTTAGGTACGGCAAATACTCTTGTATATGTAAAAGGAAAGGGAATAGTTAAAAGAGAGCCTTCTGTTGTGGCGGTTGACGTGAAAAACGATATGGTTTTAGCTGTTGGTGCACAGGCAAAGGAAATGCTTGGCAGAACTCCTGGTTCAATAGTAGCGGTGAGACCGCTCAAAGATGGAGTTATAGCAGATTTTGATATTACTGCAAGTATGCTGAAATATTTTATTACAAGTACTGTAAGAAGTATGTTTTTTAGTAAACCAAGAGTAGTAATATGCATTCCTTCGGGCGTTACAGAAGTTGAAAAAAGAGCAGTTGAAGATGCCGCAAAACAAGCGGGAGCAGGCATAGTTGACCTGATAGAAGAACCTATGGCTGCGGCCATAGGCGCGGGACTTCCTGTTTCTGAGCCGACAGGCAGTATGGTTGTAGATATTGGCGGCGGGACTTCTGAAGTTGCCGTTATTTCGCTTGGTGATATAGTTACGGCGACCTCTGAACGCGTTGCAGGCGATAAGCTTGATGAAGCTATAATTTCTTATGTAAAACGAAAATATAATTTATTAATAGGTGAACGTACCGCGGAGGATATAAAATTAAATATTGGTTCAGCTGTGCCTTATGAAAATGAAGGTGAAATGAGTATCAAGGGTAGAAATCTTATGGATGGCTTGCCTAAAAATATAATTATAACATCCGAAGAAGTAAGGGAGGCTCTTGCGGATCCTTTAAGGCGTATTATTAATGCTATAAGGACTACCTTAGAAAATACACCGCCTGAACTTTCAGCTGATATTATAGATCACGGCATAACTTTAACAGGCGGCGGAGCGCTCTTAAGGGGAATAGATACGCTTATCTCAGAGAGCACGCATATGCCGGTATATATCGCGGAGCGTCCGCTTGATTGTGTTGTTGATGGAACCGGTAAGTGCCTTGATATTTCAATGCCTAAAGAGTATTATAAAACACGCAAATCAAGATAAAAAAATAGCGTTTTTTAGGTAATATTATTTGGAGTGTGTTTTTAAGTTTTGAAATATTTTCTTAAAAGTACGACTTTTAAAATTTTTTTAGGAATATTTTTTATTGTTTCCGGGGCAATTTTATATACTTTAGCAAGCCCTAATGATAATTTTGTGTATAATATTTTTGGTTCTGCGGTATACCCCGCTCAAAGATTTTGTGGATACATTAAAAAATATTCTAGCGATTTTAGTCATCAATTTGAGGAAAAAGAAAAACTTAAAAACGAAAACGAAGAGCTAAAAAGAAAAATAAACGAACTCCAGAATAATATGCTGGATTATTACGATGTTAAGAGGGAAAATTTAAGGTTTAAGAAGTTTTATGGTATCAAAGATGCAGATAGCGCTATAAAATTTGTTTCAGCTTCAGTTATAGGTAGAGATGCAACTGAAGTTTTTGGTGATTTTATTATAGATCAGGGAACGGATTCCGGAATTTCCTTAAACGATGCGGTTATTACAGAAAATGGACTTGTAGGGAAAATATGTCAGGTAAATAAAGCTTTTAGCAGGGTAAGGACTATCCTTTCTCCAGATATTAAGATAGCTGCCGTGAATTCAAGGACTAATGAAAATGGTATAATTTCGGGAACTCTTGACTATGCTAAAAATAATTTAACGCGTATGATTTTTATTCCTGCTCAAAATGATATGAAAAGTGGGGATATTTTGTCAATAAGTGGAATTAGTGGTATGTACCCTAGAAATTTAAAAATAGGTACTGTAAAATCTATTGAATATGATAGCTATGAAAACTCCTACTATGCTCTTATCGACATTTTTGAAAATATAAAAAAAGTTTCCGATGTTTTTGTGGTAACAGATTTTCACGGCAAAGGCCTTGTTAATTTTTCAAACGGAAATTCTTAAAATTAGGGAGATATCCAAGTGGATTCAAGAAAAATATTTTGTGTATTTAGGTTTATAATTTATTTATTGGAAATGTTTTTCCTATACTCTATGGAAAAATTTTTAATTTTTAAATTAGGCACTTTTTCTGTTTCTTTTTTGTTGATACCTAGTTTGATGGTTTTTGTTTCTTTATTTGAAGGGGAAATTTTTGGCCTTTTTTTTGCCTGCCTCGGAGGATTTTTTTTAGATTTTGGTTTTGGCGTTCCTATAGGGATATACGCTTCTTTGCTTGGAATTTTAGGGTATATTTTAGGAGTTCTTTCAAATTATTTTGTAAACGCAAACTTTTGGATTACTTGGCTTTTTTCTGGATTTATAGGAGCTTTAATACTTATTTTAAGGCTTTTTACAAATTATAGCGGTTATATTTGGAACGATGTTTTAAATATTGGATTAGAATTATATTTACCGATGATAATTTGTACATTTTTAGCAGTGCCGATAATCTTTTGGTTTAATAGGCTCATTTTTTATTATATTCGTAGCAAAAGGGGAGAAATTCGATAAATACAAATTATTATTTGAGCAAAAAGAGGTATATTTTTTTATTTTTGTTTGCGATTTTAATATTCGGTATTTTTGTTTTTCGCTTAGCTGATTGGCAAGTGGTGAATAGTGAATATTATAAATTAAGAGCAAACAGCAGTAATATATATTTTGTAAATACGGATCCCGTACGCGGAGAAATCGTTGATTGTGACGGTGTAGGACTTGCGGTAAATGATGCTGGATATAAGGTTATAATCGATAGGCTCAGTATAGATAAGCAAAAAGAAAATGAAGTAATTTTGAGTGCTGTAAAACTTTTAGAAAAACTAAATTGCCAGTGGATTGACGTTTTGCCTATTAAGCTCGAAAAAGAAGAATTTTGTTTTGAAAAAGATAAAGAAAGTCAGATTGAATTTTTAAAGAAGTTTTTAAAAGTTTCCGAAGACGCAACAGCAAATGTTTGCATGGAAAAATTAATTGAAAAATATAAAGTTTATGATTTTTCTAAAAACGAACAAAGAATTATTTGTAGCGTGCGTTTAAATATGGATAAAGTAAGTGGCTATTCAGCAAGAGCTGTACCGTACGTTTTGGCCGACAGTGTAGATAGAAATTCGGTTATGATAATAAGCGAAAAAAGCGACGTTATAAAAGGCATTAGAATTCATACTTCACTTGTAAGAAAATATATAAATGGCGAAATAGCACCGCATATAGTAGGTTATGTTGGTTTTATGTCTAGTGAGGAATACCAAAAGCGCAAAGAAAGTTATAGTATGGATGCGATAATTGGTAAAACGGGTATAGAAGGTGTTTTTGAAGATTATTTGCGCGGTATTGGTGGTAAACGTATGATTCAGATGTCCCGCGATGGGGGAATTATGAATGTTTCAGAAAAAGAGCCTTCAAAGCCGGGCAATACCGTGTTTTTGACCATATCCTCAAAACTTCAGGAGATTGCACATAAATCGCTGAAAGAAAATGTAGAAAGAGCTCATTCTTTGGGCGCAAGAGATTGCGTTTCCGGTGCTACAGTTGTTTTGAATGTAAAAGATTTTTCCGTATTGGCTGCCGCAACTTACCCAAGTTATGATTTGTCTAAATTTATGGAAGATAAATCTTATTACTCAGAGCTTGCCAAAGATCCTTCCATTCCGCTTTTAAATAGAGCTTTTATGGGTGCTTATGCGCCGGGTTCAATTTATAAGCCGTTGGTTGCTGCAACAGCTCTTGAAACGGGTAAAATAAAGCCTGATGAAACAATACGTTGTACGGGAGGATATAACTATTATCGTGGATATCGCCTAGGATGTATGGGTGTTCATGGGAATATATCACTAAAAAATGCGCTTTCTAAATCATGTAACGTGTTTTTTGCGGAACTTGGCAGAAGAATAGGAGCGCAGTGTTTAGGCGAATTTGCAAATAAATTTGGAATTGGCGTGAAAACCGGAATTGAAATTGGAGAAAGCGTGGGTGTTGTTGCAGGACCTGATCACTCTGCAAAAGTGGGATCAAAGTGGTATGAATCGGGTTCTTCCCAGGCGGCTATTGGGCAATCAGATAACATGATAACTCCTCTTCAACTTGCAACCTATACTGCATCTATTGCAAATGGTGGATATAGATATAAAACACATCTGGTTAGTAAAATTGTAAATTATGCAAGAAATCAAGTGATTAAAGAAATTCACCCGGAACTTATTGAAAAAGTTGGCATTTCCGAAGAAAATTTAAATATAGTAAAAGAAGGAATGCGAGAAGTTGCTGTTTCCGGGACAGCACGCGATTTTGTGGGTTATCCTATTCCGATAGGGGCAAAAACAGGGACGGCGCAAAATTCAGGTTCCGATCATACAACTTTTATTTGCTTTGCGCCATACGATGATCCGCAAATAGCAATATCCGTTGTTATTGCTCATGGGAAAAGCGGTATAGCTTCTAAAAATGTAGCGCGCGATATCATGAATGAGTATTTTAACTTAAAACATTGATGCATAAAAGATTTAATTTGTTAACTAAAGTCTGTCGAAAACGGTCGTAAAAAAACCGGCAAAAAAAATTGACATTTTTTTGGGGACATGATAACCTTTACTACAAGTGTATATAATTTGTTTTGGATATACGTGGTTTTGATCAGACCTAAGAAGTACCAAATTGTTCATATATTTTTGAATTTTTAAAATAGTATGGCGTTTTGTAGTGCTCAAACTTAAAAAACAGGGGATTTATTGGGAGGAAAAACGTTATGAATATTGCTCTTAGCGCAGAAGACGCAAAGAAGGAACTTATGGTTAAACTCTGTATAGCTTATTGTGGGGTTTTGAGTAGGCATAAGCTTTGTGCAACAGCTTCTACCGGTAAGATGGTTTCGGATGCCACAGGACTTCGTGTTTATAACTTTTTAAGCGGGGCAAGCGGATACCAGCAAATTGCTTCCCGTGTTTCATGTGATGAAATTGATACATTAATCTTTTTTAGAGATGGCATAAATTCTGAATCTTCAAGGCAGGCAGATAATGATCTTTTAAGGCTTTGTGACGTGCATGTTATTCCGTATGCCACAAATATTGCAACTGCTGAGATTCTAATCCATGGCCTTGAAAGAGGCGATTTAGACTGGCGTAATGTTGGACGTCCGGTTGTTTAAACATTTTTGTTTGTTTATAAAACGCCTTCTTCGATTTAATTTTCGAGGGAGGCTTTTTTAAAGGGAACTAGTAATTTATTTGTGCCCTGGCATTGTTTTCTAAAATATTTGAGAAAAAAGTATAAAGAGGTATTTAATATGAATCTTATAACACGCAGAATTAAAGGTATGCAAGATTTGTTGCCGATTGACAGTTACAAAATAGAAAATATTGAAAAAGTAATGAAAGAAGAAGCCAAGCTTTATGGCTTTAAACTGATTCGTACACCTGTTTTAGAGCATACGGAACTATTTGAACGTTCTGTTGGTGATACTTCGGATGTTGTACAAAAGGAAATGTATACTTTTGAAGATAAAGGCGGCAGGTCCGTTTCTTTAAGGCCGGAAGGTACGGCCGGAGCAATTAGGTTAGTGCTTGAAAACGGACTACATAATAAGTCTTTACCCGTAAAAGTTATGTATATTGCTTCTTGTTATAGGTATGAAAAACCGCAATCTGGCAGATACCGCGAATTTTTTCAATTTGGTCTTGAAGTTTTTGGCGCAGAGTCTTCTGCTTCAGACGCAGAGCTTATTTGTGCTGCGTATTCTATTTTAAAAAGACTTCAGATAAAAAATCTAAAGCTTGAAATAAATTCTATAGGCTGTAAAGAATGCCGTAAAAAATATAATGATGCTATAAAAGAATATTTTGGAAATTATCAAAGTGAACTTTGTGATGATTGTAAAAATAGACTTAGCCGCAATCCTATGCGAATTATGGATTGCAAAAATCAAAAATGCCGAGAGATAAGCAGTAAAGCTCCTATTATTACGGATTATATTTGCGGCGAGTGTTCTGAACATTTTGAGGAATTAAAAAGTTATTTAAATAGTCAGAATATAGAGTATAGTGTTAATCTTAAAATCGTAAGAGGCCTTGATTATTATTCAAAAACAGTTTTTGAATTTATTTGTGATCTGGACGGTGCGCCACTTACAATATGTGGCGGAGGAAGATATGACGGACTTTCTGAAATAATAGGCGGGCCGAAATTTCCGGCTATTGGATTTGGTATGGGTATAGAGCGGATTTTTGCCGTCATGGAGGCGCAAAACATTGAATTCCCGGAGCCAAGCGTTCCAAAAGTATTTATTTCCTCTTTAAATGATGAAAAAGCTAAGCTTAAAGCTTTTGAACTTTGTGAAAAATTAAGAAGGGTTTCTATTTACGCTCAAGTTGATGTAATGGAAAGAACGGTAAAATCTCAAATGAAATATGCCGATAAAATAGGGTCTCTTTATTCTATGGTTATAGGGGAAGAAGAGGTAAATAGCGGTATTGCTAAAATTAAAGAAATGAAAAGCGGCAAAGAAACAAATATTAATATAGGTGAAGATTTTGTTAATGAATTTATGGAATTAGAACTTAAAAAGTACATTGGGTAAAATTGTTTCAAAATAATTTTCTAGCTTTATTTAATTTCACATATTTCAAAAAGTTCTTCTTTGTTTTTTGCAAGGAAGACTTTTTGGCGGATTTCTGAAGCACCTGTGAAGTTTTTTATGTACCCAACAATGTGCTTTCTTGCTTCTTTAAGGCCTCGCTCTTCACCTTTATATAAACATATTTTTTCTATATGTTTTTTAATAATACGCATTTTTTCGTGTTTATCAGGCGGTGTATAGGGGGCTCCTTTTTCTAAGACGCAGTCTATTTCTTTAAATATCCAAGGGTTTCCAATGGCTCCTCGGCCAATAGCTACCATATCGCAGTGTGTGTATCCAATTAATTCTTTTGCCTTTTCTGCGCAAGTTATATCTCCGTTACCTATAACTGGAATATTTACGCTTTCTTTTACTTTTTTTATTATATTCATATTACTTTTACCGGAATATCCCTGTTCTTTTGTTCGGCCGTGTATAGTTATAGCGCTGGCGCCGGCTAGTTCGCAGATTTTTGCAATTTCCGGTGCGTTTATGGTGTTTTTGCTCCAACCGGATCTTATTTTTACCGTTATTGGTACTTTGGAAGCTTCTGTGGCGCTTTTTACAATTTTGTAGCAAAGGTCAGGATTTTTCATAAGTGCTGAGCCGGAATTTTCTTTTACTATTTTTGTTGCAGGGCATCCCATATTTATGTCTATTATATCAGGGTATAGGGGATCTATTATTTTAATTGCTTTGGCAAAATCTTTAGGATCGTTCCCAAAAAGCTGAATGGCAAAAGGTTTTTCTCCAAAGGTATTTGATGCATCTTTTTTTGAATGATCAAGTAATTCAAATGTTTTGTAACTTCCGTATATCAGACCTTTTGTGCTCACCATTTCACTTGTAAAGTAGGCGGAACCGAATTCCTCACATATTTCTCGGAAAGCCCTGTCTGTTATTCCCGCCATGGGGGCGAGCATTGCTTTTCCGAAAATTTCAATATTTCCAATTTCCATATTTTCCCTTATTTTGTGTTAAAATAATTTATTTCCAAATATTATTTTAACATAAAGCCGAATGTGGTATAACATAAATATACAAATAATTTTTTAAATTTATTGTTAATAGGTAGAAAGGGATTGTGAGTATGGAAGAATTTTCAAAGCGTACGTGGGCCCGGATTGATTTAGATGCAATAGAATATAATTTTAGAAGTATTAAGAGTAAACTTAGTAGCAAAGTAAAAATTCTTTGCGTGTTAAAAGCTGATGCTTATGGGCATGGAGCAGAATTTTTAGTTAAAAAGTATGAAGATCTCGGAGCGGATTATTACGGAGTTTCTAATTTGGATGAAGCCGTGCAGCTAAGGAATGCAGGCGCTAAAAAGCCTATACTTATTTTTGGATATACTCCTTCAAATATGGCACATTTACTTTATAAGCACGATATAACGCAGGCTTTATTTTCTCTTGAATATGCAAAAAAGCTTGTCTATGAATGCAAGAAAAATAACCTAAAACTTAAAGTACATATCAAAATAGATACAGGTATGAGCAGAATAGGGTTTTTTAGTCAAACGCCTGAAGATATAGAAAAATCTGCAAAGGAAATAATAAATATAAATGAAAACTTTCCGGAACTTGAAATAAGTGGAGCGTTTACTCATTTTTCGGTTTCAGATGATTGTAAAAATAATAGAGAGTATACCCTAAGGCAATACAGCAATTTTAAATTATTAATAAAAAAGCTTGAAGATCGAGGTATGAAAATACCAATTAAACACTGCTGCAATAGCGGAGGGATTATAAACTTCCCCGAAATGCATATGGATATGGTTCGAGCAGGAGTTATTCTTTATGGCTTGCACCCTTCAAAGGAAACAGAAAGTAAAATAGATTTAAAACCTGCCATGCAGCTAAAAACGGTAGTTTCACAGGTTAAAACAATACCAAAAGATATAAGCGTTAGTTATGGAAGAACGTTTATTTCAAATAAAGCGACGAAAATTGCCTCCGTTGCGATAGGATACGCTGATGGTTATTCGCTAAAATTTTCCGGTAAAGCTGAGATGATTGTTGCCGGCAAGCGCGTACCAATTGTTGGAAGAGTTTGTATGGATCAGCTTATGCTTGATGTTTCAGATATAGAAAGTGTAGATGAAGGTAGCATAGTTACAGTATTTGGGCGGGATGGAAAAGAAGCAATAACAGTTGATGAACTCGCCGGGTTAATTAGTACCATAAATTACGAAATTATTTGTTTAATTGGTAAACGTGTTCCGCGAATTTACGTGAAAAATGGCGAAATAGTGGGGAAAATAAGTTATCTATAATCATAATAAACAAAATGATTATAAATATATTTGTAAAATAATATATAACAGAAGTGCCATTGACTTATATTTTAAAAACATGTTGAAAATAATGTTGAAAATGTGCAAAAAGATCAAAAACCAAGAAAATTCGTGCAGAATCAACTTAATTATTGAAATATCACAATAAATATGATATTATTAAATTGTTTTAATTGCAAACATATATAAATATTTCAAGATGCGGGGGTATACACAAAGGTGAAATGCCACATTGAGATCCTTGCGACGGTAGAAAATTGGAATTCGGTGTTTAAATTTTTGCATAAATTTATAAGTAAAATTACTGTTGATGGTAAATTAAAAAGTGAGATACTAATTTCCGCCGAAGAGATATTTGTAAATGTTGCAAAATACGCATATCCAAATTCGTGTGGTAAGATTTATGTTTGTGCTGAATTTGATTTTCAAAGAGAGATTTTATGTTTAAAATTTAAAGATCAAGGCATCCCATTTGACCCCACAAAAAATCCTAGGCCTAATATTTCCAAGAACTTAAAAGAAAGAAAAATAGGCGGTCTTGGAATATTTATGGTCAAAAAAATGGTAGATGATATGAAATATTGTTACAAAAATGGATCAAATCATCTTTTGATTACTAAAAAAATTAAATTGTTTAGGAGGAATAAAAATGGAAGTTAAGAAAATTACAAATGACGAAGGAAAATGCATTTATAACATCAAAGGCCGAATCGATACCCAAACTGCGCCGGAGCTTCAAAAAGTTATTGATGAAGATTTTAGTGCTGGTATGGCTAATTTAATTTTTAATTTTGATAAAGTTGAATACTTAAGTAGCGCAGGACTTAGAACGATTCTTTACACTCAAAAGAAAATAAATACGCTTGAAAATTCAAGTTTTGAAATAATAAACGTTAAACCCCAAATTATGGAAGTCATCGAGATGACCGGATTTAGCGATATAGTAAAAGTCACACCAGCTTCCTGAGTGTATTTTAATATTGGTTTAAACTGTTAAAGAAAAAATCTAAGCTCGAACTTTTCAAGCTTAGATTTTTGCAATTAGACATGTATGCAATTAATACTGGAAAGGATTAAAACCTGATGCACCTCTATTACCTTTTTTTGGTGGATCCACCGTTTTACTTGTATAATTTGGGTTTGTATTCCAATCTTCATCATCGTCACCATGATCTTCATCATCGTCACCATGTGTGATAGAACTGTTAGTTGTGTCACTATTATAACCGTCGTATTTCTTTCTTTGTTGTATCCGTTTAGATAACGCTTTTAACATTCGATCACCTTGGGTGTCTGTGTCTGCAAATTCCATCGAATTAGGAACCTGGCGCCCACGGGCGTTATCTCCACCATCCGCGACGTGCGTAAGGGAATTCATGGTATCGCCTGTGGCGTTGAGTTGCTGAAGCTCTTCAATAAGACTTTTAGGTGATGTGTCAGGATTGGCAACTGTTGACTCATCTGACTCATCTGACTTATCACGAAGACGATGTCTATCCTGTGACTTTTTTTTGACGGGATGGTGACTAGCTCTTAATGCATCGTTACCGCGAGTTGGTGGCTGAGGAAGTGGCCTTGGTTTTTTATTTTGGCCGTTAGGCGCTGCACTGTCTTGCTCGGTAGTTGCTGCATTTCTGCCGGTATGACTTTTATTTTCTTTCTTCCTATTTTGCATGTAAGAAGGTAATCTTGGACTCGCAGAATTGGAACGGGGTCTTTGCAAATAAGAAGGCCTCTTCTGTGTGTGAAGTTTTAATTGATTACCATTAGTGGCTGCAGGTTGTTGCGCAGAGATATTTTGACGGTTACTACTTGGAACGTTGGTTTCTTGTCCGCCAGTATCTGAGAGTGACTGTGGTGCAGGTTTTTGACTATGATGAGTTTGCTCCCAGTTTTTCAAATAGCTTTTGATAGTCGGATTGGTTGCCAATTGGCTCGGTGTTTGTCCGTCAGATGTTTTTGCCCAGCCATCAGCGCCACAGTTTAGCAATTCCCTTACAGCTTCCAAATTTTGTCGACCCGCAGCTACATGGAGTGGAGTGTAGCCTCCTAAAGCCTTGAGGTTACCTGGAACTATGCCGTCGGGCGTTTTGGCTTCAAGGTTAGCACCGTGGTTTACCAGCTTGGTGATTACACCGGGAGCTGAATTAGCGGCGGCACTATGGAGAGGGGTATATCCATAGTGATTAGGAGCGTTGATATCAAGTTGGTGATTTTCAAGCAGGTCATCAAATATTTGCATACGATCGAAAGAGTACGCATCTTTTTTGCTAGTGTTATCAATGGCTATCTGTAAAACAGAATCACCACTATGGAGTAACTTAAGGTTAACATCAGCGCCAGCAAGCATAAGTAGTACAAATAACCTATAGTTACCGCGCTTGACAGCTCCCATGAGGAGTGTTTCGCCGGTTTTTTCATCTGCAGTATTAACGTCTATTTTCTTATCACGTATGCCTTCCATCAGAATATCGTTCACATCCAGGCTGGGTAATGATGAAGCGCATAGATTGGCCCGCGCACCGTTATTAAGCTTTTTCGTTATATTCGTTGTTTTATCATCAGTTCGTTTTTTTAGGGAAATACCGAATTGTATTAAAGCACGGTCGTTAGAATTTTTGATGTAAGCAGTAGCCATTCTCTCATTGCTATCTGCTATGGTGTCATCGATACCGTTCATTATCAGAGTATAACATATGTCAGATTGCTCATGTAACACAGCTGTGTGGAGCGGTGTTTGATTATCGATATTAAGGACACTAGGATTCATACCATAATTACACAAAAACCGCGCTACATCACGGTCTCCTAATCGTGCAGCAATATGAAGCAAGGTTTCCTTCTTTTCGCCATATTTTAAGTTTTCTAAATTTATGCGAAAGCCGCCTTTTGCATGAGGATCCTCCACTTTCAGAAGAACAGAATTTTCGCCAAAGAACCAGGTGAATACATTAGAGTTCTTATTTCTTAATTTATTTAGGATAGCTAGGTATACAAGTGGACGTCCCTCTTCATCTACTGCATCCAAAGCATCAAATTTCGTTATTCCATCAGTAGTTCCATAAAACGACACCCCAAATTTAACCTCATTATCCTCATTAACAGCTTCAACGAGAGCCGCGTATTCTGGACTACTTAGGGACATATGGTCAGAATTTCCGGAGAATCCTTTTTTTGCAAGTACAGATAAACCAACAACTACTCCCGTGCCCACTACGGAACCAACGCCAGCAGTTACTGGATTGTTTTTTGCCCAATCCACTGCTTCTTTACCTTTGCTTACCGCCAAATCTGCGCCAGATTTAACAGCATTTTTGCTTTTAGAATATAATTCTTTGAATTTTGCAGTTGTTCTGCTGTAAAAAGACTCACTTTTTTCTTGCGGGGAACTCGGCGCTTGTTGATTCTCCCCAAAAACACGTGAAGCCGTGATATTTGGGAAAAGTAAAGTAACCACAAGCGCGCCGGAAAGAAATCTTTTTCCGAAGCTACAATTTGTTCCGCGCACCATGCTTTTGGAAGCTTTTGCGTTTGTTTTTTTTAACATCATATTTACTTATCCTTCCAATATCCTTTTCATAAAATTACCGAAATCTAATAACCAAATTATAACATAAATAAGCTGAAAAGTAAAGAGTTTAAAACCTTTTGAGTGTAAAATACTTGTGTTTGCTGAGTTTTTCTCTGTTTTTTTAAATTAAATTCTTTTATTATGCTATAATTTGTAATAAAATTAAATTTAGTGGGCTCAAAAGGTTTAAAATTAAAAAGGTAGGTGTAAAATTCGGTATTTTCCGAATGAATTTATGAATATAGGATGCCATCTTTCATCAAGCGGTGGATTTTTTGCTATGGCCAAGGCAGCTCTTGGGATAGGTGCCAACACATTCCAGTTTTTTAGTAGAAATCCAAGAGGTGGTCAGGGGAAAGAAATAGACCCAAAGGATATAGAAAAATTTTTACGTATTGCCAAAGAAAATAATTTTGCTAAAATTGTTGCGCATGCCCCATATACAATGAATCTTTGTTCCAGTGCTGATCATATTTGTGAATTTTCAAAAAATATTTTTGCACAAGACATTAAAAGGCTTGAAAATATTCCCGATAATTTTTATAATTTTCATCCCGGCAGTCATACAGGGCAAGGCGTAGAGATAGGAATACAAAAAATAACGGATGCTTTAAATGAAATATTAGTTCCAGAACAAACGACCATAATTTTACTTGAAACAATGGCGGGTAAGGGAAGCGAAATAGGTGGAAATTTCGAAGAGCTTAAAAAGATAATAAATAACGTTAATCTAAAAGATAAGATAGGTGTCTGTTTGGATACTTGCCATATTTTTGACGGCGGATATGATATAGTTAATAACTTAGAAAATGTAGTAGAAGAATTTGATAAAATCATCGGTATAGAAATGCTTAAAGTTATACACTTAAATGATAGTAAAAATCCGTGCGGTAGTAAGAAAGATCGGCACGAAAAAATCGGCAAGGGTAATATTGGTTTAGAGGCTTTTGAAAGGATTATAAATCATAAATATTTTAAGGATTTGCCTTTCATTTTGGAAACTCCGCAAGAGGATTTAAGCGGGTACGCTAATGAGATTTCCATGCTTAAAAAAATGAGCAAAAATTAATTTTAGATTTTTTGAGTTATTCATAAATTTTAACTAAGGAAATTAATAAATGGATGATAAAAAAAGATACCGAGGCGGCAAATTAAGTGAAGTGGTAATTAATTCTTTGGAACCTTTTTTAAAAGAAATAAAAAATATCGGCATTAAAAAGAGTATCGAAAATATGCTCCCTGGTGTTAATGCTGATTGGTTTGTTTTATCTAAAATTAAAAATCAACTTGTAAAACGGCGTGAAATTGATCTTCCAAATGGTCTTGGTAGGCTTGGGGTTCAGTATCGATATGGCGGAATACAAATCGAATGTGCAGGATTTATTAGAATTTTTGTTAATAAGATTACCATTACAGACAGCAGAATTATTAAATCGTTTTATAGCATCCTTTCCCAGATAGAAAAAAAGTATATTTTGGATGATAATTACATTTTGAGCAAAGTAGATGAAATAGTTTTAAGTTTATCAGAAACAGAAATTTATAAACCTAAAACAAGTGAAGAGAAAACACTCTACGATCTTGCTATGCTAATACTTGTAAATTACTATAAAAATGAGGAAAATAAACCGCATTGGCTAGATACTGCGCTCATTAACATAAGCAAAGGGCGATTTATAAAAAAGTGGATAGAAATTTTGGTGGAATACATTTCTGAAATGATTTCCAAAGTTAGCGAAGAAGTTTTTTTGGATTTTAAAATTACCTTTGATTCTTTTTTTGTAAGAAGTTTTCTAAATAGGATTACGAATAAGGGCCAAATTTCTGCACTTCTTGATATGTTTAAAATTAATGTTAAAGATATAATTTATGAATTTTCAAAAAAATATGTAAGCCCGAGCTTTATACGAGGAGCCAGCTGGATTATTGCCGATATTGCAGGGGATTTGGTAAGTAATTTAGAAGAAAATTTTACAGAAAATAATGAGCAATATGTTTCCGAACTTTTGGAGGATGATCTCAGTCTATTTGGAATAACTGTAACTTTAGGAGAAAATCCTATTTCTGACAGGAATTTTAGGTGGTTTTTAAGTGATCATGTAAATAAAAGTTTGTTAGAATATTCGTATAGCGAAGATTTTAAAGAAGTATTTAGCATAGAGCCAACGTGTATTCGTGTTCCAAGAGCTTTTCCCTTTTTTAATTTTGGACTTATTTCAAGCTACAGAATTATATTCCTCAACAAATGTTCCGCTAAGCTCAAAGATTTGAAATCTGGCAAAGTTTACTATAGATTTAAAAATTTTAGTGGTGGTACTGAAAAATATAGCCATGTTTATGTTTTGGAAATACCGCAAAAATCTGAAAATTTTAAATTTACAATCTTTGCAGACTCTCAAGGTATGACAAAAAGCGATTATGATGCCTTTTTGGAAGTTTTTGAAAAAGCGTATGATCGTGAGGGTAAAACGGATTTTGCGGTTCACCTTGGGGATTTTGTAGATGATGGCAATAACGAAATGCTTTGGAAGTGGATTTTAGAAAGTGATGTTTGGAAAAAGACTCCTGTTGTGCCGCTAAGTGGAAATCATGACGGAAGGATAGGTGCAAAATCGGTAAAATGTGGCGTAGAGAATTCGGTTTTGTCACATTTTTATTTAGAAAATCCGTTTTTTGAAAAGAATTCCAAAGGAGCGTATTTTTCTTTCATTTATAAAAATGCGGTATTTATTGTTCTTAACACGAATGAAGTAAATGATGAAGATGAAATTGATAGTGCTCAATATAAATGGGCCCTTAGAACAGCACTTAAAAGTAAGGCCAAGTGGAAAATTTTACTGACTCACAAATCGCCTTATTCAAACGGCCCACATCATAAAGATCCTGATGTTAAAAAAATCGGTAAACAGATAAAAAAATTGGCGTACTACGGTAAATTCGACTTAGTCTTGGGAGCGCATGATCATGTTTATGTAAGAACTGATTTTTTAAATGAAGATGTTGTTATTAAGAATGAGTTTAAACTAAAAAAAACAAAAAATGGGGTATGCGAAGAGTATTTTAATCCCATTGGTTCGGTATTTGTGGTGCCGGGTACTTCCGGAGTTAAAAATTATAATCAACATTTCCCTATAGATTTTCCGGCATATAAGCTTTTAAATATTCAAAACCCTGTTTATTCTTCTGTTGAGGTAAATAGAGAGAGCCTTTGTTTTTGTGCTTATGAATTTGAAAAAGATAAAAAAACTTTTAAGTTAATAGATTCCTTTGAAATTAACAAGGCGTCAAATGTAGGAAAGCTTGGTTCTAAGTCAGTTTCACGTCTTATAGACGCTATCCCCGATATGCCGTGGATTGATAACACATTTATTATAAACGAAGCAGTTAAAAAATATAATAGGCTTGGATATAGCGAAAAAATAAAAGTTTTAGATTACGGTGAGCTTTTAAATAAAAAAAGGATGAATAATAATTACTTAGAAATAAAAAAAGCGGAGATAAGAATTGTTAAGAATAAGTATGAATTTTTGAAAGCTTTAAAAAATAAAAATGTTGGAACTATAATTACTAAATGTGGAGAAATAAAATTTGGCGGCAGATTTAAAAATAAGAAAATATACATAAACCGTAATTTGTGTATAACTGGGGAAGCAAGAATACTCAACGTACAGTTTTTGGTTACAAATACCTCAAGCTTGATAATATCAGGGAATGTTTCTATAGATAACAATAAAAAACCTTATTCCATAAATTTTTTTGAAGATATTGTAAGGCTATATGATGATGCTGTTTTTATTTTGAATGATAATGCGGTTTTGAGTAGCGGATACGGTATAGGAGTTAAGGGGTACGGAATAAATATTTTTGGAGAAAACTCTTCTGTTTATTTAAATAGCTCGGGGTACAATTCTGTGAATAAAGGTATTTTATTTTCTCCAAAATCTTCTTCAAAGGTAATTATAAATTCCGGTAAGTATTTTTCTTCAAGTGGAAGTTATGTGATTAATTCAAATGGAATGATAAAGTTAAAAGGTGGATTTATAAGGAGTGTTCGCGCTTTTGAAAGCTCTTTGCTATCCGTAGAAGGCGCAATAGTTGGAGAGGATAACAACCCTTCTTTCCCTGTTCCTATTGAAACTTCTGGGAAGTTCACGTTAAAAAGTGGTACGATTAAATCAAGAAATGGTATATCGATTTTGGTACATGGAAAAAAAGAGGAGAAATGTGGCGGTATTTTTGGTAAAAATATTGATATACAAGGGAAAATTTTGTATAATCAATAGATCAAAGTGTATTTTAGTAACATGGATTTAAAGTTAAGATTTCAGCAAGCATATGAAAGGAAGGCGAAATTTTTACTTTACTTAATAAGTAAAAATTTTAAATATGAATAAATACAGGCATTTGGGCGAAAAAGACGCAAAAAAATTAAAGTTTTATAGAAAATCAGGTAAAGTTGTTTTTAAAGGGCTCAAATGGTGGATATCAATAGTTGGGATTTTGATTGTTTTAGCTGTTGGAGTTTTTGCTTTTTATAAATTTATTGATCAAAATTCGGAGAAAAACAATGCAGAAACGCCAGTGTCATCAAATAAAACAAATACTGAGGATGATACTGAGGGTTTGGATCAAACAAATAGAAATGAACTTGAAAGGGAATCCGAAAAGGCTAAAAATATAACCGAAGGTAGCAAAAACACACAAAATGATGAAAGTAGCACGGGGGACGGTATTGTTTACAATTTTTCCAAGTGGAATGAAAACTCTGCAAATACTATGATGGTAATAAACAAGGATAACCCCATACCTGACGGATTTAGTGTGAAAACAAAGAATTGCCGCGGTAAAGAAGTTGCAGAAGTTTGTTTTGAAGATTTAGATAGAATGATAAGCGATGCCAGAAAAGAAGGCGTAAAGCTTTGGATTTCCTCAGGGTACAGGGATGTTAACTTGCAAACAA
>JAEEGL012105353.1_pt1 | contig 20201 bp, 12 predicted proteins | sample 9134231 | NCBI WGS metagenome assembly JAEEGL01 (sample SAMN16246548, study PRJNA631951) | gut metagenome | biome: gut microbiome; feature: rumen; material: fiber-attached | host: Bos | place: Iran: Karaj | collected 2018-10
GCGCTGGAGCGCGGCCTCTGCCCGGAGCCGGAGGTCATGCGCCGGGCGCTGGCGGTCCGGGACGAGCCGGAGCGGTTCCGGAACGAGCCCGAAACGAAGCGCTGGCTGAGAACGCTGGGCCCGTCGGTCCAGCAGTTCGAAGACGTGCTGGGGGCGCGGCTGGCGCCCTGCGGGAGAACGGAGAAGGTGTGACGCGATGCGAAGAGGGAAAAAAGCACAGGTGTTTTTGCTGTTCGGACAGTCCAACGCGGTGGGCCACGCGGTGCCCATGGCGGCGGAGGACCGGATCGTCCGGCCGCTGGAGAACGTGTTCGGCCTGGACCGGGCGGAGAACCAGACGTTTGCGGACCGGCCGCTGGTCTGGAGCGGGTACCGGAGCGCGGGCATGAATCTGGGCGAGACCCAGGACGACACGTACTCCGTGGCCAACTGTCTGGCACGGCAGTGGCAGGACGCCGTCGACGCGGGATGCGGCCTGCCCGATCTGTATATCGTGCAGATTGCCGTCGGGGCCGAGGGCGTCACCGAGCGGTTCATGTGGTATCCCGAGCGGCCGCCGCGGCTGGTGCCGGGGCCGCTGGGCACGGCGGACGTCTCGCTGTACCCGCTGGCGATCCGCGTGCTGTCGCGGCTGGACGAAAGCCTTGCCGTCCGCGGGCTCGAGCCGGAGCTTTTGCTGCATTGGCGCGGCGGCGAGCAGGAGATGGAGGCCGACCGGGAGACGCTGTCCCGGCTCAAGGGGATCTACGAGCGGATGCTGGACGGTTTCCGCCGGGCGGCGGGACGGCGGCTTCCCGTGGTGCTGCACCGGTTCCCCTACGCCGAGTGCTGCATGGCCCGGGACCCCTCCGGCGGGAAGCTGGAGAAGATGGAGTTCATCAACGGGGTCTTTGCGGAGCTGGCCGCGGAGCGGGACAACGTTTCGGTGTTTGATCCGCTTTCCGCACCGTGTCTCGACCCGGGCGCTCCCGGGCGGGGGATGTTCCTGGAGGATCTGATCCACTACCGGCCGGAGGTGAACCGCTGGGTCGCCTCCGAGATCCTGGCGGGGTGCCAGCCGGTGTGACGCTTTTCCCGCGTCGACAGTTTTGTCTGGAGAGAGAGACAGACCGTGAAAAACAAAAACCACTTTCTTTACTATTGGCAGCAGGCCCTGTTCAACTGCGGCCTGATCGTGATCAGCGGATCGGTGATCCAGGGCTTTTTGCTGGAGAGCGGTGCCAGCGAGGATCAGGTCTCGCTCTATGTGACCGTCACGCTGGTGATCCAGACGGCGGCCATGCTGCTGCTGTCCCGGCTGTTGGAGAACGTGAAGAACATCCGGGCGAGCATTGCGCTCACCAACGCCGCGCACGCGGTCCCGGTGGCGGCGCTGATCGTGTTTTCCCTGCGGCCGGGCTTTGCGCCGGGGATGGTCTTCGGCGTGCTGTTCGGGATCGCCGCGGTGCTGAGCGTGGCGCAGGGGATCCAGAACGTGCTGGTCTACAAGCTTCCCTTCCACATCATGGACATCCGGGACTACGGCCGCGTCAGCGGCCAGTCCGGCGTGATCCTCGGAGTCACCGGCGCGGCGTTCTCGCTTTTGATGTCCTTTCTGATCAAGAAAACGGCGTACTTCCCGGTGTTCGCGGCGTTTTCCGCCGTGGCGCTGGCGTTTCTGCTGGTCTCGGCCTTTCTGGTGATGCGCTATCGGATCAACGACTATCAAAGCGCCGCGGAGCAGACCAAAAGGATCAACCTGTTCCGCTATCGCCCGTTTTACCGGCTGTTGGCGGCCAACGTCCTGCGGGGCCTCGCCACGGGGATCTTCAATCTGGCCGCGGTGATCGGCTATTCGGAAGAGCTGATCGTCAGCGGCGGCGCCGAGATCATGGTGGCGCTGACGCAGGTGGCCACCATCCTCGGCTGTCAGTCCTATGCCCGTATCGCGCAGAAGCACCGCAACGGGCTGCTGCTGCTGATCTCCGGCTTCGGGTTCTGCGCCGCCATGCCGTTCCTGGTGGTGGGCCGGTCCTTCGTCGTGTTCTGTATCTTCTATTTTATCACGTCGGTGTTCAACGTCTATATCTCCTATGCCATCCCGGTGCTGGTGGCCGAGCGGATCGACTATGCCTGCATCGGCCAGTACAACGCGTGGCGGCTGGCGCTGTACACGCTGGGCGTCGCGGCGGGCAGCGCGTGCGTCCCGTTCCTGCTGCGGACCGTCGGAGGCTTCGGCGCGCTGCTGATCGGCGGGATCCTGATGGTGCCCTGCGGGATCGGCTATTACCGCTTCGAGCGCCGCGCGGCGGCCGGAGAGCGGTCCGCGCCGCCGGACGGGACGGACCGGGACGCGTGACCGGTGTAAAAAAAGGCTCCGATCCGTCGGACGGATCGGAGCCTTTTTGCGCTTTCCGGCGAGGCCGCGCCTATTTGCCGCCGAAGGCGGCCTGGTCGCGGTTGGGGCTGCCGCGCTTTTCCAGCCGGGGAAAGCGGTGTTCGATGGCGGCCAGCGAGATCTCGATATCCTCTTCCGCCTCGTCGGCGGAGAAGGCCCCCACCGTGACCATATCCCGGGGCCGGATGGCGTTCCACGAGAACGTCAGCCCCACGTAGGGCGAGACCCGGCCCGCGGCCATGGGCTTGATGGTCATCACGGGCTTTTTGGCGTTCTGGATGATCGAGGCAACGGTCTCGATCTCCACCTGCATGAGAAAGCCCAGACAGTTGAAGATCTGGATATAGGTCTCGACGTCATAGCCGTTCCGGTCGGAATAGACGACGAGCTCGGGCATATGGGCGGAAAGGCCGGGCACCATCCCCGCGTCCCGGATCATTTTGGTATAGTCGTCCAGCCGGACGATCTGTCCCAGGTTTTTGTTCACCAGCTGTTCGGCGCAGGAGTGGTGGATCAGACAGATCTTCGCGCCGCGGGCGGCGGCGGCCTTCACCTCGGCTTCCGCCTCGCGGCGGGCGGCGGCGTTGTCGTCCATGTTCAGAAAGGGAGTGTCGATCCGGACGATCTCCCGCCCCGCGGCCTGTTCGGTCTCGCGGATGGCGCGCATCAGCTCCGGCGAAACGGCGAAGGGCGCCATGATGGTGTCCACCCCGTAAGAGAGATAGGTCTCGAGCACCGGCCTGAACGCTCCGGCGCAGTCGTAGCGCCGGCGGATCATCTCGTCGGCCGAGACGCTGGTGTGGCTCCAGCCCAGAAGCCAGTTGGTCCCGATGAGCAGGCGCGAGACGGACACGCCGCCCACCTCGGTGCGCGGAAAAGAGATCGCCATACCGTTTTCCTCCTGTCGGAAGCGTTTTCGGCCCGGAAGGGAGGGACCCGACGGACCCGATCCTATTATATAAGCCCGCCGGAAGGATGTCAAGCCCGGCGCAGGGCCGGGGCGCCGCGCCGGCAGGCGAAAAAAAGATCGGCCGTTTTCAGGTCTTTTTAAGGGTCGGGGCGTATCATAAGGGCGAACCGAACGAAGGGGGGAACGAACCATGAAGAGAAAACTCACCGCCATCCTGCTTTCCGCCGCGGTGCTGCTCTCGCTGGCCGCCTGCGGCGCGGCCGAAGAGGCGGCCGCGCAGACCACGGCCGGAGAGGCCGTCCTGACCAAAGCCGAAGAGGCCGTCCTGATCACAGCCGGAGAAGCGGCCGCGAAGACCACAGCCGAAGAGGCGGCCGCGAAGACCACAGCCGAAGAGACGCCCGCGCCGACCGGCTCGGGAGAGACCGGTCAGCCGGAGGATCATCCGGAGGGCACGCCCCCGGACGGCCCCGGCGGTACGCCTCCGGACGGCCCCGGCGGCGGGAGCGCCGGCTCGGATCTGACCTATACGGCGGCGACGGAGATCGCCTCGGCCGACACGCAGACGGGACAGACCTACGCGAGCGGCGCGTCCGACGAGAACGCCCTGCTGATCAGCACGGCGGAGGCCGTGACCGTCGAGGATCCCACCGTGACCAAGACCGGCAGCTCGGACGGCGGCGACGACTGCAGCTTTTACGGACTCAACGCGGCGGTCTTGGTGAAGGGCGGCTCGACGACGACCATCACCGGCGGCACCGTCGTCACCGACGCCGACGGCGCCAACGGGGTGTTTTCCTACGGCGGGAACGGCGGGCAGAACGGCGCCGCGGGCGACGGCACCACCGTCGTGATCTCCGGCACCGTCATCACCACCGCGGGCGACGGCTCCGGCGGCATCCTGACCACCGGCGGCCGGTCCTCCGCGGCGATCCGCACCGACCGCGGCGGCGGCACGGTCACCGTGGACGGCGGGATCTATACCACCAACGGGCTGGGCTCTCCCGTCATCTATTCCACGGCGGACGTCACCGTTTCGAACGCCGTGCTGACATCCAACCTCTCCGAGGGCGTGTGCATCGAGGGCAAGAACTCCGTCACGCTCGTCGACTATGAGCTGACGGCGAGCAACACGCAGTGCAACGGCAACGCTCAGTTCCTGGACGCCGTCATGATCTATCAGTCCATGTCCGGGGACGCGGACAGCGGCACCTCGCGTTTCACCATGACCGGCGGCAGCCTGACCAGCCGGAGCGGCCATATGTTCCACGTCACCAACACCAGCGCGGTCATCACGCTGTCCGGCGTGACGCTGGTCAACGAGGACAGCGAGGGGATCCTGCTCTCCGTCTGTTCCGACGGCTGGAGCGGCGGGAGCAACGCCGCCGTGCTGAACGCCTCGGCGCAGGAGCTGTCCGGCGCGATCCTGGTGGGCAGCGACTCTGAGCTGACGCTGAACCTGACCGACGGATCCGGCTTCTCCGGCAGCATCGGCGGGACCATCGTGAACGCCGCGGGCGAGACGGTATCCACCGGGACCGGGACCGTCGTGGTCTCACTGGACGGGACCAGCACGTGGACCCTCACCGCAGACAGCTATGTGACGAGCTTCGACGGCGACGCGGCCGGCGTCGTCTCCAACGGGTACACGCTGTACGTGAACGGGGTCGCCCTGACCGGCACCCGGTAGGCGCGCGCCCGGCGGGCGGAGCGGGCCGGCCGGCCCGGAAACGGAAAAAACGCCCGGGGTCCCCGACAGGGGGCCCCGGGCGCCGGCGTTCTGTGCGTTTTCAGTTGCTGGTCCCGTACCAGCGGCCGCCCTGACGCTTGTCCGAGTCGGCCTCGAGAAGCTGCTCGTGGTTCACGATCACCTTCCGGAACGCGGCGGCGTAGCGGTCGATCCACGCCTCGTCGAAGTGCTTGAACCACGGGACGGAGAAGCACTGAATGTCCTCCGAGGGGCGGCAGGCGTCGTCGAGGGCGCGGACGTCCCGGTCGTTGAAGACGATGCGGGAGGGCGCGCCCTCATGGCGCAGATCGAAGGTCTTGAAGAACGGATGGGTGTGCAGGCAGAAGTTCCCGCCGTCCCACGCGCCTCCGAAGCCCTCGGCCCGAAGCGCCGCGCAGAAGCGCTTGACGGACAGGCCGTGCAGCTCTTCCGGCCGGTAGAGCCCCTGGGCGCAGTACCAGCCGGCCATGTTGGAGCCGGTGGACTCGTCCACCCGGATGGCGCGGATGCCGGGAAGGCCTTCCAGCCGGTCCCAGAAGGCGTTCATGGCCCGGCGGATCTCAGCGCACCTCTGGTCGTAGTACTTGAGCTGGACCCGGGCCAGCGCGGAGCAGAGCTGGTTGGCGCGGCCCTTTGCCCCGCCCAGCGCGATGTGGAAATAGGGCTTGAGGTCCTCGGACTCCCGGATGTAATCCCCGTTGTTCCGCTCGTAGTGGCCGAAGGCCATGGCGCGCTCGTACAGGGGGCGCTTGTCGGTCACCAGCATGCCCAGCTCGCCCGCGGCGAAGGACTTTCCGCTCATCAGCGACATGGCCGCCACGTCTCCGAAGGTCCCCAGCTTTTTGCCCTTGTACAGACCGCCCTGCGCGTGGGAGACGTCCTCGATGACGGCGAGGCCGTGCCGGCGGGCGACGGCCATGATGGCGTCCATGTCGCAGGGGTACCCGAAATAGTGCACCACCATGATGGCCTTGGTGCGGGGCGAGATGCAGCGCTCCAGATCGCCGGGATCCATGCTCAGCATGTCGTTGATGTTGCAGAAGACCGCCGAGGCGCCGAAGTTGATCGCCTGGGAGACGCTGCCCCAATAGGTCTTGGTGGGGCAGATGATCTCGTCGCCGCGGCCGAGGCCGACGGCGAACATGGCCGCCGTCAGCGCCATGGTCCCGTTGCAGTAGGCGACGGCGTACTCCGTCCCCTGCCATGCGGCAAATTCCTTTTGAAGCGCTTCGGTGATGTCCGTGCCGGAGAACTTGTTGTTCCGGACGACGTCCATGGCCGCGTCCAGGTCCTCCTGCGTCAGAATGGGCCACCGGAACAGCTCTTCCGGTTCTTGGGAAATGACGGGCGTTCCGCCCAGCAGGGCCAGCTTCTCCATGTGTTTCGATCTCCTTTTTGTGATGATTGGCGGGGTGAGTCAGGCGCGGCCGCCCGGGACGGGCAGGCCCAGCCGGGACGAGAGCGCGTCGGCCGCGACGGCGTTCCCCGCCCGGTTCAGGTGGATGTTGTCGTGCCGCCAGAGGGCCGGGTCGCGGTCGTCGAACAGAGAGGACAGGCGGAAGGTCCCGACGCCGTGCGCCGCGCACGTCCGCTCGGTGACGCGGTCGTAGACCTCGGCGGCGAGCAGGCTGGTGTACGGCGTGACGTCCCGGTCCGGGTCGGCGGGGTCGTGGGAGTGGGGCGGCAGCAGGAACAGCGTGCGGCACGCGGGCAAGCGCGCCGCGAGGCGGTCGAACAGCTCGTGCAGATCGAGCCGAAGCTGTTCCGGCGCGATCCGGAGACGGTCGTTGGCCCCCAGACAGAGCAGCAGCAGGTCCGGGGCGCACCGGGCGATCCGGTCTTCGAATTCGTCGAGGAAAAAGCGGACGGGCGCGCCGCCCCGGCCGGTCAGAAAGACCTGAGGCGCGCGTGCGCCGACGCCGGCCACGGTGATCCGCGGCGCTTTGCCCCGGACGTCGGTCAGCGAGACCACGTGCTCCGCCGCGTCGGGGCGGCAGGGCAGACAGAGTTGCATCAGCCCGAAGCCCGCGTGTTCCGCCGGGTCGCCTTGGGTGCAGACGTCCGCCGCGGCGGGCTCGCCGTCCACGAGAACATTGAACACGGCGGGGGCGTCGGTCCGCCGCTGGAGGGTCAGAACGATCCGGCCGCCGCGCACGGGGACCGGGAACGAGACGTCTCCCTGCGGCAGCAGGGTCCGGACGCGGCCTCCGAAGGCCGCCGCGCACGGCACCGGCGGGTCGATACCGAGACCGTCGACGGCGGGGCAGGAAAAGGCGAGCGCGCCGCCGGGACGGAACTGCGGGTCGGCGGCAAAGATCCGGTCCCGCAGGGCGAAGGGCCAGCTGCCCAGCCCCGCGCCGCAGTCCGCGGCGTTCCAGCGGGGCTCGGGATCGTAGGAATAGGCGTTGTAAGACAGGCTGTCGCCTGTGATGAGGACGCGAACGTCCGGCTTTTGCAGCAGAGAGCGAAGCTCCATGGCCGATCCTCCCGTGCCGATCGTCAGGAATTCAGCAGCAGCGCCAGATCGTCCGCGCCGCCGCTTTCCAGAACGCGGCCGTCCCGGTACCGGATCCGTTTGGAATAGGGAGGGGCCAGCCGGGCGGGACGGAACTGGTCCGGATCCGTCCGGTATCGCGTCAGGGCCCGGGCGGCGCCCAGGCGGATCCTTTCGCGGGCGGCCCCGGGCGACAGGTGGATGGCGCCGGCGTTGCGCCGCTCGTATTCCGCGGCGCCGCACGCGTCGCCGGAGCCGGACCGGACGCCCTCCTTGACGGCGACGGTCTCGATGCCGGGGACCAGCGCCTCGGCCTCCCGGGTGAAAGAGAGACAGCCGCTGGCGAAGATCGGGACCGCGCCGAAGACCGTCCCCAGAAAGGCCAGCTGTCCGAACTCTCCGACGGAGACGCCGTTGAGCGAAAAGTCCAGCACGTCGAAGCTGCCGGTGTGGCAGAGATGGCCCAGCGGGGTCCCGGCTTTGGGGTGCTGGCCCACCCAGGCCATGACGTCGTAGCTTTCGTCCAGCCCGAACGGGAAGGCTCCGCCGCCCGGCCCCTCCCAGCCGCGCTGCAGACGGGCGCGGTCGTCAAGCAGCGGCACGAGGATCCCGCCGGCGCCGTGGCCGTCCTGAACGACGACCTGGTCCGCGCCGGCGGCGAAGAACCCGTCGACGGCGGCGTTGACCTCGCGCGTCAGCAATTCCTTGGCCAGCTCATAATAGCGGCTGTCTGGATAGCACCAGTTCACGGAATCCAAGACGCCCGCCGCGCCCTCCAGATCGCTCATCAGATACACCTTCACCGGACAGGTCCTCCTTTTTTGACCAAGACGTTCAGATCGCTTTTTCCGCGCCGATCCCGGCGGCCCGGTAGAGGGCCCAGATCGTGCGGAGCGTGACGGCCGCCTCCCCGGCGGACAGCGCCGGGGCCGCGCCGGACCGGATCGAGGCCACGACGGTCTCGTACTGGGCGCGGTGCGGCTCGGTCCCGATCCCGGCGGGATCGCCGCTTCCGCTGGGGATGGCGGCGTTTTCCCGGGAGAAGTCCCGGCCCGAGCGCGTCCGCAGCGAGGTCAGGACCCCCTCCTCCAGCGTCAGGCTGCCCTCTGTGCCGCAGATCTCCAGCCGCCGCCGGGCCCCGGGGTAGGCGGCGGTGGAGGCCGTCAGCACGCCCAGCCCGCCGCCGGGCAGCTCGAACGAGGCGGCCAGCGTGTCCTCGGCCTCGATGGCGTGGCACAGGGTCCCGGCCCGGGCGGCGATCCGGTCCGGCGCGCCGCACAGGAAGCAGAGCAGATCCACCCCGTGGATCCCCTGGTTCATCAGCGCGCCGCCGCCGTCCTGGGCCCAGGTGCCGCGCCAGCGTCTGGACGCGTAATAGTCGGGCTCGCGGTAGTATTTCATGGACAGGTCCGCCAGCACGACGCGCCCCAGCGCGCCGCCCTCGATCAGCGTCCTGGCCCGGCGGACGTCCGGCAGGAAGCGCATCTGGGAGATGGGGAACAGCGAGGCCGGGCTTTCCCGTTCGGCCGACAAAAGCGCCTCGAGAGACGCCGGCGTGACGGCCAGCGGTTTTTCCACCACCGCGTGGACCCCCGCCCGGAGGGCCGTCTCGGCCAGAGCAGCGTGGGTGCCGCTGGGGGTGCAGAGACAGACGGCGTCCGCCCCGGCGCCGCGCAGCAGCGCCGGCAGGTCGGGAAAGAAGGGGACGCCGAGCCGGCGGGCCAGCGCCGAACCGGCCGCCGCGTCGGCGTCCGTCACGGCACAGAGCGCGGCGTGCTCCGTCTTTTCGATGGCCTCAAGGTGCCACGGGGCCACGGCACCGCAGCCGACGAGGCCGAAACGGACCGTTTCTTTCACAGGGTCCCTCCCTCTCCGCGGAACGAGCGGATCACGCGGTCGGTCAGCTCCACGGCTTTTTCGTAAAACGTCAGCTCCCGGGGCAGCCGCCCGGTCCGGACCATTTCGACGAATTCCGCCGGACCGGCGCTCCGGTACGACAGATCGGGCCGGCAGGAGAGGGTCCTGCCGCCGTTGGTGACGGAGAGCTTCAGGTCGTATGCGTCCGGCGCGGTGCAGATCAGACACAGGCGGTCCGGATACGAGATGACGGCGGACACCGAGCCGCCGTTGCGCACGGCGTGGACGCCGGTGAAGTCCGGCCCGCACAGTTCGACGCACAGCTCGGCGGCGTGGATCCCGTAGAACCAATAGCCGTCGTATTCGCTGTCCGCGTCCGCGGCGAAGGAGATCATCACCGCGGAGCCCGCCGTGACGGCGGTCTTCAGCTCCGCCAGCTCCGGCAGGAGCTTCAGGCTGCTGCCGCCGGTGACCGGGAGCCCGTGGGCCCGGGCATAGCCGGTGATCTCCCGGCAGACGGCGGGGTCGGCGGCAAAGGGCTTGTCGTTGAAAAGCGGCTTGCCCGCCCGCAGGACCTTCATGGCCGGGCCGCCGTGCCGCGAACCGGCCCGGTAGGTGACGGCCACCGCGTCGGACCGGGCGATCAGCTCGTCCTCACTCTCGCAGAGCCGCGCGCCGAAGCGGGCGGCCAGCTCCGCCGCCCGGTCGGGGTCGTCCGGCCCGAACAGCCAGGCGACGCGCGCGCCGCCGCAGGCCTTTTCGGCGTTGAGGACCTGGAAAAAGTGCTCGGTGTGGGAATTCTGCGCGCCGAGGACTCCGACGTCCATGGGTCTTTCCTCCCTCCGGCGGGCCGGTGGCCCGCTCTCTTTCTTTGGCCGGAGCGTTCCCCGCCGCTCAGCGGGGGATCCGGTCACCGCCGCGCAGGATGCGCCGGGCGTTTCCGGAATAGATCTTTTCCAGGACCTCCGGCGGAAGGCCGAGGCTCTCCAGCAGCTGCCGGTGGATGTCGTCGAAATAGTCCCGCCCGAACAGGACGCGGTCCTGCCAGCAGGTCAGAAAGTCCCGGGTGAAGGCGCGGTCCCGGTCCAGCGCGTTGTGGCCGGAGCCCGCCGAGATGTCGCAGTACAGGTTGGGACACTGCGCCAGAAGCTGTTCCAGACGCCCGCCCGGCACCACCGGCCCCCGTGGGTACGCTTCGGTCCGGTACAGCTCGTCGGCGGAGATGTGGGCCCAGAAGCCCGGCGCGTGGCCGATGAAGCGGGTCTCCGGACAGAGAGCCAGCGCGCGGCCCAGCGCCTCGATGCCGCCGCCGTACCAATAGCTGGGCCAGGGGTAGCTCCCGCCGCCGCCCAGCTCATAGTCCAGATGCACCAGAACGGGCAGGCCCAGCTCGCCGCAGACGCGGTACAGCCGGATCGCGTCCGGATTGTCGTACATCATGCGCAGCTTCAGCTCGCCGCAGAGAGCGAGGTCGTACAGCTCGACGGCCGCCCGCAGCCGCTGGACGGCGTCCGGCCGGCGCGGGTCGGGGCAAAAGCCCAGCAAAAAGCGGTCCGGCGCCTTGTCCCGATAGGCGACGCAGCGCTCGAAGGGCACGGGCATGTCCGAGGTCGGCGAGAAGGCGAATTTCGTGGATGGATCGTATTCGGTGACGGGCGCCTCCCACGAGAGCAGACAGGTGACGTCGACGCCGCAGGCGTCCATGTTCGCCAGCATGCGCTCGACGCCGAAGCCGTGATAGTCCGCGTGGTTGTGGATGTCGATGATCAAAGCGATCTCCCCCTTTGTCCGCCGGAGCCGTCCGGCGCCGGGCCGGCCCCCGGCCCGCGCCGGCGCTTTCCGGGCGACAGCCCGAAGGTCTTCCGGTAACGGCGGCAGAAATAGTTTTCGTCGGAAAAGCCGCAGCGCGCCGCCGTCTGGGCGACGCTGAGGTCCGTGTTGCCCAGCAGCGTGTCCGCCACGTTCAGGCGGTAATCCCGCAGATACTCCGTCGCCGTCTTCCCGGTGACGGCCCGGAAGACGCGGCAGAAATAGGGCTTGCTGATCCGGCAGAGACCGGCCAGCCCGTCCACCGAGACGGGCTCGGCGTAGTGGTCGCGGATATAGCGAAGCGCCGGCTCCACGGCGCGGTAGAACCGCAGCGTCCCGCTGGCGGTCTCCGGCGCGCCGCCGGTGAGCCCCGCGCGCAGCAGAAGTCCGAACAGCTCGACGACGAGGCCCTGGAGCACGACGGCGTGCCCCGGCGCCCGGGCCGTATACTCTTCCGCGATCCGCTCCATGACGCCGCCCAGCGCCCGGTCGTCCCGGAACAGCGTCGGGAACGAGCGCCGCTCGGCCAGAAGCGGGCCCCGCAGGGCCAGTCCGTCGATGCCGAGCCCCTCGAGAAAGTCCAGCGGGACCATGAGCAGATGGTATTTCCCGGTGTCCGCCCCGGTGTCGACGGTGGCGTGGAACTCATAGGGGTTGATCACGACCACGTCGCCCTTTCGGACGGGAACGGTCCGGCAGCCCACGATCAGCGTCGAGGTCCCCTCGACGAAGTACTTGATCTCGACGGCCTCGTGGATGGCTTTTCGCTCGCTTTCCACGTCGGCCAGGGTGGACGCCCGGGCCGCGTCGACGGTGAAGGGGAGCGCGGAGCGGTCCTCCGGAAAGAGCGGTTCTGGCATACGGCTTGCCTCCGAAACGGATCTTACCTTTATTATCATTATTATAGCACCGCGCCCGCGGCGCCGCAAGGGGAAGCGCGGCCCTGCGCCGCGTCCCATGGGGACGATACTATTTAACCACAGATCCCGGGGGATTTCCATGCTCTGGATTGTCCGGTTTTAGCACGGAACAAGCTTTTTTGCGCACGCAGACGCGAATCGGCGGCAACCGGGAGCGAAAACGCCCGTCCCGCCCCGGCCGGCCGCGCGGAAAAGGGCGGCGGGAGGCCCCCGCGCGCGGGCCGCGGGGCGGAGCGAAAAGACGCTTGAACTGCCGGGCGGTTTCTGCTATAATAAATTGCGCGTCCGCCCTTTCCCCCGGAGGGAAGGGGAGACGCGCAGATCCAGAGAAGGAACGGAACGCACATGGCATTGTCCGCTGACGACAAGACGTTTTACCGGCGGTTGTTCACGATGGCGCTGCCCATCGCCTTCCAGAGCCTGATGCTGGCCTCGGTGGCGGCGGGAGACGCGCTGATGCTGGGCCGCGTGACCCAGGAGGAGATGACGGCGGTCTCGCTGGCCACCCAGATCCAGTTCGTCCAGAACATGCTGGTCGGCTCGTTCACTGCGGCCGGCGCCATCCTCGGCGCGCAGTATTACGGCAAAAAGGACCTGCGCACCATGCGGGAGCTGTTCAACCTCATGCTGCGCTTCTGCGGCGCGGTGTCGCTGCTGTTCTTCGCGGCCTGCGAGCTGATCCCGGGCCTGTTGATGCACGCCTTCACCCACGACGAGACGCTGATCCGGATCGGGGCCGATTATCTGCGCATCGCCGGATGGTCCTATCTCCTGTCGGGGATCTCCCAGTGCTATCTGACGGCCATGAAGGTGGCGGACCACGTGCGCGCCAGCGTGCTGATCAGCACGGGTGCGGTGGTCCTGAACATCGCGCTGAACGCGGTCCTCATCTTCGGCCTGTTCGGCCTGCCGCGGATGGAGTCCCGCGGGGCCGCTCTGGCCACCACCCTGTCCCGGGTGGCCGAGCTGGCGCTGTGTCTCGGCGTCTCGGCGGGCCGGACCTACGTCCGTCCCATGTGGCGGCGGTTCCTGCGGATCCGAAAGGAGCTTTCCGCGGATTTCCGTCGGCAGTATCTGCCGCTCATGGGGGCGTTTTTGCTGTGGGGCGTCGGCTTCACCTCGTATACGGCCATCGTCGGCCACATGGGCGGCGACGAGGCGGCCGCCAACTCGGTGGCCTCGGTGGTGCGCGACCTGATCTGCTGCGCCTGCAACGGCATCGGCAGCGCGGCCGGGATCCTCGTGGGCAACGAGCTGGGCGCGGGACGGCTGGAAAAGGGCAGACGGTACGGGATCAAGCTGAAGAACCTGTCGTGGTGGACGGGCTTCGCCTCCATGGCCGTCGTGCTGGCCCTGACGCCGCTGGTGGTCCGTCTGGTCCTTCTGACGGACGCGGCCCGCGGGAACCTCACCGGCATGATGGTCATCATGGCGGTCTACATGGTGGGCCGGTGCGTCAACACGGTCACGGTCAACGGCGTGCTGGACGGGGGCGGCGACACCATGTTCGACATGTACAGTCTGGCGGTCTGCATGTGGGGGATCGCGATCCCGCTGGCGCTGCTGGGGGCCTTCGTGTTCCGCTGGCACGTGTACGCCGTTTACGCCTGCACCTGTCTGGACGAGGTCGGCAAGCTCCCGTGGGTGATGGCGCGCTTCCGGAAATACCGCTGGGTGCGGGATCTGACCCGGGAGCGGGACCCGTCCGCGGACGCGTGACGGCGCGGAAAAAGCGAAAACGGTTCGAGAGACGCCCGTGCGGGGCCGGGACTTCCGGCGCGCGCGGGCGCGTTATTATAATGATAAAGAGCGAAACGGGGGCCGCGGGCGGAGAGCGGCGGCGGGCACGGCGTGTTTTTAAAAATACACCCCCGGGACCGGTTGGGGGCAGAGCGGAGAAAGCCCCGGCGGGACCGGCGGCCGCCCCCAAAAAGCGAAAAATTTTTGAGAAGTATCTTGCGAAATGAATCGATACGCTGTATAATAAACCATAAGTATATTCACACTGGGGGAAATGTGCCCGACAGGGGCGCGTCTCCCTGTGGAAATCCAGCGGGAAACCGCCGTCGGCAAGGCTTTTGGCGGCGCGGTCCGCTGTAGAAGGAGAGTCGCAAGATGAACAGAACGTGGAGACGGATCCTTTCTCTGCTGCTAGCCACCGTGATGACAGTGTCCCTGCTTCCGGCCGCCGGCTTTGCGGTCGGCGGCGCTTCGGCGCGGACGACGGGCAGAGAACTGGAGATGGAAGACCTCGATCCCAGCACCCTCAAGGTGAAAAAGCTGGGCACGGGCGAGGATACGGCGGAGGAGGCCGGGGAGATCAAGATCGATCCCGACGACACCGTCCGCGTGTCCATCTTCCTGGACAAGAAGGCGACGCTGGACGCGGGCTATTCCGCCCAGAGCGTTGCCACCGACAGCGGCGCCATCGCCTATCGCGACAGCCTGAAACGGCAGCAGGCGGCCGTCACGGCGAGCGCTGAAAAGGCTTTGGGGCATACGCTGGACGTGAAGTGGAACCTGACTCTGCTGGTCAACGCCATTTCCGCCAACGTGAAATACAAGGAGATCGTCAAGATCGGCACGATCCCCGGGGTCAAGTCCGTTGAGCTTGAGAGCCGGTACGAGCCTCAGGCGGACGAGATCAAGACGGCCAACACCAGCGTCGGCATGGTGGGCGCGCAGGCGGCCTGGGCCGGCGGGTACACCGGCGCGGGCAGCCGCATCGCCATCATCGACACCGGTCTGGACACGACGCACCAGTCCTTCGACGCGGACGCGTTCAGCTATGCCATCAGCCAGCTTGAGAACGCGCCGGCGCTGATGACCGCGGGCGACATCCCCGGCGGCCTGAACGGCAGCGGCACCTATCTCAACGCCAAGATCCCGTACGCTTACAACTACGTGGACGGGAACACCACGGTCAACCATCTGAACGACACCGAAGGCGAGCACGGCTCGCACGTGGCGGGCATCGCCGCGGCCAACCGCTTCATCAAGAGCGGCAGCAGCTATGTCGAGGCGATCGACTCGGTCCATGCCGTCGGCATGGCGCCGGACGCCCAGCTGCTCATCATGAAGGTCTTCGGCGCTTCCGGCGGCGCCTATGATTCCGACTATTTCGCCGCCATCGAGGACGCCGTCGCCCTGAAGTGCGACGCGGCGAACCTGTCTCTGGGTTCCGGCGCGCCCGGCTGGACCTTTGCGAACAGCTATCAGACCCTGCTGAACAACCTTGCCACCAGCGAAGACATCGGCATGGTGCTCAGCATTTCGGCCGGCAACAGCGGCGCCTTCACGGAAGCCCTGAACACCGACCTGTACATCGACGACGTCGGCATGCACACCGGCGGCAGCCCCGGCAGCTTCATCAACAGCCTCGGCGTCGCGGCGGCGGAGAACATCGGCGCGACCGGCGCTCCGCTGAAAGTCGGCGGCCGCAGCATCTTCTACACCGAGACCCCCGTCGAGCAGACCAGCCGCGGGCTGTTCGCCTCAATCCCCGGCACCTATGACTTCGTCTACATCGACGCCAAGGGCACTGCCTCGGACTACAGCGCGGTGAACGGCGCGGTCAGCCTCAGCGGCAAGGTCGTCATCGTCAACCGCGGCGAGCTCAGCTTCGTGGAGAAGGGCAACAACGCCACGTCGTACAGCCCGAAAGCGATCCTGATCGCCAACAACGACGTCGGCACCATCGCCATGGACCTGACCGACTATACCGGCACGGCCCCCATGGCCAGCATCACGCTGGTCGACGCCAACTTCATCAAGGAAAACGGCACCAGCGCCGAGGCCGGCGGCGTCACCTATTACACCGGCTCGATCACCGTGACCGACACGATCGAGCACGGTCTGGTCTCCGCCCGCGAGGACGCGGAGGTGGCCAGCTTCAGCTCCTGGGGCGTTCCGGGCTCTCTGCTGATGAAGCCCGAGATCACGGCCCCCGGCGGCGACATCTATTCCGTCTTCGGAACGAACAAGACCTCCAGCGGCACGGCCGGCGGCTCGGACCAGTATGAGATGATGTCCGGCACCTCCATGGCGGCGCCGCACATCACGGGCCTGTCCGCCATCGTCGGGCAGTATCTGCGGGAGACCGGGCTCTCCATCGAGGGCTACAGCACGCGTGCGGTCATGCAGAGCCTGCTGATGTCCACCGCCACGCCCATGATCAGCGACGACGCTTACGTTTCGATCCTCCAGCAGGGCGCCGGCCTGGCCGACGTCAGCAAGGCGATCACGGCGCCCTCCGTCGTCATGGTGAGCAACGCCGGTCTGACCACCGCCACCAAGGCGGACGCGGACGGCAAGGTCAAGGTCGAATTCGGCGACGATCCGGCCAGAGAAGGCGTCTACACCTATTCCTTCACCATCTACAACGTCTGCGACACCGATCTGACCTATGAGCTGAGCACGGACATCTTCACGCAGGCCCTCTACCAGTACGCCTTTGAAGGCTACGGTCCGGAGCTCTTCATGGATCGGTCCACGATCCTTCTGGACGCCGACGTGACCTATCGGTGGGAGCAGAAGGAGAGCACGCTGCATCACGACGTCGATCAGGACGGCGACACCGACGAGGACGACGTCCAGGCCCTGCTGGACTATCTGACGGGCACCGTCGACGGCACGGCGCTGGACCTCGACGCCGGCGAGATGGACGAGGCCGAGGGCATCTCCTCGTACGACGCGTATCTGCTGCTGCAGGCCATCCAGGCGGAAGGCATCGTCGAGGACGGCGTCGTTCCGGCCAATTCCAGCCGCCGCGTCGACGTGACGATCGCGTTGACCGGCGAGACGAAGGAAGCGCTGGACGCGCTCTTCACCTCCGGCGCCTACATCGAAGGCTTCACCTACGCAACCTGTGAGACCGTTACCGACGAGAACGAGAGTCTGGCGCACGAGCACAGCATCCCGCTGCTGGGCTTCTACGGCAGCTGGACCGACCCGTCCATGTTCGACAACACGTCTTACATCGACACGCTCTACGGCACCGACAAGATCCCCTACAGCACCTATACCAACACCAATTATATGACGGTCCGGTACGCCGGCACGGAAGCGAAATTCGCCGGCAACCCCTATATGGTGGAAGAGGTCTTCCCGGCCGACCGTCTCGCCTTCAACAGCGGCAACAGCTTTGAGCGCATCGCTTACAACCTGATCCGCTCCGCCGGTACCACGGGCTTCGCCGTGACGCGGCTGGACAAGGTCGGCGGCGACGTCACCGGCATCCTGAGCGCCTCGGTGACCGGGAACGACGTTGTCGGCCAGTGGTATTACACCAATCAGGCCACTTGGCAGAACACCGCCACAAGGTTCTATTCCGTGAACAAGACCGGCGCCAGCTTCGGCCTGGCCGACGGCGACGTCTTCCGCATCGGCTATTACGCCATCCCCGAATACTACGGCATGCTGGCGTCCGACGACATGACGGCGGCCGACGCCGGGGTTCTGGGCGACAGCGGCTTCCGCGCCCTGCTGATGAGCAACCTGCTGGGCCGCGGCGCCTTCGTCGGCTATGACTTCACCGTCGACAACGTCGCCCCGACGATCACCGAAGCCTCTCTGTCCGGCAATGAGATCTCCGTCACCGCCAGCGACAACCTGAACCTGGCCTATGTGGCGGTCCTGTCGCTGGACGGCACGGTCAAGTACGCCGAGGCCGCTCCGGGCACCGACAGCTATACCATCAGCTTCGACGCCGCCGAGGCCATCGCCAACGCCAACGGGTACGTCGCGGTCTTCGCCGCGGACTACGCCGGCAACGAGGTGGCCAAGGCCGTCAAGGTCAACGACAACAGCCATATCGAAAAGACGGTCTACGTCCTGACCGACACCCTGACCGCCGGTGACGAATATCTGATCGTGGACCGCAACACGGCGGGCTCCGGCCACGGACTGGCCTATACGCCGCCCACGAACGTCAACGCCACGACGGCGAACGTCCTCGTTTACAATCCCAACGTCAAGGCGGGCACCGCCGACACCGGCAGCAAGCCCTATATCGAGGCGGCCGACGCCGCCGCGACCGGGATCTGGACGGCCGGCAGCGGCATCACCCTGACCAACGTCAACGGGACGAAGACCTGGTACATGGGCCGCAGCAACAGAAACGCGCTGACCATCGGCACGGCACCGAACAACCGCAACTGGACGTATGACGGCACCAACAGCCGCTTGGCCAGCGGCACGCGGTACCTCCGCTACGCCGACAACACCTTCAGCCTGAACACCGCGACCAACAGCGTCTACCTGTACGTCAAGACCACCATCTCCTACGAAGTGGATCCGTACAGCGTCGACGGTGTGACGGTCACGCCCGCCACCCTCTCCCTCTACAAGGGCAACGAGGCGGATCTGGTGGCCAAGGTCACGCCGCTGACGGCTGAAGACCGCACGGTGACCTGGTCCTCCAGCAACGAGAGCGTCGCCGCGGTGGACCAGAACGGCCACGTGGTCGCCACCGGCAAGGGCACCGCGACGATCCGCGCGACCTCTGCCGCCGACAGCACCAAGTTCGGCGAGTGCGAAGTCACCGTCGAGGCCATCAACAAAGAACTGAGCGCCATCATCTGGGACGAAGAGGGCAAGGTTTTCTTCTCCACCTTCAACGCCAGCGGGCTTCCCACCTGGACCAAGCGCCACGACGACGGCGGGGACACTTACCTGACGAGCGCCATGATGGCGAGCACCACCGCGCTGTACGCCGCCACCAACGACCTGAGCACGTCTCACATCTACACGGTCGACCGCACTTCCTATGCGCTGACGGATCTCGGCGAGAACTTCGTCGTGCCCTTCGGCATGGCGCCCGCCGGCTCCAGCTTCGGAAGCGGGTATTACGTGTACGCCTTTGCCAAGTACATCATCTTCGGCAACCTCGAGCCGGAGGAGGACGAGGAGCTGGGCACCTTCTGCGGCTTCCCCTACGGTCTGCTGGACCTCAGCACCACCAGCGTCGGCGACGCCTATGCGGTGGCGATCTGCATCCGGAACCGCGGCACGACTTCTGCCGGCTATTACTTCCTGGACGAGACCGGCAAGATCTGGCAGACCACGCAGAGCTACAGCAGCACCAACGGCATCACGTTCGACACGCCGACGCTGGTCTACGACACCGGCATCACCGCCGGACTGGAGTACAACTCGCTCTACTATGACGGCACGAACCTCTACTGGACCCGTCAGACCGGCAGCGTCGCCGAGCTGATCATCCTTGCCAACGCCAACACCGCCGCCAGCAGAACGCTCTACCACGCCGGCGACTTCGGCGAGGGCGTCTGGCCCGCCGCCGGTCTGTACGTCGACGGCGCCGTGGCGCCCGCCTCGGCCGGCGAGGAGATCGTGTCGCTGGAGGATCTGAAGCCTCTGGCCACCCGCGACGAACTGATGACCGAAGAGGTCATGGCCCGCCTCGCGGCTGCCGCCGGACAGAGCAAAGCGGTCGGGACCGAGACGGCCAACGCCGCCGGCGCCCTGAACGCGGCCACCGTTTCCCCGGTCCGCATCCGGACCGGCGAGACGATCCAGCTCATCGACGTGTCCGAATCGGACGGCGAGACGGCCGGGACCAAGGCGGTCAGCGTCGTCTACACCGAGGACGCGGCCGTGACCAACGGGCTGGTCGAGATCACCTACGACCCGGCCAAGCTGACCTTCGTCGGACTGGCCGACACCGCGAACCTCAAGTACTCCTGCAAGGACGACGGCGAAGGCACCGTCAAGCTGGCCTATGCGCTGAAGGCGCCTGTCGAGACCGGCGAGACGATCTACACGTTCCTGTTCACCGCCGCCTGTGAGGACACCGGGATCACGGTGGAAGTCAAAGAGCGCAACGACGAGCTCAACAGAGCCGACAGCGAAGCGTGGGACATCGCGGGCGCGGGCCACGACTGGGGCACGCCCGCCTACGAGTGGACGGAGACCGAAGACGGCTGGACTGTGACGGCGACGGCGGTCTGCGGCAACGACGAGACCCACGTCCTGACCGAGACCGTGACCGCGACTTACGCATTGACGACGGAGCCCACCTGTGAGGCGGCCGGCGTCGGCACCTGGACGGCGAGCTTCGAAAACGAGCTGTTCGAGACCCAGACCAA
>JAEEGL013143541.1_pt1 | contig 20201 bp, 21 predicted proteins | sample 9134231 | NCBI WGS metagenome assembly JAEEGL01 (sample SAMN16246548, study PRJNA631951) | gut metagenome | biome: gut microbiome; feature: rumen; material: fiber-attached | host: Bos | place: Iran: Karaj | collected 2018-10
TGATGAAGATAACTATGATGATATAAGACCTGAAACATTAACAGTATACTTATATAAGACTGTTAAAGGTACAAGAACAAAGGTTACTGAACAAACAATAAGTGGACCAGAATGGACTTATGAATTTGTTGATCTTCCTAAGTATGAAAGTGGTAACTTAATAACTTATGATATTTCAGAGGAAGAAGTTGCTGGATATACTTCTACAATTGAAGATGCAGTTATCGTTAATGATAATAATATAACTCAATTAATTATCAATACTCATGAACCTGAACTTTCAATAAGTGGAACTAAGACATGGGAAGATGATGATGATAGAGATGGTGTAAGACCAGGTACAATTACAGTATACTTATATGCTGATGGAGAACTAGTAGGTACAAAAGAAGTTAGTGAGGATACTGAATGGTACTATGAATTTACTGATTTGAAAGTATTCAATAATCATGTTGAAATTGAATATACTATAGAAGAAAAGCCAGTAGATGATTATGAAACAACATATGATGGATACAATATTACTAATACACATGAGATCGAAACTGTTGACTTTGATGGAACAAAGACATGGGACGATAAAGATAATCAAGATGGAATAAGACCAGATAGCATTACAGTTAATTTATATGCTGATGGAGAACTATTAAAATCTGTTACTGTTACAGAAGAAGATGAATGGACTTATAGTTTCACAAATCTTCCTAAGTACAAAGATGGAGGAGTAGAGATTGTTTATACAATCGATGAAGATCCAGTAGAAGGATACAAGCCTACATACAATGGATTTGATATTACAAATACACATGTACCAGAAACAATAGAATTAACTATTACAAAATTCTGGATAGATGAAGATGATAAAGATGGTTTAAGACCAGATTCAATTCTTGTTAACATTTATGGAAATGGAGATTTTGTAACTCAGGTTGAAATCAATGGTGAAGAATTAACAGATGATGGAGATTGGACTTATACAATTACTGATTTAGCAAAATATAAAGATGGTGAAAAAATAACTTATACAGTAAAAGAAGAGGAAATTGTTGGATACTTTGCAGTATACAATGAAAGAGATTACGGATATGAAATAGTAAATGTTCATACAATTGAAACAGGAGATACTGATATAATTGATCCACCTCATACTGATGTAGAAAGTGTTGAATTAATTAATAATCCACTTGAATATGTTGTAATATATGATGACAAAAAGAAATATTGGATGATGTAAATCATCCTTTTTTCTTGTCTAATTTTTCATTTTATGATAATATATAATTCGATTTAAGGGGTCATAATATGAAGAAAAGGGTAGCATTAATAGTATTATTTATTTGTTCATTTATTTTTGTTAATTGCTTTTGTTTTTCTAAAGATGAAGTAATTGCATTAAATAATCAAATAGAGATAATAGATAATACTAATATAGAAGAAAAAATAGATTTAATTGATATTAATGAACTTAGAAAGAGTTATTCTAATAATGATATTGTTGGAGTTATTAAGATTGATAGTCTTGATTTAGAAACTGTTATTGTTAAGGGAAGCGACAATGAATATTATTTAAAACATGATATTAATAAGAATAAGAGTATTTTTGGAACTGAATTTGTAGATTCTAGAAATAGTAGTAATTTATCATATGATAAGCAAATTAATATATATGGACATAATTCTAGAAATAAAGATTATTATTCTAAATTAGAATTTACGAAACTTAATAAGATTGTAGATAAAGATATTTTTGATGAATTAAGTGATATATATTTCTATATCGATAATGAAGTTTTAATATATAAACCATTGTTAGTAAAAGTTATTACAACTGATAATGAATATACTAGATTGGTATATAGAGATTCATCAGTTTTGAAAAAACATTTAAGTAATCTTACTAGTAATACTATGTATTGCAAAGATGATTGTTCAATAAATGAGAATAATAATATTATAATTCTTCAAACATGTTATTATGAACCGGATAATTCTTATTTATTACTTATTGGAATTAGATAATAAAAAAAAGAAGCTTTAGTTTTTCTCTTTAGCTTCTTTATTTTTTTCTCTTAAATAATCTAAAAATTCTTTATAGTCTTTATAATTATATTCTTTTTCTCTTTTTGTTGTCCATTGATGTAACCAAGATGTTCCTTTTTTTATATTAAAATATTTATGATATTCATCATATTTTTCTATTAAATCTATTATATATTTTAGATGAGGATTCTTTTTGTATGATTGATTAAAATATTCAAAAAAGTAAGAAAAATGAGATTCTAATAGGTTTGCTATCATTGTTTTATTGTAGTTATATTTAACAGCATTATCTAATGCGAATCTAACAGCTTCTTGATAGTATCTAAAATTTCTTGTTTCATTATAATTATCAGCTGATAAACCTTCAATAAAATCATTAGCTTCTAATGAAATAGTTACTAAATCAGCTTCTTTTAATGCATCTTGAATATTAATTTCTAAATTATTTTCTTTAATTGGTCTATTATCATTTATATCTCTTATTACATGTTTTGATTCATAATAATTATTTTTTTTTGTTAAGAAAGTTTTACTTCTATTGTATAAATAAGTATCACTATTTATTTGTTTTATTTTATTTGTGCACATTACTACCATTGAGTTAAATGCTATATATTCTGAATTATAAATTGGTGGAAATACTATATGATTTTCTTCTAGAAAACTTCTTCGATATATTTTAGCATGTAGTGTATCAAACGTTGCATAATAATGAAATACTTCTCCATTATCATTTCGTTCAGCCATATGTGATGTTACAGCATCAAGATTATCTTTTTCTATTGCATTTAATAAATTTTCTAATGCAAATTCATCATAAAACCAATCATTGCTATCCAAAAAAACTATGTATTTAGAATTTGAATTATCTATTCCGATTTGTCTACAATAACCTGGACCATGGTTTTCGTTTAAACGAATTAGTGTAATATCAAATAAATCTTTAAAGTAATCAACTAACTCATCATATGGAGTATTAGAACAATCGTCAATTATGTAAACTTTTATTTTTTTTCTTATTGTTTGCCATGCAATTGTATCTAGAGCTCTTCTTAATGATTTGTATGAATTGTGTGCTGGTATTATAACATCTATCATTTATATCACCATGTTCATGATAACAAATTTAATAGAGTTATGCAAGTTATCAAAAAGTAATAATCTGTAAAATAGGTTAATACTATATTTTTTTATTATTAAAAACTTTTAATAAATATTTCTATTTGATATAATTATAATGAGGGTGATATATATGAAAATAATGTGTGTTGGACAATCAGCATATGATATTACTTTACCTCTTGATCATTATCCAATTGAAAATAAAAAAGTAAGAGTAGAAGGTAAAGTAGAGTGCGGTGGAGGTAGTGCTTCTAACTGTGCTTATTTGCTAGCTAAATGGGGAATGGAAACTTATTTTGCTGGAATTGTAGGAAATGATTATTATGGTAGTCAAATTCAAAATGATTATAAAAGTATGGGAGTAAATACTAAATATTTACAAGTAAGTGATAAATTTAAAACAACTTCTAGTTATATTATTGCTAATACTAGTATAGGTTCTAGAACTATTTTAACTAGTCGTGATAAAGATATAAAAATGGATCCGGTAACATTTGAAGATAACTTTGATTTTCTTTTGTTTGATGGATATGAAAAAGATATTTGTCTTGATTTAATAAGACAAAATCCTAATGCTGTAAAAATACTAGATGCTGGAAGTGTTAAAGAAGCTACTATAGAATTAGCTTATTTAGTTGATTATGTAGTTTGTTCTCATGATTTTGCAGAAGAATATTCTAAAGTTAAAATTGATTATAATGATATTAATACTATTATTAATGCTTATATAGAATTGAAAAAACTATTACCTGGTAATGTTATTATTACACTTGAATCTTTAGGATGTTTTACTTGTATAAATGGAGAATATAAAATTGTTCCAAGTATTAAAGCTCATGCAGTAGATTCTACTGGTGCTGGGGATATTTTCCATGGTGCTTTTGTATATTGTTTAGCAAATAATTTTGATTTAGAAAAAGCAATGAGATTTTCAAATATTACAGGAGCTATTTCTGTAGAAACAATTGGAAGTAGATTATCAATTCCAGAGTTAGAAGTAGTAAAGCAAAAGTATAATGATAATCTTTAGAAATAGTATGCCTCAACTTGACTTACATGGTGAAGATAGAGTTGGAGCTAGGCTTAAAGTAGATGCTTTTCTTCATGATAATTATGAATTAGGTATCAAAGAAATAGCTATTGTACATGGAGTAGGTAAAGGAATATTAAAAAAAGAAGTTCTCCTATTTCTTAAACAAGATAAAAGAGTATTAGAGTTTAACATTGATTGTTTTAATGATGGATGTACTCTTGTAATGCTAAAAGATAAGATTAACAAATAATAAAAACCTTTATAAGGGGATGTAATAATGTATACAAATGATGAACAAAAAAGTAATATACCAATAAAAACTTTTATTATTAGTCTTTTAATAATAGTATTTTTTGTTTTGCTATTAATGTGGTTACTTCCAATTCCAACTTCTTCTAATAATTCTGATAATCCAAGTTGCAAAGTTGGAAGTACATGTGAAATTCAAAAAGATGATCTATCCAATAGAATATTTGATTCAAATATTCAAGAAATAAAAAATGTAGCTATTTATTATTTTACTAAAGATAAGTTACCTCAAAATGATGGTGATGTTGTAGATGTATCTTTACAAAAGATGATAGACGAAAAACTATTACATAGAATTACTGATAAGAATGGTAATGCTTGCGATACTAATGGTTCATATGCTTCATTAACAAAAAAACAAGAAGATAGATATCAGATGAAAGTTAATCTTAAATGTGATAATCAAGAAGAATATATTTTAGTTAATTTAGGTTGTTATTCATATTGTCCTTCTACTATTTGTGAAAGAAAAACATCAGGTATACAAGGTTATACTGATGAAGAAGGATTTGATCCAGAAGAAATAGCACAAGATGGTTATTTAACTAGAACTGATCCTGTTTGTTCTCTTTATGTTTCAAGCGGTGATGTTGGTAAAAATGGATGGTATATAGGTGACGTTACTGTTAAGTTTAAAACGAAGAATGCTACAACAAATGGGGCTTCTATAGTTGCCTATGGGTTGGGTAATGATTCTAATGCTGACTATAATGGAAATGAGTCATATACTGTAAATACTGATGGTGTTTCTAATGTATATGGATATGTAAAAGATTCTGATGGTAAAACATCTATTTGTAGTATTTCAGTAAAGAAAGATGTTGATAAGCCTAGTTGTAAATTAGTAATATTATCAGGAACTAAATCTGCAAGTGGTAATTTTATTTCAGATATAGTTGTAGGTTTTGAATCAAGAGTTGATTCTACTGGTGAAATTACTTCGTATGGTTTAGCGGAGGTAACAACGTCTACATATAATAATATTTCTAAGTATACTATTACTAGTTCTGGAAAGCATAAAATATATGGATATGTAAGAGATGCTGCTGGAAATGATGCTACATGTGATTTAACTGTTATACGTGAAGCTAATTCTTTAATTCCTTCAACAAGTCCATCTTGTTCGTTAATGGTAACAAATGGAGATATTGGAGAGAATGGATGGTATGTTGGAAATGTAACAGTAGGTTTTGCATCTAAAGAAACAACTAATGGAGCAACAATTACTAATTATGGTATTGGAACATCAGAAACTTATGCTGGTAATTCAGCATATACTATAAATAAAGATGGTACAAAAACTGTTTATGGATATGTAAAAGATTCTTCTGGTAATACAGCAACGTGTAGTTTATCGATTAAAAGAGATGCTGGTAAACCAACGTGTTCATTGAAGGTAACAAGTGGAACTTATTCTTCAAGTGGAATCTATACATCAGATGTTGTAGTTGGTTTCTCTTCTAAAAATGATAAGACTAATCAAATTTCTTCGTATGGAATTGGATTAAACGAAAATTATGATGGTAAGAGTACTTATACAATTAAAGAAAATGGAATTACAACTGTTTATGGATATGTAAGAGATTCTGCTGGAAATACTGGAACATGTAGTTTAAAAATAGAAAAAGGAAATAGTCTTGAATATCAATATAAAAAGGAAGTTAGTGATCAATATAGCGATTGGTCGAATTGGTCAATGTCTTCATATGATCCAAGCAATCCACCTCAATTTGGAAAGACTGATGTAAGTGAAATAGAAGATTTGGGATATCTTCAAGTAATTGATTATTATAGTGAATCATTTGGAGATGCTTTTTATAAATATAAACCAGCAAAAGTTGGATCAGTAGAACAAACATATTGTAGTGGATATAGTTATTATAGAGATATAAATAATCTATCTATAACATATGCGATTAGAAATGATTCAGGATGGCAATATGTTGGTACAGAAGTTGCTAATGAGCCAGTTGATACATTATCTACTAAATATGAATTTTCTAGATTTGATTGGAGTTGTCCTGGATGTAATTCATCACCAAAAAGAGTATGGAATAAATATGTAAGAACAGTATCTATTGCTACAGCAAGTAATACAATTAATACTAATGGAACAATTTCTAATTGTTCAGATATTAGAACTCAATCTGTTGAATTGTATGACAATATAAAAACATATGTTAATTATGATTTAATAAGAACGCCAGTATATAAAAATGTATACAGTTATAAACAAAGAACACGTTCATTAATTAGAAAAGCATATACTGATTATAGATGGAGCAATTATAATGATATAGGACTATTGAATGATGGCTATATTTATACTGGAAATACAAGAACTGTTGCTTAATTTTTGAATAATAATAGAAGGAGTAGTAAATATTCCTTTTTTTATGTAAATTAAAGCTAAAAATAAACTAGTATATCATTAATTATGGTATAATGATTATTAGGTGATAGTGTGAAAGTAATTGTAAGTGCTGGAGGGACAGGTGGTCATATATATCCAGCTTTGGCTATTATTAATAAATTAAAAGAGAGAAATAAAGATTTAGATGTTTTATATATCGGAACAACTGATAGGATGGAGAAAGATTTGATACCTTCTCTTAATATTAAATATGTTGGAATAGAAATGAAAGGTTTAAATAGAAAGAAAATATTTAAGAATTTTTCTGTTATTAAATCTTTTAGAAAAGCTATTAAAGAAATAGAAAAAATAATGAAAGAGTATAAGCCTGATGTAGTATTGGGAATAGGTGGATATATAACTGCACCTGTAGTTATTGCTGCACATCGTCTTAAAATTAAGACTTTTATACATGAACAAAATTCTATTCCAGGATTGTCTAATAAGCTTTTAAAGAGAAAAGCATCAGTTATAGGTGTATCTTTAAAAGAAAGTGAAAAGTACTTTAAACATACTAATGTTATTTTTACTGGGAATCCTAGAAGTGAAGAAGCATATAATGCAAAACCTTTGGATAAGAAAAAGTATGGATTTCATGATGATAAAAAATTAATAGTTTTTGTTATGGGAAGTTTGGGTTCATATACAGTTACTAATGTATTAATTGAATCTATTCCAAAGTTAGGTGAAAAAGATTTTGAAGTTTTATTAATAACAGGTAAGAGATTTTTAGAAAATTATGAAAATGTTTTGATACCTAGTAATATAAAAATGGTACCTTTAATTGATGACATGTTAAATGTACTTAAGAAAACTGATTTGATAGTTACAAGAGCAGGGGCATCTACGATAGCAGAAATTACTGCTGTTGGTGTACCTGCAATTATGATTCCATCTTCTCATGTTACTCATAATCATCAGGAGAAGAATGCTGATGTTCTTGAGAAAAATGGAAGTGCAGTTGTTATTAAAGAAAAAGATTTAACAAGTGAAAAATTACTTGATACGATTGATTCTTTAATTAATGATGATAAAAAACTTAAAGAGATGAGTGAATCTAGTAAATTAATGGGAGTTAAAGATAGTGCAACTAAGATAGCTTGTATTATTGAAGATTTAGTAAGTGGGGATAATAATGGAAGAAGTAGTAGAGTTTATAATAAAAAATAATATAGGTAAGTATGAAAAAGATGTTAGTTTAGCTCATCATACAACATATAAAGTTGGTGGTAATGCAAAATTATTTGTATATCCAAAAGATAGGGAAAAGTTAATAATGCTTTTAAGATTACTTAAAAGTAATAATATTCAATATAAAGTATTAGGTAATGGTTCTAATACGTTATTTAGTGATAATGAATATGATGGAGTTATAATAAAATTAGATTGTTTAGATAAAGTAACTTTCTTTAGAAATATAGTTAAAGCTGAAGCTGGCGTTAATTTGATTAAATTAAGTAATCAAACAGTAAGAAGCGGGTTAGCAGGACTTGAATTTGCAACTGGTATACCAGGAACTGTTGGTGGTGCTATTTTCATGAATGCTGGTGCTTATAAGAGTGATATGGGTTATGTTACAAAAAGTGTTGAAGTATTAACACCAAATCTTGAAATTATTACTATGACTAATAAAGAAATGGATTTCCATTATAGAACTTCTTTTTTGCAAAAACATAAAGATTATATTTGCTTGGAAGCCACATTTCAATTAAGAGAAAGTGATAAGAAATTATTAGCCGAAATAGTTGAAGATAGAAAAAAAAGAAGATTAGAGAGTCAACCTCTTGAATATCCATCTGCTGGATCTGTTTTTAGGAATCCTGATAATTTGTTTGCAGGTAAATTAATTGAAGATTTAGGATATAAAGGATATTCAATAGGGGGAGCTAAAGTTAGTGAAAAACATGCTAATTTTATTATTAATTATAATAAAGCAACTGGTGAAGATATAAAAAAACTAATTGATTTTATTAAAGATGAAGTTAAGAAAAATTATGATATAGACTTAAAAGTTGAACAAGAATTTGTTAATTGGGAGTAAAGATGGCTAAAAAGGTGGTACTAAAAAGAAAAATTAAAACAGTATCTGTTTTGCTATTTATTTTAATAGCTTTTTTGGTGTGCCTTTTAGTTAAACTTTTACTTGATATAAGAATAAATAATATATTTATATTAAATAATAGTTATTTGAATGATGATTATATAATTGAAAAAGCTGGATTAACTGATTATCCTAGTTATTTAAAGAATCTTTCTTTTATAGTTGAAAAAAGATTAGAAAAAGATGCTTTTATTAAGAGTGCTAAGGTTACAAGAAAGTTCTTTGGCGTTGTTAATATTGATGTAGTTGAGAATAAAGTTCTTTTTTATAAAGTAAGTGATGGAAAATATGTATTGGAAGATGGTACAACAGTCGATACAGTTCCGTTTGATATTTCTCCTATAAGGGTAGTTAATTATATTCCTGATACTATTTATAATGATTTTATAAAGAAACTTGCTAAATTAGATTTAGATATAAGAAGTAAGATATCTGAAATAAAATATGATCCAAGTGAATATGATAATGCTAGATTTATGATTTATATGGTAGATGGTAATTATATTTATATTACTATTACTAAGTTTAATTCTTTGAATTATTATAATGATATTTATCCAACTTTAGAAGGTAAAAAAGGAATTTTATATTTAGATTCTGGAAATCATTTTCAAGAATTATAAAAGGAAGCTTTATGCTTCCTTTTTATTTGTTCTTAATCTATAAAAGTTTATACTTGGATGATTAAATAATCTAAATTGATATCTTGGATTACCTATTCCTCCAGATACATATAAATCAGTATTATTAATTCTATAGTAAGAAGATGGATATTTTTTAGCACCTTCTTTTTTTATCAATGGTCCAATTAAAGGTAATACTATTTGACCATTTAAAGAATGACCTGCAAGTATTATTGAAGTATTATAATCTGTTATTATTCTTTCAGCTAGATCTGGTTTATGTACTATTGTAATTGAGTAATTATCATCATTTTTTTGAACAGTTTCTTTTGTATAATTATCTGAAAGAGCTATTAAGTCAATAACGGAAGATTTATAGTAAATTTTTTCTATTGTATTATCTAAAATTATAAAGTTAGAATTATCGAATATTTCTTTAAATTCTTCTTTATCTTCATCACCTTTTATAGCATATTTTCCTATTTTTGCTTTAATATTATTAAATTCTTTCATGATATTTTCTTTTGTTTCTGTATCAATACTATATCCATCATTAATTAAGTCTCCAGTAAATATTACGATGTCTGGATTTGCTTTATTAATTGTTTCAACAAGGGTTTTTATATTATCTATAGAGGAATGATTAGAGTAGTGAATATCACTAAAATGTATTATTTTTATTCCATTAAAATCTTCTGGTAGATAATCATTATAAATAGCATATTCTCGAACGACTAATCCTGATGTACCAACATATCTCAAAATTATATATGATATGGAGAAAACAATAAAAGTAGTTATAAAAACTATAAAGGTTATTTTTAGTATTTTTTTATTTCTTTTTTGTCTTTCTTCTTTTTGTATTTCATCCGATAATTCTTTTGATTTTTCTTCTCTTGTTGTTTTTTCTTTTATTTCTTTTTCTTCTTCTTTTTCATTTTCATTTATTTCATTCATAATAGAATCACTCCAATACCTACTATATTTAGTATTAATAGTATTAAATTATGTGTAAAGTGTACTAATATAGTTGAAAAAATATTATCTGTTTTGGAATATATTATGGCAAAGAATATTCCTAGTATTGAATAAGGAATTATATATAATAAATCATATAGAGATTCAATTGAACCTATTACGTGAAGAGCGCCAAATACTAAACCGGATGTAATAATAAATAATATTTTATTTTTAAATACATCTTTAAATGATTTTCTAAATATCATTTCTTCGACGAATGGTGCAAATATACAGATTAAGAAGAATGAAAAGAGTGGCGTTATTGATATTAATTCTCTGATACTTTCTTCATTAGTGGCAATTTTTACTGGTGTGAGTGCTGCTATAAGGCTATTAGTAATTATCATTCCCACAAAGCCTAAAAGCCAATATTTTATAGCAGTATCTGTTATTGAATCAAAATTTTCTTTCAAATTTTTAAAGTCTTTAATTAAATCTTTTTTATATATTAAAAATAAGATAATTGATAAGACTAAATTAGGGAAAACTCTTAATAAGTTTAATGTTGTATTATCACAATTATTTATATCGATATTAAATAAGCTTATTGGTATTAATACAAACAAACTTGAACAATAAAAGAGTATTAATACTAGAGTAAATATTATGATAGGTTTGTAAGAATCTTTATGTTCCATAAGGCCTCCCTAAGATACAATTTAATTTTAATAGTTGTTTAATTTTGTGTCAACTCATTTCATTATATTGTATTATTACTATATAAAATAATGTATAATAGATTAGAGGTGTTATTATGAAATATTATTGTCTTGGAATAAAAGGTGCAGGAATGGCTACTCTTGCTAATATCTTATATGATTTAGGAAATGAAGTAGTAGGATATGATGATGCAGTAGATTATAAATTTACTCAAGAAGGGCTTGATAAACGTGGAATAGAAATATTTCATGATAATGTTCATCCTTTAGATAAAGATATGGTTGTTACTCATTCTGTGGCTTTAAAAGATGATCATAAAGAATTAGTAAGAGCTAGAGAAGCTGGATTAAAAGTAAAAAGGTATAATGAGATTTTGGGTGAAATAACAGGTATGTTTGATTCTGTTTGTGTATCAGGTACTCATGGGAAAACTACGACTTCTACAATGATTAGTCAAATATTGGATCAAGTATATAAAGTTAATTATTTTATTGGTGATGGTACTGGATATGCAAGTAAAGATAATAAAATATTTGTAATAGAAAGTGATGAGTTTAATAGGCATTTTTTAGCATATCATCCTTCTTATACTGTAATTACTAATATCGAACTTGAACATACTGAGATATATAAAGATATTGAAGATATTAGAAATACTTTTGAAACTTTTGCTAATAAAACTAAAAATACTATAGTTGCATGTGGAGATAATGAGAATGTAAGAATGTTAAAATTAAATCCAAAAACTATTTATTATGGATTTAATACTGATAATGATGTTTATGCTACTAATATTGTATTGAATGATTCAGGTTCTAATTTTGATTTGATAGTTAATAAAGAAAATGTAGGACATTTTACTTTACCTTTGTTTGGTAAACATATGATATTAAATGCTATGGCAGCAATTATGATATGTCATTTAGAAGGTTTATCATACGATAAAATAAATGAATTATTGTCTAAATTTCATAATGCTAAAAGACGTTTTGCTATAGAAGAATGTAATGGCAATGTAATTATTGATGATTATGCACATCATCCAACTGAAATAAAAGTAACTCTTGAAGCTGCTAGACAAAAATATCCTGATAAAAAGTTATTAGCAGTTTTTAAACCAAATACTTATTCTAGGACAGAAAAGTTTTATAAAGAATTTGCTGATGCTTTAAATATTGCTGATAAAGTTTATTTAACAGAGATTGATTGTAATAGAGAAAAAAAAGAAGATTATGGAAATGTAACTTCTAAAGTAATATTTGATCTTTTAAATGATGGAGAAATGATTAGTGATGAAGAATTAGGTTCTTTAACAGAATATAAAGATGTTGTAGTTTGCTTTATGAGTTGTGCTTCTATTTCTCATTTGAAAGATAATTATAAAAATAAAATTAGTAATAAATAAATAGATAAATAATGATATAATATATTATATATGTAGAGTAGGTGATTGTTATGGAATCTAATTTTGGAATTAAAAGTAAGATTGATTTATATAAAAGAGTTTTACCTGCTTTGAACTGTAAAGTTAGAGAATTAAAAAGAATGGGTATATGTCATATAGAAAAAGAAGATATATGGAATTATTTACTTAAAGTTAAATGGGCTAATGCAGTAGGATTAAGTTTAAGCGATATGGTAAATCATATATTGAATATAGATAAGGATGAGTTAGTTAAGTTTGCTGCTTCGCAGGATAATGTTATTGAAGTAGATGATTTTTTTAACAATGTTGAGTTGTTTTAGGGGTGGTTATTATGACTAAGGATTATACAAATTATACGATTGATGATTTGATAGAAAAAACTAAAGTGTATATATCTGATGAGTCTAGTTTAGAAAAAATAAGATCTGCTTTTTTATATGCTAAGGAAAAGCATCAAGGTCAATTTAGAAAAAGTGGTGAAGATTATATATATCATCCTTTGTGTACAGCTATTATATTGACTACTGTTTATGCTGATGCTGATACAATTTGTGCAGGACTGTTACATGATGTTATAGAAGACTGCGATGTAACTAAACAAGAGTTAGCTGAAGAGTTTAATAGTGATATAGCAAAGCTTGTTGATGGAGTTTCTAAAATTAGTAAAATGCATTTTTCAACAGAAAATGAAGCTTTAGTAGAATACTATAAAAAGATAATAGTAGGAATGAGTGAAGATGTTAGAGTTATTATTATTAAGCTTGCTGATAGACTTCATAATATGAGAACGCTTTGGGCTCTTCCTAAAGAAAAACAAAAACAAAAAGCTAAAGAAGTTTTAGAAATACTTGCTCCTATAGCACATCATTTAGGTATTCATAAAATAAAAAGTGAATTAGAAGATTTATCTTTAAGATATTTAAAACCTGATGTTTTTTATGATATTGCAGAAAAATTAAATACTACAAAACTTGAAAGAGATAATTCTGTTAATGAAATGATAAATGAAGTAAGTGATATGCTTAAAGAACATAATATAAAGTTCGATATTAAAGGGCGTTCTAAAAGTATTTATAGTATTTATAAAAAGATGGAAAAGGGTAAGAAGTTTAGTGAATTATATGATCTTCTTGCACTTAGAATCCTTGTAGATACAGAACAAGAATGTTATACTACACTTGGAATTATTCATTCTAGATTTAAGCCTATGCCTAAAAGGTTTAAAGACTATATAGCAATGCCTAAAGTTAATGGATATCAATCATTACATACAACTATTTTTGGTGTAGATGGTCAAATATTTGAAGTTCAAATAAGAACTCATGATATGGATGAAATAGCAGAAAATGGTGTTGCTGCACATTGGGCATATAAAGAAAAAAGAAATTTAAATGAAACATCTCAAAATTCAACAGAAGCAAAATTACAATTTTTTAAATCTATTATGGAATTAGATGTTGAAAAGATGAGTAGTGAAGAATTTGTTAATAGTGTTAAAGATGAAATATTAAACGATAATATTTATGTATTTTCTCCTAAGGGTGATATTTTTGAGTTACCTACTGGATCTACCCCAATAGATTTTGCTTATAAAATACATAGTGCTGTTGGAGATACAATGGTAGGTGCTATTGTAAATAATACGATTGTTCCACTAGATTATGAATTAAAGAATAATGATATAGTAAAAGTAATTACTAATAGAAATTCTTCTCCTTCAAAAGAGTGGTTATCAATTGCTAAAACTACACAGGCAAAAAATAAGATTAAAAATTTCTTTACTAAATCAGAAAAAGAGATTTATTTAGAAAGAGGAAAAGTAATAATTGAAAAGGAACTTAGAAAAAAGAAGATTCCTTATCAAGATTTCTTTTCTCAAGAAAATATAGATTATCTTGTAAAAGAAACAAAATGTATGGATTTAGATGAGTTATACTTATCTATGGGAAATGGTAAATTTAGTGCTTCTTATGTTGTTAATTTGATTAATAAGCAAGATAATCAAGAAACAGTTGCTGTTACTACAGCTCCTGCAAAAACTAAAGATTTTAATACAGATATTATAGTTAATGGAATAGATAAAATAAAAGTTAATATGGCAAATTGTTGTAATCCATTACCTGGTGATGAGATAATAGGATATATAAGCAAAAATAATGGAATAACTGTTCATAGGATGAATTGTCCAAATATTGAGAGATTAGAAGATAGGATGATTTCAGTAAATTGGAGTGATAATCCTAAATCTAAATATTTATCATCTATTCTTATTAATACTAAGAAAAATGATAAAGCAATGCTTGAGATAATGCAAAAAGCAAGTATAAGTAATATTCCTATTTATAATATAAAAACACTTAGTAGAACTGATGTTGTTATTTATGAAGTAGATTTTAAAATTACTAGTTTAGAAAGATTGAATATTTTTATTAGAGATTTATGTCAGTTAAGTTATGTTAATAGTGTTGAAAGGACAATGAGATGAAAATAGTTGCACAAAGAGTAGATAATGCTAAGGTTGAAGTTGAAAAAAAAGTAGTGGGAAAGATAGATAAAGGGTTAATGCTTTTGGTTTCTTTTACTCAAACTGATACTATTGATAATATAGATTATATGGTTAAAAAAGTGTTAAATCTTAGAGTTTTTGATGATGAGAATGGAGTTATGAATAGAAGTGTACTTGATATAGGTGGTAAAATATTATCTATATCTCAGTTTACTTTATATGGTGATGCTTCTAAAGGTAATAGACCTAGTTATGTTAAAGCATTAAATGGAGAAGAGGCAATTAAGCTTTATGATTTATTTAATGAAAAACTAAGAGAACAAATTGAGGTAGAAACGGGAGTGTTTGGTGCTGAAATGAAAGTTTCTTTGCTAAATGATGGACCTGTTACTATAATATTAGAAAAGTAGGAGGATGGTTTATGTTTAAAGATAAGATGAACTTTAAATTATTAAATATTTTGGTATTTGCTTCACTTATTTATTTATGTATTATTACATTTAATGTTTGGGGTTCAATAATATCAAAGATTATTGCAATTATTATACCTTTTTTGATTGCTTTTTCGATTGCGTATGCATTTTATCCACTGGTTAAAAGATTAAAGAAGAAGGGTATAAGTAATGGGCTTTCGGTTACGATTGTCGCGGGTTCAGTTATACTGATAATGATTATTTTGGTACTAATTACTGTTCCACTTGTTTATGATCAGTTAGTACTACTATCTCAGTCAATTACGGAAGTATTATCTGATTTGTCTGAGAAGTTAAGAATTAACTTTGGAGATTTCCAAAATACTATTAGTGGGGTAATGGATAATATTATTCAATCAGCTGGAAGATATTTGTCAAATGGTACATTTAATATTGTTGGAAGAGCAGTTGATTTCTTGTCTGATGCAATTATTATATTGATTTTATCTATTTATTTCTTAGCTGATATGGAAAGAATTAGAACTGAATTAAGTAGAATTTTAAGAAGAGGTAATAGTGAAAAACGAAGAAGAGCTTATGAATATGTTAAAGCTTTAGATACAGAATTAGGAAAGTATTTAACTGGTTTAGTTTTATTTGTAGGTATTCAGTTTGTTGAATATTCATTAATATTCCTTATTATTGGACATCCAAACTGGTTACTACTTGGAATTCTAGCTTCTATTACTACTGTAATTCCTTATTTTGGAGGATTAATAACAAATATAATTGCTGTTATTTTAGCAAGTGTTGTTTCAACTCCATTATTTATAGCAACATTAATTGTATGTTTAATATTCCCTAATATAGATGGTTATATTATTTCACCAAAAGTATATGGTAAAACAAATAATGTTAATGCTATGTGGACAATATTTGCAGTTGTTGTAGGTGGAAAATTATTGGGAATACCTGGAATCATAATGTCTCTTCCAGTGTATATATTACTTAATTGTACTTATAAATTCTTTAAAAATGATATATATGATACAGTTTCAAATATAAAGAATAAAGATGAGGCTAAAAAAGAAGAGAAGAGAAAAAGAAAGATTTTAGATAAATTAAAAGGAGATTAATTATAAATCTCCTTTTTTATGCATTGATTAATTCTTTATATACTGATTCATCGTAGTGATGTTGGGCATCATTTATTTCTTTTAGTCTTTCACTTGTTATTAAGAAGTATGTATCATCTAGAACATTTTCTCCGGTAGTTAAGATTGGATCATCCCATGTAAGATCTAAGTGATACCAGGCTCCATCTAAGTAAACAACATTCCAAACATGATTCTCACTTGCTAATTTAAAGTTTGGTATTTCGTAGTAGTTTAGAAATATTGCCATTGCATCTGCGTATCCACTACATATTCCATATCCTTCAAATAATACTCCATAAGCATTGTTTGATTGATATTTTATTATATTTTTGTCTGTTCTATCTTTATCATATTTTGTATTGTTTATTATGTAATCATGTACAATTTTTATTATTGCTCTTGGATCTGTTTCTTCTTTTATTTCTTTTTCTTGTATTTCATTTACTTTATCATTGATTAATTTTATTAAATTATCACTATATGTTTTTCTAATAGTTATTGTTACTTCTCCTAGAGAATTATAAACTGTTTCGATTGTATCAAAACTATTATATGGGTGAACATAACCATTTATTATTGAAAGACTTTTAGGATTATTTGCTAAATTCTTAATGTCATCGATACAATCTTCATATTCTTTAGGACAGTAAAATTCAAAAGTATCATTACCATTATTAATTATTGTGTAATATAAATTAATCAAGTCTGTTTTATTATTAATATTAAATTCATCTAAACTTGATATTGAATTGAATTTATATTTTAGATAATAACTATTTTTAAATTCTAAAGTTATTTCTTCATCATGAACTATATTTTTAATTATTTCTTTTATAATTGCATTTCTATTAAAATATATAATACAAAAGCCTGTTATTAAGAAGGCAAATGCTAAAAGTTTTTTCATTGTTATCACCAACTTAATTGTATCATAAAAATAATATTAATCTATAAATAATATAAAAAAAAGAAACTATTTTGTTTCTTCCATTTCATTTTTCATTTTCATTAGTCTTGATTTTTGTCTAGCAGCTTTATTTTTATGCATTAATCCAGATTTAGTAGCTTTATCGATATTTTTAATAGCTACATTTAATTTTTCAGTAGCTCCTTCTTTATTTCCTGCTTCAACATCTTTTATGTATTTTTTAACAGCTGTCTTTGTTCTTGATTCAATTAAACTGTTATTTTCTTCTTTCTTAGCACTTGTTAAAACTCTTTTTTTAGCACTCTTAATATTTGGCATAGTATCACCTCTCTTTTTTTGACTACATATATATTAGCAAAAAATTAAATAAAATGCAAATAAAACTTTAAAATAAAGCATTTTTAAAACATTTTATATAAATTTTGTCATTTAATGATATAATAAGTTTGAGGTTGGTTATGGATAATTATAAGCTTGAAGAGGTTAAAAATATAATAGAAAACAATATTCTTTCTCCTGAAGTATTAGAAAATATTTTAAAAAGTTCTACTAGAAGAATTGAAACTTATGATGATGAGGAATCTGTAGAAATACTTAATTATTTATCAAAATGTGAGACAATTCCTCAAGAGACAAGAGAACATATAAATAAGTATTTAGCAGAATACAATACTTTTAAGATAGAAAGTAATGTTAAATTGGAAGAAAAAAAGATAGGTTTTAATAAAGTAATGTTTGCTTATATAATAGTTATAGTAATACTTATATTTATTATTGGAATCTTTTATTTTAATGGAAGAGAGTAGTATATGAAAAATAATTTATCAAATGAACAAAATTTAAAGAATTTAAAAAAGAGAGAAATCTTAAGAATACTTATGATTGTTTTTGCATTATTAACAATTATTCTTGCTCTTTTAAATTTGTTTTATAGTGTTCATATAATTTTTCCTTTTATTACTTATTTGCTTGTTCTTTTATTTACTCACATTAGAAATCGTACTCCAATTAATTTAAAGAAAGATGAATTATCTGATGTAAGAAAAGAAATTGAAAATAATAATATTAAGTATAAAAAAATAGATAATAGTAGTAACAAGAGTAATGAAGTAAAGGAAACTGATAAAATAGAATCTTCAAAAAGATTCAATAATGTAAAACATAATAATTACAATAAAAAAGATAATACTAATAAAGATAATAAAAATTACAAAAATAGTAATAGTTCTAGTTATAAGAAATCAAATAATAATGGAAAAACATATCAAAAGAAGACAAATAGTAATAAACAATTAGAAAATAACGATAAAAATAAAGTAAAAGTAAATAAATAGTTGACAAAATTATTAAAATGAAGTATTATTTTATACGTAATTTAAAAAGGAAAGAGATGTACCACATCCACCTGATTGCATTAAGCTTTGGGTAAAATGCCGAGATTGTAGTGTTAGAAAACTATTGTTTTTATGGTATTTAAGTAGGTACATTGTATCTACTTTTTTATATTTATTGGAGGTGTTTTATATAGCAAACTCAAAAAATAATTTGTTAATTAATGAACAAATTAAAATTCCACAAGTATTAGTAATTGGTCCAAATGGAGAACAGACAGGTGTTAAATCTATTAATGATGCATTAACACTTGCAAATTATGCTGGGTTAGACCTTGTTTTAATTGGGCCTAATGGTAATCCACCAGTATGTAAGTTAATGGATTACAAAAAGTATAAGTATGAAAAGAGTAAAAAGGAGAAAGATGCTTTAAAGAAGCAAAGAGCTTCAATGCAAAGCGTTAAAGAATTTAGGTTATCTCCATCTATTGACGTAGGTGACTTTGAAACAAAAGTTAAACAAGTTACTAAGTATTTAGAGAAAGGTGACAAAATAAAAGTTACTATTCGTTTTAGAGGAAGACAAATGGCTCATACTGAGTTAGGTAGCGATGTTCTTTATAGATTTGCAGAAAGATTAAGTGATCTTGCTGAAATAGAGTCAAAGCCTAAACTTGATGGAAAAAATATGATTATGTTATTAATACCAAAAAAGACAAAATAGGAGGATTATATAATGGGTAAAGTAAAGACTCACAGTGGTGTAAGTAAAGTTTTAAAAGTTAGAAAAAGTGGAACTATTACAATGCGTCATTCTGGATTAAATCATAAAACAGGAAAGAAAAATGGAGCTGTAAATAGAAAAGGTAGAAAAAATACTACTTTAAGTAAAGCAGACTTCGAGAGATTAAAGAGAGTTATATAGTATAAGGAGGAGTTAGAAATGGCAAGAGTAAAGAACAGTGTAACTACAAAAGCACGTCATAAAAAAGTTTTAAAAGCTGCCAAAGGATATTTTGGAAGTAAGCATAGATTATATAAGACTGCAAAAGAACAATTAATGCATTCTGGACAATATGCTTTTAGAGATAGACGTCAAAAGAAGAGAGATTTCAGAAA
>JAEEGL010131225.1_pt1 | contig 20200 bp, 16 predicted proteins | sample 9134231 | NCBI WGS metagenome assembly JAEEGL01 (sample SAMN16246548, study PRJNA631951) | gut metagenome | biome: gut microbiome; feature: rumen; material: fiber-attached | host: Bos | place: Iran: Karaj | collected 2018-10
GATTATGGTATAATACATTTAATTGGTGACGATAGCAAAGTGGATACACCTCTTCCCATACCGAACAGAGAAGTTAAGCACTTTTACGGCGAAAATAGTGTAAGCGAAGATAGCAAGTTGCCAATTTTTTTATTGCATGAAAATCTTCCTTTTTAAGGAAGTTTTATTTTGGTGTTGACTTTTATATTTTTAATGTGATATATTTGAGTATATTTCAATTTTTTGGAGATGATTATATGAGAAAGATTAATTCCATAATTACCAAAATATATACACAAAAAATTGATTTAATGTGCAGTAATATGTAGATATTGCTGTTTTTTATTTATAGGAGGTCAGTATGAATAATAATTCTAAAGATTTATTTGTAGAAATTGAAGATTATTCTGATGAGGAAAAGTCAAAAATTAGATCTGCATATGAATTTGCAGATATTGCTCATGCTGGTCAGTATAGATGTAGTGGAGAACCATATATTTGTCATCCTACTAGTGTAGCTATTACTTTAGCTAAAATGAATGCGGATTCTGATACTATATGTGCTGGGTTATTACATGATGTAATTGAAGATACTGATGTTACATATGAAGATGTTAAAAATGAATTTAATGAAGATGTTGCTAATATAGTAGATGGTGTTACTAAAATGTCTAGTTTTAGATTTTCTACTAAAGAAGAAATGAATCTTGCTAATACTAGGAAAATAATAACTAGTATTATTAAAGATATTAGAATAATTATTGTTAAATTAGCAGATAGATTACATAATATGTCTACATTAGATGTTAAAACTATTGAAAAACAAAAAGAAAATTCTTTTGAAACATTACATATTTTTGCACCAATAGCTAATTCAATAGGGGCTTATAGTATGCAAAGAGAATTAGAAGATTTATCATTTAAATATTTAGAGCCAAGTAATTATAAAAGAATATCTGATGATAGAAAAAGATTTTATGAAGCTAATAAACAGTTATTAGAAGAAGTATCTTATGAAATAAAACAATTATTATTGAATAATAATATTCCTTGTGAAATAAAAGATAGATTTAAGAGTATTTATAGTATTTTTAAGAAAGAAAGAGAAGGTTTTACTTTTAGTTCTATTCAAGATTTATTGGCTCTTAGAGTAATAGTAGATGATGTTATTAATTGTTATAATTCTTTATGTTATATACATGGTTTATATAATCCAGTTAATTCTGAATTTAGGGATTTTATTTCAAGACCATATGTTAATAAATATAAATCTTTACATACAACATTATTTGTTAGAAATAACACTCTATTACAGGCCCAAATTAGGACAAATGAGATGGATAAAGTTGATACAATGGGTATTTGCTCATATTGGGATTTATATGGCCATAAAGCCCATGAAAAGATGCAAAAAGATTTAAAAAGAGATTATCCATTTTATAGTGTTTTAACAACATTTGATGATACATATACAGATGATCAAGAATTTATGTATCATACTGAGGCAGAATTATTATCTTCTAAGATATTTGTATATGATTCATATGGTGAAGTAGTTGAATTACCATATGGTTCAAATATAGATAAATATCTTATTAATAAGGGTATAGATATTAATGATGTGGAAGAATGTTATGTCAATGGTAGAAAAGTAAGCAGAAAGAAAATATTAAATGATAATGACATAGTTTTTATAAGAATGATTCCACAAAAAAGTTTAATATTAAAATAGAGTGTAAACTCTTTTTTTTATTTAATATTAGTTTAATATTAGTAATATATATTGTTAATATCTGAACAAGTTATAGTGTTGAAAAAAATATGAAACTGATGTATAATTGACACGATATTGTTATATAGGAGATGATGATATGAAAGATATTAAAGATGCAGAATTTGAGGAGAAGAAAACTATAGAAGATAGAAGGCCTACTAGTTATAGAAAGAAAGACCATGAAGATGCTGTTATAAGTGTTGTAGTTACATTAGTTGTATGTCTTTTAGCTTTCTTAGTATTTAAAAATTATTATTTAGATAAAAAATACAATAATTCTAATACTGATAGTGAAAAACAAACTACAACTAAATTAGAAAAAAGTGTAACAATTACTGATAGTGGTATAGCTGATGCTGTTGAAAAGGTATATGATTCAGTAGTAGTAATTGAAACTTTTAATAATGATAAAGCATATGCTTCAGGAACAGGATTTGTATTTAAAATAAATGGTAATTTGGGATATATAATTACTAATCATCATGTTATTGCTAATGCTAGTAAATATAAAGTTACATTTACTAACAATAAAACTGTTGAAGCTACACTAGTTGGTAGTGATGAATATTCTGATATAGCAGTTTTAACTGTATCAAAAAATGATGTAATTGCTGTATGTGATATAGGCAATAGTACTAAAATGAGAGTAGGAGATACAACTTTTGCAGTAGGAGCTCCTATTGATTCAAGTGTTTATTCATGGACAGTTACAAGAGGAATTTTAAGTGGTAAAAATAGATTAGTTGAAGTAACAGGAACAAATAGAAATAATTCATTTATAATGGAAGTTCTTCAAACTGATGCTGCTATTAATTCAGGTAATAGTGGTGGACCATTATGTAATTCAAATGGTGAAGTAATTGGTGTAACTAATATGAAACTTGCTTCATCACAAATAGAAGGAATGGGATTTGCTATTCCAATTGAAGATGCTACTGAATATGCAGATAGTATAATTAGTGGAAAAGGTATTGAAAGACCATATTTAGGAGTTTCACTTTCAGATTATTATGCTGATAATTCTTATCAAAATAATGGATTCTTCAGTTTCTTCAATAATTTTGCAAATATTAAAACAGGTGTTTTTGTTCAACTAGTAGAAAAAGGAGGAGCAGCTGATAAAGCAGGTGTTCAAGTTGGAGATAACATTAAAAAAGTTAATGGTACTGATGTAGAAGATGTATCACACTTCAAATATGAGTTATATAAATATAAAATTGGTGATACAGTAACTCTTACAGTTGAAAGAGATGGAACTACAAAAGAATTAAAAGTAACTCTAGCAAGTAATTTAGGTAAAAAGTAGTGCAAAAACACTACTTTTATTATATAATTGAATTATGAAACCAAAAGATTATTTTTTTAAAATTAAAGATGATAAATATCAAAAATTCACATCAAAACTATTACCAAATATTCCATCTGAAAAAGTAATAGGAGTTAAAATTCCAGTTATTAAAAAGTATGCTAAGGAATATAATAAAGATGAGGAAAGTAAATTATTTTTAAAATCGCTTCCACATAATTTTTTAGAAGAGAATATTTTACATGGACAATTAATTTCATTAGTTAAAAATTTTGATGAAATGGTAGAATTGTTAGATGATTTTTTACCATATGTTGATAATTGGAGTGTATGTGACACAATTAAACCAAATATAGTTAAAAAGTATCCTGAGGAATATTTAAAATATTTAAAAAAATGGATTAAATCTAAAGAAGAATATAGAGTTAGATTCTCAATTGTATCATTATTAACATATTATTTAGATGATAATTTTACTAATGAAATAAATGAATTAGTTCTTAGTGTTAAAAGTGATAAATACTATATTAATATGGCTATAGCATGGTATTTTAGTTATGCTCTAATTAAACAATTTGATAGTACAATTTATATATTTAAAAATAAGTTATTAGATTCTTGGACTAATAATAAATCTATTCAAAAAGCTAGAGAGAGTTTTAGAATTAGTAATGATAAAAAAGAAGAATTATTGAAGTATAAAATGTGATATAATTATTAATATACTTAGGAGGCAATATGTTAGAACTTAAAAATGTTTCAAAATTTTATTACAAAAAGGGAATGATTACTACTGGATTTTCAAAAGTAAATTTGAAATTTGATATGGGTGAATTTATTGCTATTACTGGTGAATCAGGTAGTGGTAAATCCACACTATTAAATGTAATATCTGGTCTTGATTCTTATGAAGAAGGAGAGATGTACATAAATGGTGAAGAAACAAGTTATTATTCTGAAAAAGATTATGAAAAATATAGAAAAAAATATATAGGAAATATATTTCAAAACTTTAATTTAGTAAATAGTTATACTGTTTATCAAAACATAGAACTTATATATTTAATAAATGGTTTTAAAGCCAAGGAAGTTAAAAGCAAAGTACTTGATTTAATTAAACAGGTTGATTTATATAAATATAGAAACAGAAAAGTTTCTAAACTTTCTGGTGGTCAAAAACAAAGAGTTGCTATTGCTAGAGCATTAGCACAAAACACACCTATTATTTTAGCTGATGAGCCAACAGGTAATTTAGATAAAAAGTCTAGTGAAAATGTACTAGAATTATTACATGAAATATCTAAAGATAAATTAGTTATTATTGTTACTCACAATTATGATCAAATAGCACAATATGTTACTCGTAAAATAACTATGAATGATGGCAAAGTTATTGAAGATAAAAAAATAAAAGAACATAAGAAAGTAGAAAAAGATTCAATAGTTAGTCATAAAGATATGAGAGCTAGAAGTAAAGCTAAATTAGGTGTTCGTAATGCATTTAATATAGTATCTAAATTCTTTATATTAACTGCAGTATATCTATATATGGTTGCTGAATTGTTCTCAATATATATGGTATTTAGTGATTCTAAAAAATTAGCTGAAGAAAGTGGTTATAATAATTTCTTTAATACTGATGAATTAGATAGAATAATTGTTTATAGAAAAGATAGACAAGAAATAACTGAAGATGATTTTTCTAATATAAGTAAATTAAACAATATTAAAGAAATAGTAAGAAATGACATTCTTATTGAAGAAGATATAAGTATTTATTATGATAATTATTATATTAATTCTCATATAAAATCATTAAAAGAAATAGACAGTGTTGATTTTGGAAGAATGCCTGAAGAAACAAATGAAATAGTAATAGAAATAGATATGGATGATAATTATTTCTTCTCAAGATCTAAACTAGATGATATATTTAAGCAAACATTTGAAGTATCTAATACTTATAGTAGCCTTACTAAGAAAAATAAAACAGTTAAGATAGTCGGTGTTAAACAAAAAGAAGATGAATGGGATGGACAATTCTATGCTTCTGATGAATTAATAGATGAATTAAAAAATATTTATATTGATAATTTAACATCAATTAGGTATTCATTCTTAGGTAATGATTACACTAGTTATCCTAGTTCTTTTGGAGAATTAGTACCTAGTAAAAAAGTACCAAGAGGAAAAGCAATATATCCTGAAGAATATGATTATTCTTGTAAGAACTTCAATTGTAAAGGAAAAGGTGTTTATATAACTACAACTACACCATATTCAGAAATTAAAAAGACATTAAAAGTATCAAAATCTTATAATAAAAAGAATATTGCTAAATTAACAGGATATAAAATAGATGATTTTGCTAGTGCTATATTTATAAATGCCGATGATTTTGAAGAATTACATGATAGAAAGATATATCAAAGTAGTGTAATTATAGAAGATAAAGAATTAGCAAATCAAACTATGACTGAATTAGAAGATTTAGGATTTAAACCATTATATATTAGAGATACAATAGCGGATTCTTCAAATAATGTAATGATTAGAGTTTTAAATATTGTTAAAGTAGTAATTTATGTTGTTGAATTATTTGTTATGTTCTTTGTATCATATTTTGTAATTAAATTAGTATTAAAATCTAGAAATATATATTATTCAACATTAAGAATATTAGGTTCAACATTTAAAGATACTAAGAAACTATTAAATATTGAATTATTTACATATGCTAATATTGGATACATATTATTTGTTACATTCTTATATTTACAACAAAAAGGTATTATTAAAATAGAAGCATATAGTGCTTTAGGATTAATAGCTAAACCATATCATTATGTTGTTATATACATAGTAGTTGCATTATTAACATTGTTAATTACTGAGAGGTATTCAAGAAAATTATTCGTAAGTAGTGTTATGAATACTTATAGGGAAGAGGTGTAATAATGATAAAGTTAGAAAAAGTTAATAAATACTTTTATAGACATAAAAAGAATCAAATACATGTTATCAACAATACATCTCTTGAATTAGGAGAAAAAGGTTTAGTTTCTTTACTAGGACCATCTGGATGTGGAAAAACAACTTTATTAAATGCTATTGGTGGGTTAGATAAAATTAATAAAGGAAAAATATATATAGATGGTAAAAGAATATCTAAAAGATCTGTTAGAAAGATTGATAAAATTAGAAATCTTAATATAGGTTATATATTCCAAGACTATAATTTAGTAGAAAATATGACTGTTTTTGATAATGTAGCTTTATCTTTAAGAATTAATGGAATTAAAAATAAAGAAGAAATCAAAAATAGAGTTAATTATGTACTTGAAAAAGTAGATATGTATAAATATAGAAATAGATTAGCTAGTATGCTATCTGGAGGTCAAAGACAAAGAGTAGGTATAGCAAGAGCTATTGTTAAAAATCCTAAAATTATTATTGCTGATGAACCAACAGGAAACTTAGATAGTAGAAATACTATAGAAGTAATGAATATTATTAAAGCTATTTCTAAAAGAAAATTAGTCATATTAGTTACTCATGAAAGAGAATTAGCAGAATTCTATTCAACTAGAATCATTGAAATAGAAGATGGTAAAGTAGTTGATGATAGAAAAAATGAACATAATAATGAGTTAGATTATAAAATGGAAAGTAAAATTTATTTAAAAGATTTTGCTGTTCATGAAGAACTAAAAAATAATGATATTAATGTTAATTTCTATGGTAATAAAAAAGAGAAACTTAATATAAATATAGTTGTTCAAAATGGAAATATATTTATAGAAACAAATACTAATAATAAAGTAGAACTTGCTAATGAATCAAATATTGAATTTGTTAATGATCATTATAAAAAAATATCAAAAGAAGAAGCTGAAAAATATGATTTTGATGTAGAAAGTGTAAGTAATAAAAAATATAAAACTAGATATTCTTCTATATTAAATCCATTTACTTTATTAATAGAGGGATTTAAAAAAGTAAGAGATTATTCTCTTATTAAGAAATTATTATTATTTGGTTTCTTTATGTCAGGATTATTCATTTTCTTCTCAATATCATCATTATTTGGTATTAGAAGAGTAGATGATAATAATTTTGTTCAATTTAATAAAAATTATTTAATAGTTGATATGGAAAAATTAGATGTAAAAGATTATAAGGCATTTAAAGAAGATCCTAAAACTAATTATATAATACCAGGCAATAGTATAGTTGGAGCTTTATTACCATATTCAGAGTATTATCAAACATATTATCAATATGATAATTTGAGTTTTTCTTTATCAAGTACTAGTATGCTTACTGAAAAAGATGTTGTAAGTGGTAGAATGCCAGTTAATGAAACAGAAGTTTTAATAGATAAAAAAGTATATAAAAATGCTAAAGAGAGTAATAGTGTTTACTCAATGGGTATTTATTCTGCTGAAGATTTAATTGGAAGAGAAATTAAAATTGGTTCATTATTAACATATACAATAGTAGGTATTACAGATTTTTCTAGTCCTTGTATATATGTTAGTGAAAGTCAAATGCCAAATATTATATTCTTTGGTTCAGATAATTCATATTATTATTCACCTGATGATAAATATAATATTGATAAAGAATATATTGATTATGAATTATTAAAAGATAAGATTACTCTTAAAAAAGGAAGATATCCTAAAAATGAATATGAGACTTTAGTTCATTATGATCATAAAGATGAATATAAGTTGAATAAAACAATTGGTTATAAAATAAATAAAACCAAATTAAAAGTAGTAGGATATTACACAAGCAGTACTATTAAAGATAAATATTTAGTATCTAAAGAAACAATTGATATTAGTAATGTTATTAATAGTTCAGATATGATGATATATACAAATTCTAAAGATGAATATATAGATCAATATAAAGAAAAATTTAATATTAAAGATTCTTATACATATAGTAGAGATGCTTATATAAAAGAAAAGAATGAAGATACTAAATCTATTGTTAAAGCAAGTATTATATTCTTAGTAATATCTTTAATAGAAATATATTTAATGATTAGATCTAGTTTCTTATCTAGAATTAAAGAAGTAGGTATATTTAGAGCAATAGGTGTTAAAAAACAAGATATTTATAAAATGTTTACTGGAGAAATAATAGTAATTACCACTATGGCTAGTGTACCAGGAATATTATTTATGGCATATGCATTGAATCAAATATCATTTATAGATTCTATTACTGATAAATTCTTAGTAGATGCAAAAACAATACTAATAACAATAATATTTGTATATGCATTTAATCTATTTGTAGGTTTATTACCTGTATATAGAACTATTAGAAAAACACCAGCTCAAATATTAAGTAGAACAGATATTCAATAAAAAAGAGTTATTAAATAACTCTTTTTTTATTTAAATATAAGAACTACAACTAATGCTACAGCTATAAATGCTATAGTAATTTTTAATAATGTTCTTGTAAACTTATCAGTACCATTAAATATACTAGATACCATTAATGATATAAATCCTATTATAAATGAAATAATACTATAAACAGCAAATTCTTTATTTCTACCATATAGTAATAATAGTATTGGAACTATATATAGAAGAATTAAAGCTAATGATGATAATGGATGTAATCCATTAAATTTAATTGGTTTTCTTTTCTTCTTTTTCTTTTCATTTGGATCTTCATATCCATTAGTAAATACTTTATCCCATAAGAATCCAGGAATTCCATTTTTAAAAGCTCCATCTATACCATTTTTCTTTTTCTTCTTATCCTTTTTAGAACCTTTGTATCCATTAGTGAATGCTTTATCCCATAAGAATGCAGGAATCCCATTTTTAAATACACCATCTATTCCTTTTTTCTTATCTTTTTTCTTCTTCTTTTTATCTTTTTTAGAATTTTGATATCCATTAACGAATACTTTATCCCATAAAAATGCAGGAATACCATTTTTGAAAGCACTGTCTATACCTTTTCCTTTTTTCTTTTTGTTCTTTTTATATCTCTCATATCCATCTGAGAATACTTTGTCCCAAAGATTATTTGGTATACCATCTTTAAATTCACTATCTATTTTATTAGTATTTTCTTTTACATTATTTTGTTGATTGGTATTATTGTTGTTATTTTTCTTTTTTTTCTTTTTTATATACCAATAATTATTATTTCCCTTCTTACTCATATTCTCACCTAGTATAATAATACCATTTTTTTGAAAAAAAACATAGTAAATACTAGATTTTATAAATTAATTATGTTAAAATCTATTGTAATTGATTGTGAAGGAAAGAAAGAAATATGGATTTCTTAGAGAGTTTACACTGTGGTGAAAGTAAACAATGAAGTATTTCCCGAATGGCTCTGGAGTCAAATCGTATGTCTGCGTTAAAGAGTTAAGTGCATGTAAGTCATGAATTAAGGTGGTACCGCGGAATATTATATTTCGTCCTTGATTTATGACTTTTTTATTTTTTATAAGGAGGGAATAAAAATGGAAAAAAATAAAAAATATTATATTACTACACCAATTTATTATCCTAGTGCTGAATTTCACATAGGACACTGTTATACAACAGTTATTGCTGATGCATTAGCAAGGTATAAAAGACTTTGCGGTTATGATGTATTTTTTCAAACAGGAACAGATGAACATGGACAAAAAATAGAAAAGAAAGCAATTGATGCTGGTGTTACTCCAATGGAATATATTAATCCTATTATTGATAATGCCAAAGATTTATGGAAAAGTTTACAAATCAGTTATGATTATTTCATAAGAACTACTGATGAACAACATGTTAAAGCTGTTCAAAAGATATTCAAGAAAATGTACGATAAGGGAGATATTTACAAAGGAGAATATAAAGGTCTTTATTGTACTCCTTGTGAATCATTCTGGACTGAATCTCAATTAGATGAAGATGGTAAATGTCCTGATTGTCATAGAGAGGTTCATGAAGTATCAGAAGAAGCTTATTTCTTCAAATTATCTGCTTATCAAGATAAGTTAGTTAAATATTATGAAGATAATCCAGAATTTATATTACCTTTAACTCGTAAGAATGAAATGTTAAATAACTTTATTAACCCAGGACTTGAAGATTTATGTGTATCAAGAACATCATTCACATGGGGAATTCCTGTAGATTTTGATCCAGGTCATGTTGTATATGTTTGGGTTGATGCATTATCTAACTATATCACTTCACTTGGATACCCAGATGAAAATGCTGAATTATATAAAAGATATTGGCCAGCTGATTTACATCTAGTAGGAAAGGAAATCGTAAGATTCCATACTATTATTTGGCCATGTATGTTAATGAGTTTGGGAGTAGAACTTCCAAAACAAGTATTTGGCCATGGATGGTTAATAATCGATGGTGGAAAAATATCTAAATCACTTGGAAATTATAAAGATCCAAGAGATTATATTAAATCATATGGAGTAGATGCTATTAGATATTTCTTATTAAGAGAAGTTCCTTTTGGAAATGATGGTTCATTCTCTGAAGAAGCTCTTATTGCTAGAACTAATGCTGATTTAGTAAATACATTAGGTAACTTAGTAAATAGAACAATAGCAATGTCTAAGAAGTATTTTGATTCTAAAGTAGAAAACCCAGGAATTAAAGAAGATGTTGATGATGCATTAATTAGTTATGCTAAAGCATTACCAAGTTTAGTTGATAATAAAATGAATGCATTAAAAGCAAATGAAGCTTTAGAAGATATATTTGAATTATTAAAGAGAAGTAATAAATATATTGATGATACAACTCCATGGATTCTTGCTAAAGATGAAGCAAACAATGATAGATTAAAAACAGTTTTATATAACTTACTTGAAAGTATAAGAATTAGTGCTATATTATTAAGAGCATTTATTCCTGAAACAAGTGATAAAATATTTAAAATGTTAAATACTAAGAAAATTGATTTTGATTCATTAGATTTTGGTAATTTAGAAACAGATATTACTTTAAATGAAGCAGAAATCTTATTTGAAAGAATAGAAGTAAAATAAAAGATGTATTAAATATACATCTTTTTTTTACAATTCATTTTCTTCAAACAAGTTATTAGTACTAAGAGTAGGATACCATTCAATATTACTTGGTTTATAATCTTTAAAAGCACTTTGTTTTAATCCATCATAATACATATAATGATCTTTTTTAATACAAGCTGCTACTGTTGAATCAAAATAGTAGTTTTCACCATCTACTTCAACAATATTCCACATATGTGGACCTGTGGTATCTCCTCTAATAACATATGATTGAATACCAATTGCCTGGAATATAACTTGTGCTGCTTTAGCAAAACCAGCACATACTGCATTATGATTTACAAATACATTATATATAGTTTGATTCTTACTACTAGTAGTAAATATTCTATCATATTCTGCATTTTCACCAATCCAATTATATACATATTTAACTTTTTCTTTATCAGTCATATTTTTAGTTTCTCTTTGTATTTTATGTATTTTATGATTAATAATCATTTCACCAACATCGTTCATTAATGGTAATTTAAATGAATTTTCTAATCTAAATGTTAATATGTTAGTGTCTCTTTTATATTGATAATTAAATGATGCAAATGATAATAATTCTGGATGATCAATCCATATAGCATTAGTGGCATTTAACATTTTACTAAAACAATCATTATGATTAGTACATCCATATTCAGCTGGAGTCATTTGAGTAACTCTTTTTCCTTTTTTAATTCTATCCATAATGAAATCATACATTTTTTTATCAGGTTCACTTAAATAGTTATTATATATTCTTCCATCAGACATATATATACTATTAACATATTGTTTATCATTTTTATCAACATTAGGATTCTTATTGATAATCATTTTACCTGCAAAAAATAATGCTATTAAAATGATAACAATTGTCCATATTTTTTTATGATCAGATATAAATGAATTATAAAAATTTCTTAATAAAGAAATCATATTATCACCTAGGATAATTATAACATAAATATCTTTTAATTTTTAATGTTTTATTTTATAATAATTGTATTATGAAACAAGTAAAGAAGTATATTATTGTATTTGTTATTTTTGTATTACTAATGTGTTTTATATTAGTATATTTTATGCTTAGAAAAGAAAGAAATAAGCTATTAAATGATGGAAGAGATTTATTAGCATACATAAATACTCTTGATTCAGGAGACTATGAATTAAAAAATGGTGTTGTTTATACTAGTAGTGGAGCTGTTACATCAGATCAATACTTTTTTGGTGGAAATGGTAAGATTAGTAAGGATGAATATGATAATGTAAGTTTTAAAATCAATTATGATAAAAGTTGTGTTTATAAAAATAAACTAAGTAAAGTACAAATAAATGATACTTGTCCTAAAGATAAAGAAATAAAAGTAGAAATAGTTAGAAATAATGATATAGTATCTTTTGTATCAGATGTAGAAAATTTATCATATAAAGTATCTACTGAAAATGATTTTAATGGTGAATGGATATCAACAATTGGTAAAAATGTTGTTATAACTTCTTATAGTAGTGGAAATAATTTTATATGGTTTAAAGATTTAGATGGTAATTTAAGTGATAAATATGAATTTAATGTTGAATGTTTAACTTCTAATGGTGATCAATATGATTCATCAATATTCTATTGTAAAGGTTCTAAAGTATTACTAGATGATAAAACATGGTTAGTATTAAATAGTAAATCTAATAGTACAACTCTTATGCTAGGAGAAAGTTTAATAGATAGACTTCCTATGTGTGAAAAAGATATAAGTAATTATTGTTTCTATATGGATGGATTTAAAAGTGCATATAAATGGAGTAAATCTTATGTAAATGATTATTTAAATAAAGAGTTTATTAAGGAATTATCTAATGAAACAGCAGATAAACTAATTCCAAGTGAAATATGTGATATATATGGTGATAATGGTTGTGATGAAGATAAAGGATGTGGAGGATATCTAAAAGAAGATATTGAAAGATCTAAATATTTTTGTGAAAAATATAGTTCATCAAAAATAAGAATTATTACATATGAAGAATATAATAGTATATCTAAAACTGTTAAAAATATGAAAGATTTTATAGGTAATTATTGGATATTAAATGCATATAGTAGTAATTATGCATCAACAGTAGAAGAGAAGGGTAATGTATTTATTTTAGAAGATCCAACAAATAAAAAAGAAGTAAGACCAGTTATTACTATATCAAAATAGTTAAATACTTGAATTTTTGTAGTATTATGGTATTATTAATATAGGTGAAAGATATGGAAGAAGCTAAAGGTCAAACTATATTTTTATCAGTTATTGGAATAGCTACTCTTTTGGTTGCAATTGTAGGTGCTACATTTGCATGGTTTAACATCTCTTTAACAGGAAATGAAGAAACTAAAAATATTGTAGTTACAACTGCATCTTTAAGTTCAATAACATTTGAAGATGGTGCGGAAATAGATGCAACTAATATTTTCCCAGGAACCGATAAAACTAAAACATTTACAATAGCTCAAACTGATCCATCTGCTACTGAAACAGTTAATTATGAAATTAAGTTAAATGTTACTAAAAATACATTAACTCCAAATGCAAATGGTGCATTTGTTAATAGTATAACTGGAGAAGGAGCAACTAATGGTGGTACTTTAGTTTCAGTAAATGAAGAAGAAGTTCCCGAAGAAAGTGCAGTACTTGGAAGTGGATCTTTAGTAGGATATGAAACTCATACATATACATATACTTTATCTTTAAAGAACTTAGATGAAAATCAAAATTCAGTACTTGGAAAAGAATTTAGTGGTTATATTTCTGCTAGTCTAGTAAGTATTACAAAATAATGTAAATTGAAAGTGAAGAAATTCACTTTTTTTTTGACCTTTATTGTAAATAAAAACTAAATTTGCTATTATTATTATGATATGGAGGTCTATAAAATGAATAAGAAATTAACTGTAGTTTTATATGTTTTTATTCTACTTGCGGTTATTGCTATGTTTTGTGGAACTGCATATGCTTACTATAAAAAAGTAATGGTTAAAGATGAAGCTAATGTAACTATTAAAACAATTAATTTATTAGTTGAATATGATAAAGGTAGTAAGATTAATTTAGAAAATTTAAAATATGATCAAGATTATACTAGTTCATTTACTATTAGAAATGATAGTGTAGATGAAATAGGTAAATATAAAATTCAATTGGAAATAATAACACCATTAACAAAATCAATAGATGAGAATTTCATCTATACTTTAGAATGTAATACAGAAGCTAGTGATACAACTAATAAATTAGTTAATTTAAGTGAAACAATAGTTCCTGTTGCTAACAAAGAAATAGGACAAGGCGTTATAACACCAAATACAACTCATTTATGCAAAATTAATTTTAAAATAAAAAGTAATGATCAAAATAAAGATTTTTTAAAAGACAAAATATTTATATCTAGAGTAAAAATTCTTTCAAATAATGAATAATAGGTGATAATAATGGAAGAAGATAAGGGTATAAAATTTAAGAAAACTATGAAAAAGGTAACTAATATTCTTTCGTATGCATTTATCACCATATTAATGATAATAGCTGCTTTTTTAATACTATATGTTATATGTGGTCAAATAGCTAAAAAGAAGAATGAGAATCCACCTTTTGCATTATATACAATTATTAGCCCTAGTATGGAACCTAATATTAATGTATATGATGTAGTATTTGTTAAAAAAACAAATTTAAAGAAATTAAAAAAAGGTGATATCATTACTTTCTATTCAACAAATACATTTTTTGGTAATACACCAATAACTCATAGAATAGTGGAAATTATATCTATGCCAGATGGCACTATTAATTATAGAGTTAAAGGTGATGCTAATAGTGTAGCTGATGAAGAAAAAGTGTTACAAGAAAATATAATAGGAAAAGTATTATTTAAAATACCTAAATTAGGTAAAATACAATATTATTTAGCATCTAAAAAAGGATGGATAATAGCTATTTTAATACCATCATTGTTAATATTAGGATATGATGTATTTAAAATAACAAGATTATTATTATTAAAAAGAAAACTAAATGGTTTTAATACAGAAAATCAAGAAACAATAGAACAAATAGAAAAAGAAAAAAGACAAGAAATTATTAATAATCAAATTAATTCTAATGTTATACAAATAGTTAAAGAGAATGAAACTAAAGAAGAAGTAGTAGAAGAACAAAAATAGTACATTTATTAGTAATTATGTGTTATTATAAGACACATGAATAAAGAAATGAGAAGGAAAATAATAGCTATAATATCGAGTTATATAGTAGTTTTAAGCTGCTATGTTTCGTCATGTCATAAAGATAATAGAGTTATTATAAATAGCTCATATGAGTATAAAAGTGAAAGTCCATATGCATATTATAAAGGTGGAAATATTTATATATGTAATATTGATACAATTAGTAGAATTAGAAATGATAAAACAAATGATATATATATAATGGATCAAAGATATGGAATAGATCCAAATATGAAAATATGCAATTCTTATGAAATAATTAATCCTATTGAAATGAATAGAATAATAAATGTTTTATTTGAATATGAAAAGCAATATCCAAGTGCATGGAATAGAACAAGAATTTCTATGTTATTAGAATGGTTAGGACATGATGCTAGTTATTATTGTGGTTTTGAAACTAATAGAACATCAGAAGTAGATTTAAATAATAATGATGAAAATAAATATTTAACCTTAAATAAAAAATAGTATTATGTTAAAATGATTAGAGTGAGGTAAATATGACATTAAATGAAAAACAAACAGAAGCAGTAAATCATAAAACTGGACCTTGTCTTGTTCTAGCAGGAGCAGGTTCTGGTAAAACAAGAGTATTAACAGAAAGAATAATAAAACTAATAGATGATGGTATTAGTCCATATAATATATTAGCAATAACTTTTACAAATAAAGCAGCTAAAGAAATGAGAATGAGAGTAGAAGCAAAATTAGGTAGTTTATCTGATTCTATTTTTATTGGAACATTTCATTCATTTGGATTAAGAGTTTTAAGAGAAAACTATAGAGAACTAAATTACACATCAAACATTACTATATTAGATACAGATGATGTTAAATCACTTATTAAAAAAATAATGAAAGAAATGGATTTAGATCCAGCTGATTATGATATAAAGCATATTATTAATAGAATTAGTTCTTCAAAGAATGATGGAGTTACTCCTAGTGAATATCAAAGATTATTTTTACGAGAGGATGATAAAATAATAGGATTAATCTATGAAAAATATTTAAATGTTTTAAGAGAAAATAACTCTGTTGATTTTGATGATTTATTATTAAAACCAGTTGAAATATTTAAAAAGAATCCTGAGGTATTAGAAAAATATCAAAATAGATTTGAATATATTTTAGTAGATGAATATCAAGATACTAATAGTATTCAATATGAAATGTGTAAATTATTAGCTAAAAAGTATAATAATATTTTTGTAGTAGGTGATGCTAATCAATCTATATATTCTTGGAGAAATGCAGATTATAGAAATATACTTAAATTTGAAAAAGATTATAAAGATACAAAAGTTATTCTACTAGAAGAAAACTATAGAAGTACAGGTATGATATTAAATGCAGCTAATTCTGTAATAAATCATAATACTGAGGGTAAAAAACTAAAACTATGGACTAATGAAGATGATGGAGAAAAAGTAGATTATATTAGAGTAGAAGATGAAATAAAAGAAGCAGATTATGTAATAAACAAAATAAAAGATTTAGTATCTTTAGGATACTCATATGAAGACTTTGCTATTTTATATAGAACAAACGCACAAAGTAGAAATATAGAAGATGCATTATTAAGAGAAAATATACCATATAATGTAATAGGTAGTTATTATTTCTATAGTAGAAAGGAAATAAAAGATTTAATTGCTTATTTAAACTTAATATATAATACAAGTGATTCAGTAAGTTTAGAAAGAGTAATAAATGAACCTAAAAGAGGAATAGGAGCTAAAACAGTATCTAATTTAATAGATATTGCTAGAGAAAAAGGAATATCTTTATTCGATGCTATTGAAAGTGGAAAAGAATTAGAATTTAAAAAACTAATTTTAGAATTAATAGAAGATTCAAAAGAATTAAGTTTATCAGAATTAATTGAAGATGTACTTGTTAAAACAGGTTTAAGAGAACAATATGAAAAAGATAAATCTATTGAAAGTGGAGCAAAAGTAGAAAACTTAAATGAATTTAAAAGTGTTGCTGTATCATTTGAAGATAATGGTATATATGATTTACCAACATTCTTAGAAAGTGTAATGCTTGTAAGTGATAGGGGACAATATAAAGATGAAAATGATAAAGTAAGTGTAATGACACTACACTCTGCTAAAGGATTAGAATTTAAAGTAGTATTTATAGTAGGTTTAGAAGAAGGAATATTCCCTCATAATAGAAGTTTTGAAAGTCAAAGTGAATTAGAAGAAGAAAGAAGACTAATGTATGTTGGAATAACAAGAGCTAAAAGGAAACTATATTTATTAAGTGCTAGAAATAGAACTATATTTGGTAAAACAAGTGGTACTATAGAAAGTAGATTTATTAAAGAAATAGATGATGAATTTATTAATAAAGAAAGTACTGCTCCTAAAGAAGAATATAAGGAACATAAAATAGTTGGTAATATGTATAATGATACATCTGAAGGATTAAAGCCAGGTGATAAAGTAACTCACTCAATATTTGGAGATGGAGTAGTAGTATCAGTAAGCAAAGATCTTGCTACAATTGCATTTAGTTATAAAGTTGGTATTAAAACAATAGCAGCTAATCACAAATATTTGACTAAGAGAAAATAAAATACTGTTAGTATTTTATTTTTTTATGATAAAATTAATATGGTGATAGTATGTTAAAAAGAAAATTAAATACCATATTATACGATACTGGAGCAGGTGGTGGAGAAAAAACATGTGTTTTAGATTGCTCGCCTGTTACAAATGCAAGAAATGCATACAATGCAGCAGTAGCAGCAAGACAAAATGCAGAAACACTAAGAGATTCACTAAAAACAGAGAAAGATAATGTAAGTAGTTTATTTAGTAGTTATACTGGAACATACAATACTTTTATGCAATGTGGTGACACTGTAGCAAACCCACAAAATATGGGTTCTAATGGATTATCAGATGTAATAAATTGTCTTGGTTCATATGGGCAAGCTGTAAGTGATGCATATCAACAAAGTTTAAAAGATGTACAAGATTGTATAAAAGCAGAAAAAGATGCATTAAATGCTTATAAATCAGCCAGGTGTGTATGTAAGTAATAAAGTGGGGTAATAAAAAATGTTAAAAAGATTAAAACAAGTTATTAGTTTTGGCGGAAGTACTAATATGAGACCGAGTACTACTTTTACTGGAGCAGGGGTTTTAGGAGGAAGCGGAGCAGGATCTGCTATAGGAGGACCTGGTCTAAATTATGATTTAAACTCAGAAGGTGGTAATTCTAATAGAGGCAGTGGTAATGCTGGATATGATAATAATAGAGGATATGTAACTATTAAATCAGGAAGTGTTCCACGAGAAGCAAAAGCTACTATGTATTCTCCTCGTACAGGTGAATCATGGGATACTAGTAAATACCAATATGATTCTTCTAGTTTTAATTGGGATAGTTATAAACAAAGCGAATCAAACCAAGTATATAAAGCTTACAGTGAATTATGTAGATTGCAAGGAAAAACAAATTCATCTATTAAAGGGATAGGTAAAGTAAATGGAACAAATATAAAAACAGGGCAACCACTATCAAAAAGAGTTGGTTTGAGCGATATTCATACAAAAGCAAAATGCTTAGGAAATATAAGTTCAATCATAGATACTATGGTTGATAGAATGGGTAAAGTTGTAAATGAAATATATCACATGGAACATGAAAATCCTAATTTATATGGTGGAGGATCAGGTGAAATAATAGATGATTATGCTGCATTTTTAAAAGAAAAGGCAACAACCAACGAATCCAGTACTAATGATGCATATGATGACTTTGGCGGATTGTTTGATGAAACCCCAACTAATACAACTTTAGCAACTGATTCAACAAATTTGGATTCAGATAATAGTAGTGGTACAAATAATACTTCAGACTCAAACTATTATAAAGATGAAAGTGGAAATATAGTAATAACTGGTCCTATACTTATAAGAACTCCACAGGGGGCATATGTATATGATCCAAATGATCCAAATAATACAACTTTAGATAATCAAATTGCAATACAATACATAATAGCAGAAGAAGAAAGACAAGAAGTATTAAATGATACAGTAACTGGTGGAAAAGTTGAAACAACTTCATCCCATTCTACTCATAAGGCTAGTTCAATAGCTTCTTCTAATATACCCAAATCACCATATACAGGGGATGATAGAGGAAGAGTAAATACAAAACCATTATCGCAACCAGTTGGAGCTGGTACTATTCCATCTAATTTGAATAACAACAATAATAATGATGAGGCTAAAACATAATTGCTGGATTAGATAATAGTTCTGAAATAAATCGTTGGAATAGTATAGAAAATACTGAAAGAAGAATTAAAGAAAAGCAACAAGACCAAATGGTTCAGTCGGCAAAGGATAAAAATCCAGCAAATGGATTATGGGGAGATGTCATTAGAGGTTGACACTTAGTATTGTTAATCAAACGTAAAAAAATATTTATAATTATTGATTTTTAAAATCATATAATGTAATATAAGTTTATAAGGTATACAAGTTATACTTACTTATGATATTTAAAAAAAATAGGAGGATCGAAGATGAATCATAAAGTAAATAGTGTACAAAGTCTATATGATGATGCAGTAGGATTATTTAATAATGTAGTAACAGGAGGAGCAAATACAAGTGCTGATACTATAATATCAAATATCAAAGCTGGAATAGACAACCTAAAAGGATGTTGGGAAGGAAAAGATGCAGGAGTACAAATCCAAAATCTAGTAGTAGTTCACAACGGAATGGTAGAAATAAGAAATGCATTAGGAAGTCTAGCAGTAGATTCAAGTAA
>JAEEGL014856023.1_pt1 | contig 20199 bp, 18 predicted proteins | sample 9134231 | NCBI WGS metagenome assembly JAEEGL01 (sample SAMN16246548, study PRJNA631951) | gut metagenome | biome: gut microbiome; feature: rumen; material: fiber-attached | host: Bos | place: Iran: Karaj | collected 2018-10
CAATCTTTATATCTGGACCCTGATACATATTTTGATAAAGTATTTGGATTCATCGGATCATTATAATGAAAACTAAAGTTGAGCGCTTCCGTGACTTATATGGCACGGAAGTGTTTTTTTGCTTATAATTGAAATGAGGTGGATATGATGACAGAAAAGCAGATTGAGTGGGCCAGAAAACGTGATGAACTGGTGGCAGCGATAAAACAGCTGGGATTTCCAAAGGAGCTTGGAGAACAGATCGCCAGGCAGCTTGGTAGTACGAAGGCCATGGACAGGATGCTGGCATATCTTTGTAACGTGAAACCTCAAACTGCAGAACTTATCGTAGATGAAATGCTGGCAATCCGTAGCGACATAGATACCTGGCATAACAAGAAAGCAGCAGAAGAAGCAAATGTCAGATACAATGAGATTTTGAATTACGGTATCGATGGTGCAACGGTACCTGGAGATGGCAAATATGATAATTGAGCATGTTGCGATGTATGTAAATGATCTGGAAGCTGCCAGGGATTTCTTTATTATGTATTTAGGTGGTACATCCAATAATGGTTATCACAATAAGAATACTGACTTCAGATCTTTCTTTATTTCTTTTGAAGATGGAGCAAGGCTGGAGTTGATGACAAAGCCTGAAATCATAGATTCAGATAAACCGCTTACTCGTACCGGTTATGCCCATGTGGCATTTTCGGTTGGTAGTAAAGAGAAGGTGGATGCGCTTACTGAGAAACTCAGGGCAGATGGATATTCAGTAGTCAGCGGTCCACGCACTACAGGGGATGGCTACTATGAGAGCTGCATTGTGGCTATTGAAGGCAATCAGATAGAGATAACAGTTTGAGGAGGTCGGGATAATGAGCAGGTTAAAGGAATTAAGAGCATATTTGGACAAGAAAATAAGCAAAATCGATGATGATAAGCGTATAAGTGCTACTGCCCATCTGTATGGCGTCTCTTTAGCGGCGCAGATGCTCGCCAAAAAGAGAGGACTTGATCCCGAACTGGCAGCCATGGCCGGAATGCTTCATGATATGCATGCTTACAAGACCGGCTCATATGATGATCATGCTCATCTTGGGGCTGATCTGGCGAGAAAGATATTGGGCAAGCTTGAGCTTACATCTCCGGAGGAGACAGAGATTATCTGTTCTGCAATTTATCATCATGACGACAAAGCCTCGATCGATAGTCCAATGGACGAACTGTTGAAGGATGCAGATGTTTTTGATCATTGCTTCAAGGATGCTTCCAAGCCGGTAAAGGAAAAAGAACAGAAAAGATACGATGCTTTGTGCAAAGAGCTTGGCATCGATAAGATATGATACCTAATTCAATGAGCTTTTATTAATCATTTTATTTTGGGTTAATCAGCAAAGCGGCGTAAACATAAGAGTTTTCGTCGCTTTGTTTTTGTCCGGAATAGGCTTTTTTTATTCACATTAGCACTCTGTGTTGACGAGTGCTAATTTTGGTGTTATACCTAAGGTAGAACAAAGGAACAGAGAAGACCGTTAGGACTTTAAGTTTCCAATGATCTGAACCCTCCGTCCCAATGCTCATATACAAATAAATGTTTATGTGCAAAGGAGGTAAGCATTATGTTAACACCTAGTATTTTTGAAGAAAGATTTATGGATGACTTGTTTGGATTCCCGGAAATGAGGGAGTTCGACAACCTGGAGAAAAAGCTCTATGGAAGAAGAGCCGGCAGGATGATGAAGACCGATGTCAGAGAAAAAGATGAAAACTACGAAGTTGTCATTGATCTGCCAGGATTCAAGAAGGAAGAGATTACTGTAGAACTCAATGATGGCTATCTTACAATCAACGCAGCTAAAGGCCTTGATAAGGACGAAAACGACAAGAAGGGCAAACTTATCAGGCAGGAAAGATATGCAGGATCGATGACAAGGAGCTTCTTCATTGGAGAAAACGTTCAGAAAGAGGACGTAAATGCAACCTACAAACATGGGGTTTTGAAACTTACCATCCCTAAAAAGGCCATGGAAAAAGTCCCTGAAAAGAATCTCATAGCCATTGAAGGATAACAACATTATAATCACGTTTCTCCCTCCGCTGTTCATCATTTCGAACGGCGGAGGGCTTTTTATTTACCGGCCGGAAAAGGTATGGAAAACTATTTTGGAGCAGTTTATAAAGCTTTTATTTGAGCACGGTATTGCGTCCATAGTAAAATAGAATTGCGTAATTGTGACGTTTTAATCCCGTTTGTTATAGGAGAACCGGTCATGACATCCGTAGAGAAGTATTCATTTGACAAACATACGCAGGAAATATATGAACGACTGACTGCCCCTTTTGCCATTTTTCAGTTTGTTGACAAAAGGATAGTTCCCATCGTCCTTTCAGATGGATTATGTCAGCTTTACGGCTATGAAGATCGCTCCAGCGCATATTACGATATTGAAAACGATATGTACAGATTCACTCATCCCGATGACGCAGCCCGTATAGCCAATGCAGCATATCGTTTTATTACAGAGGGAGATGATTACGAGGTTATCTACCGGTCAAAGATTTCCGGCACATCTGATTACCGAATCATACATGCTTATGGAAAGCGTGTTTATACTGACACGGGCGTGCGCCTTGCTCACATATGGTATTCCGATGAAGGTATCTATATGGAAAATACAGATCCTGAGGAAATAAGGCTGAATCAGGCTCTGAGTAACGCCCTTCATGAAAACAGCTCCGTGAATACAAATAAGTATGATCAACTGACGGGTCTTCCTAACATGACCTATTTCTTTGAGCTTGCTGAAATCGGTAACATCAATAGCAGGAAAAACGGGAAGAGACACGCCATGCTTTATATGGACTTTGTCGGAATGAAGTTCTTTAACTCAAAGCATGGTTTTGCGGAAGGCGATAAATTACTGAGATCTTTTGCAAAAATACTTTCCGAAGTATTTGGGAATAACCAGAGCTGCAGGATCAGCGCAGATCACTTTGCAGTTCATACCGAGTCGGACGGACTGGATCAAAAAGTACAGACGCTGCTAAGCAAAAGGCGGGAGAGCAGTGATGGGAGAACTTTGCCCCTTCATATAGGCATATATGTCGGACAAGGTGAAAGCATTCATGTCAGTGTTGCCTGTGACAGGGCAAAACTTGCCTGCTCTGCACTCAGTGGAAAATATGAAACAGCAGTTAACTACTACAGTCAGGAAGTCAGTGATGATGCTGCAAGAAAGCAGCATATCATAGAGAGTATTGACAAGGCGATTTCAGAAAAATGGATCAAACTGTATCTCCAGCCCATTATCCGTACAGTCAATGAGCAGGCCTGCGATGTGGAGGCTCTTGCAAGATGGGTGGATCCGGAATATGGACTCCTTTCTCCTGACAGTTTCATTCCTGCATTGGAAGAGGCAGGCCTCATTTACAAGCTGGACCTTTATATGCTTGACCAGATTCTGGATTCATTCAGGATATTAAGTGCGGATGGTTTCAGACTGCTCCCTCATTCCATTAATCTCTCAAGATCTGATTTTGACACCTGCGATATAGTAGAGGAGATCAGGCGCCGCGTTGACAACGCAGGCATAAGCCGTGACAGAATCACGATAGAAATAACCGAAAGTATTATCGGCAGTGATTTTGAATTCATCAAGGAACAAATTGAGCGATTTCAGGACCTGGGCTTCCCTGTTTGGATGGATGACTTCGGAAGCGGCTATTCTTCCCTTAACATATTGCAGAGCATCAGGTTTGACCTGATCAAGTTTGACTTGAGCTTTCTGCGAAAACTCAATGAAAGTGAAGAAAGTAAGATCCTTCTGACAGAACTCATGCGTATGGCAACTGCACTTGGCCTGGACACGGTCTGTGAAGGTGTTGAGACACAGGAACAGGTTCATTTCCTGCGAGAAATCGGCTGTTCCAAGCTTCAGGGCTATTATTACAGTAAACCTGTACCTTTTGACTCCCTTAAAGACCTATACATCAGCAATTCTCTGTTCGAAATTGAGAACCCTAACGAATCTGAATACTATGAAAGTATAAGTCGCGTGAACCTGTTTGATCTTCATGTTATTGCATCTGATGAAGAAAATGCTTTCAACAACGTATTCGACATGATTCCCATAGCTATACTTGAAATAACAGATAACAGAGTAAAATATCTGCGAAGTAACCATTCCTATCAGGGCTTTGTAAAACAGTACTTCAATGCTGACATCACCAAAGGTGAAGTGGTCGGTGGAGATCCAAATAACAACTATGGAGCAGGTTTTTTCTCGGTCGTAAGACAGTGCTGTGATACCGGGAATAGTTTTTTCTTTGATGGAAAGCTCAACGATGGCTGCATTGTTCATTCTTTTGTCAGACGGATCAATATCAATCGTATCACAGGAAGCGTTGCTGTTGTTGTTGCCATCCTATCTGTAAATATGCCCGATGAAAACACCACCTATGCAGATATAGCCAAAGCTCTTGCAGCTGACTACTACAATATATTTATTGTTAATCTGGATACAGATGAGTATACAGAGTATTCATCTCAGGCAGGCGGCGAAGAACTCTCGATTGAAGAACATGGAGTGGATTTCTTTGAAACGGCAAAACGTATAATACAGACTCGCGTTTACGAAGCGGACAGGGCACAGTTTCTTTCTGTGTTCACCAAGGAGAGGGTTGTTCGGGATCTGGATAATCAGGGCGTCTTTTCAACTACATACCGCCTAATAGAAACCGGTACGCCCATATATGCCTATATGAAGGTGACAAGGATGGCAGGCGGAAACCGCATCATCATCGGCATAAGTATTGTTGATTCGTATATGAAGGAAAAACAACATTATGAGGAACTCCAAAAAGAAAAAGATACATTCACCAGAATAATAGCGCTTTCTGATGGTTTCCTCAGCCTGTTTACTGTTGATCCTCAAACAGGTTCCTACGTTGAATACAGCTCCTCTGAAGACTTCGACAGTCTTGGAGCCGCAAAGGAAGGCGATGATTTCTTTGCCCAGGCGCTGATCGATGCGGAGACATTTTTCTACGAACCTGACATACAGCGTTTTAAAGAAAGCTTTACCAAAGAGAATGTATTAAAAGAAATCCATATGCAAGGCAGCTATACTATTAATTTCCATCTTATGATAAACAATGTTCCAAGACCGGTCACACTAAAGGCTGCCAGATTTATGGATGGGAATGAAGACAAGCTGGTTGTTGGAATAAGAGCGTGGAAAGACAGAGATAATACAGGCGCGTTTTGATCATTGCCATAGCAAGCCAAACATTCTTCATTAAAGAAAATTCGCAGCGATAAGTTTTATTTTTTCTTTCGATTTGATAAGAGTAGCCCTGCAAGCAGAGTGACTGGTACGGCAAGTACTGATATCAGTGCCGTTGCTCCTGCAGTTATGCTACTCTTATTGTTTTTGTTTTTTTCTGTTTTGTTTTCGTTCATGTTTCAGATCCTTTCCATGTTGTTTTTCCGGATACATACATAGATAACTATTTGAAAAACATCTCAACAATAATTATATCATCCTTTATACCGTCTTCTTTGTGTCCTTTTTATGGGATAGGTTGTGTGCGCATAATAAGAATGGAGATGGGGATAACAGTATGTCTTGGGAAAGGGCGGTGAGCGCATGATTTTTGGAAAGAAGGATAAAGACGTAAGACTTACAGATAAAGAATACAAGAAACTGGTAGGAAGCCTGAGCAAGAAGGAACGCAAGGACTTCGACCGCAGGCAGCGTGATCTTAAGCGAGAAAGAAATGACGACCGCCTTGATGCCTGGCTTGACTTCGAAGATGATATGGACGACATGGGATGGTAAGGAGGCTGATCACATGAATAGACTGTTGTATTGGATAAGAAAATTCCTGATAGGCCATAACAGGTATTGCCGTCACTTCTGCGTGACATGTGAATACTTTGATATCTGTCAAAAGGATGGCCAGCTGGATGGTGATGTAAATTACTGACTTTTGCGATTATACTTTTAGTAAGATTACAATACTTTGAAGGGAGAGTTTATGTACGGAGCAATACTAGGCGATATGATAGGAGCGCCTTACGAGTTTGATCAGGGCGATAAAACTAAGGATTTTATTCTGTTTAACCCAAGAAAGTATGTGCGCTATACAGATGATACTGCGATGACTCTTGCTATAGCAAAAGCCATCATGGCTGTGGGTGTGGATGCTCACAGTATAACCATGAAGTCTGAGTTCATCCGGTGTATGCAGGATATTGGAAACAGATTTGCCCAGGGAGAATATGGAGGAATGTTCGCGACGTGGCTACGTGAGGACAATCCGCAACCATATGGCAGTTATGGTAACGGCTCTGCCATGAGAGTTTCGGCCATCGGATGGATGTTTAAATCGTTGGACAGGACAAGAGAAGTAGCCAGATGGTCTGCTGAGATCTCTCATAACCATCCCGAGGGCATTAAAGGTGCCGAATCAGTTGCTTCAGCCATTTATCTGGCAAGAACCGGAAGCAGTAAAGCTGAGATTAAAAAATACATCCAGGATAACTTTGATTATGACTTTAGCCGTACGCTGGATGAGATACGTCCTAAATATCACCATGTTGAAAGTTGCCAGGAAACAGTGCCAGAGGCAATGACAGCATTTTTTGAGGGGACAGATTTCGAGGATGTTATCAGAAATGCAGTATCGCTTGGCGGTGATTGCGATACGCTTACTTGTATTGCCGGATCCATTGGCGAAGCAATGTTTGACGTACCTGAAGATATGAAAAGAGAGTGTGAAGACAGACTCCCAAACGAGTTTCTTGAAATACTTGCCGAATTTGAACACTTTAAATGTTGATAAATAAGATAGTAAAAGACGGCAAGTAACTCTCGGTTTTTTCATCGATATGGGACGTTTTTTGTCCATAGCATTTTCTATAATAGGCTGGAGTAGCCAATGTGTTTTGGGGTAGGGAGGATATTGCCATGTCTGAAGGTGTTTTGCAAAAGCGAATGACTCCAAGCAACCTGGAAGCAGAACAATCTGTTATAGGTGCCATGATATTGGACAAGGGGGCAATCAAGATTGCTGCAGAAATCCTGACTGAAGAGGATTTCTACTACAGACAACTGGGAGCTCATTTTTCTGCTATGATCGAACTTGAAAAAGAGGGGAGTGCTGTGGATGCTATCACATTGCAGAACCGGCTCAGGGATAAAAACGTCTCACCGGAGATTTGCAGTGATGAATTTATTGTTAAACTTGTTGAGCGGGTACCCACATCGGCTAATGTCAGGTATTATGCTAACATAGTAAAAAACAAATCAACCTTGAGAAAGCTTATCAAGGTATGCGATGAAACCTCAAATGCCTGTTATACAGATGCAGACGATTTGGAAGGTCTGCTAAATGAAACAGAAAAACGTGTATTTGAAATAACTCAGAAGAGAAGTGCCGGGGATATTACTCCCATTGGTCAGATCGTTATGAACGCCCTGGACATGATGGAGAAGGCCAGCAAGACAAAAGGCCATGTTACCGGTGTAGCAACCGGCTTTACTGATCTTGACTATAATACTACAGGATTCCATCCATCTGAACTTATACTTATAGCCGCCCGCCCTGCCATGGGCAAAACCGCATTTGCGCTTAATATGGCTGAGTATATCGCTCTTCATGATAACAAATGTGTCGCGATATTTTCTCTGGAAATGCCCAAGGAGCAGCTTGTAAACCGTTTTATTGCTATGGATTCAAAAGTGGATTCAACACGCATAAAGAGTGGAAACCTCTCTGATGCTGATTGGTGTAATGTGATAACAAGCGCAAATGCCATAGCAAAATCTAAGATCATTATTGATGATTCAGCAGGTATAACTATTCAGGACATCCAGGCGAAGTGCAGAAAATTCAAGGCAGAATCAGGACTTGATATTGTAGTCATTGATTATTTGCAGCTTGTGGGAAGTCGTCAGGGAAAAAACTCCAGCGCATCAAGACAGGAAGTTGTGGCAGAAATCTCAAAGGCTCTGAAAGCACTGGCCAGAGAATTGAGCATACCGATAATAGCTCTTTCTCAGCTCAATCGTGAGACAGAAAAGCGATCAGACCATATACCAATGCTCTCGGATCTTCGTGAGTCAGGCTCCATTGAACAGGATGCAGATATGGTAATGTTTATTCATCGGGAAGACGCTTATGTCAAGGATACTGATAAGAAGGGAATTGCAGAGATTATTATAGCCAAGCAGAGAAATGGGCCTATTGGAACCATTCCACTTGCATGGTTTCCTGAATACACAAGATTCGCAAATCTCGAAAAGGCACGATGATGTTTAAAAAAAGCAATGTACTTTTAAGTACATTGCTTTTTCTGTCGTAAGGATGCTTTGTTGAAGAAGAAAGAGAAAAAATTTTTTCAAAGATTTTTGTCCTTAGAGTGGAATTGTCCACTTTTCAGACCTGAAAACGCAATACAGGGCATCGGATGGAGTGATATCTATATCTATGCGTATAATTTAAGTTATATTTGCAAAATTCCGGAATTTGACGTAGAATAGTAAATAGAGGAAAAAACTATGGAAAAACCCATTGCAAAAACCAATTCAGAAAAACTGCATGATGTACTTGCAGATTTGCCGGAGTTCACAAACAATTTCTTTTATTTTGGATCAGCAAACAGATCCGTACTCACCAAGCTGAATTATGCGTTGGATCTGAGGTATTTCTTTGAGTACGCAGTGAATTTCTACAGCCATTTTCCTGACAAATCGGTAAAAGAACTGTCACTTGATGATCTTAAGATGATCACGGCACTTGATATTGATAACTTTGTCAGCTGGATGGCTGAAAGTCAGCATCTGAAAGACAAAACTCTGGCCAGACGCAGGTCATCCATATCTGTACTTTTTGAGTATCTTATTAATACAGAAAGAAAGCTTGAGTATAATCCGGTATCAGGTTCAACGGCTATAAAAATTGACATGCCCGAATCTGTTACTTATTTAACAATCGATGAACAGGATGTGCTTCTTGATTGTATTAAAAACGGAACCGGTCTTACCAGGAAACAACAGATTTACCATGAAAAATATAAAGAACGTGACCTGGCAATAGTATTTCTTTTCCTGGATACAGGTCTGCGAATCTCTGAGTTGCAGGCACTTGATGTGGATGACGTGGTTATCTTTGAAAACCCTTACCACCCTGAGAATAACGAATGTTATGTTAATGCGCTCAGAAAGGGCCACAAAAAGGGAAATAATACATCTAAGGTGTATTTCTCCGATGAGTCCAAGGGTTATATCAGAGAATATCTGGATCTTCGTGAAATGAAGGGCGAGAAGTTTAAAGATGGTACTCCTCTCTTCGTTACCATAGAAGGAACAAGGCTTTCGATTCGTGAAATCCAGCAGATGCTGAAAAAATATGTGAAAGCATCATTACATCGCAGCGACATCAGTGTACATAAACTCCGCTCCAGCTTTGCAATGGAGTTTTATAAGCATGAAAAAAATATCCTTGTACTCCAGCAACGCATGGGGCATAAGTCCATGGCTGCCACCAATATCTATGCCCGGGCTAGTGACAAAGAGGAAGCGGTTAAGGAGTCCAGGAACTGGCGTAACAAATAAACAAGGCTGCCGTTTCCAATTATTCTTAACGCTCAATTATCACATGCCCTAAATCAATTACACTTTATCCTGGCAATTCGCCCCCAAGGGGGAGTTATTATCTCATTTGTGATAATCCAAAGGACAGGAATACCTAAAGAATCCTCCTCTTCCGGATAAGGTGCATAGCCATCCGTCAGTATTACTATACTTACCGGAAGATCATCCTCCATCTTTTCACGAACATAATTAAATATGATGTCGAACCTTGTTCCGCCGCCACCCTGTGGCCTTATTATCATGAACTCTTCCTCGTCCATAAATGGAACAGGTTCTACCACAGCTGCATCAAAGAATCCAAGCCAGCCCTCGAGTTTGTTATTGTACTGATCTATAGCTCCTTTTATTTCCGAAAAGGCCTGAGTAATCTCTTCATCTGACATGGAGCCTGAAGTATCAATCATAAAGAGTATCTTTTTTACAGTGAATTCCGTGTCATTGAAATCCGGCAAAAAGAAAGGACTGTCATCAAATCTTCTGTCCGGTGGTGAAAAAGAGTAATCAACAACTTCTTCCTGAACGAACTCATCAAGAATAGTCCGCCAGTCAATCTGTGGATTCTTAAATTCAACCAGATAGCGTTCAATCAGGGCCGGTACGTTGCCGACTGCCTTTCCGCTCCAGCTTTTATTTCCTTTTACAGCATCTATAACAGCCTCAATCTTACCGGCCCACTCAACATCTGCGATTGGATCATCTGAAGCTTCTTTGGCGTGATAATCCCATCCGTTCCGAGTTCCGAAGGATGTCTGGTCACCGGACTGTCCTAGTCCGTTTCCGGCCTTTTTATTTCGGGCTTTGTTTTGGCAACAGCCTTCTGACTGTTCAGCATTATCCTGGCCGTCGTCATTATCTGCACTGTCACCATCTCTGGAAGATTCATCTTCACCTTGACCATCTGAATGACCCTGCTCTTCGTCTTCTGTATCCGGATCACCCTTTTCTTTTTTAAGTACATGAATTAATTGGTATACTTCTTCAACGGTATACTTTGACCCCTCATTGCCAAGTGGGGTCTGATGAGGCTGTACGCCTCCATATCCACTCAGCGTAATGAACTCTTCGTCTCCGGAATAACTTTCCAAGATATTGGAATTCGCAACAATATCGGCGGCCTCATCAAAACTTATCTCATCAAAGCCTTCTCTCCTGATGAGATGTTTAAGAGCCAGATGAAATGTAAGATGCATGAGCACATACTCCAGTTCAGCATCAGTTATTCCATCAAGAAAACCGGGATTAAAGCAGAATTTCTCCCCGTTTACAACCCAGGCAGTCTCGTGTTCAGTGCTCATCCCCATCTTTACATGCATAAGAAGCAGGCCATAGAATCCGTTCTTCATAAGCAGCTTCATCCTGGCCATCATGAGCCTTTTAGTATATTGTCTTATTCTATCTTCAGATGTTTCCATTCAAAAGACTCCCCTTCTTTTGCATCCACATGGCAAATTCAGGAATCTTCATAAGCTTTCTGTCATAGCCGTCCTCGATTCCCAGATAGTCTTTTACAAGAATCACCGAGAAATCCGGTGGAATCCTGCCGGCATAAATGATTGAGTTTCTTATCTGATCCAGATCGTCACTATGAGCCTTTGCATACGATGTCATTGCGGCAACAAGTGCATACAGGGCATCTGCTTTCCTTGGGACTTCCTGAGTTCTTCCCAAAAAGATGTCTTCAATATCAGGCAGTTCGTTATAGACATTTATCCATGCCCTGAACTCGGTTGCAGCGCCAATGCCAACAAGTCCTGCCACAAGCAGAAAACTGCTGTCAAAATCCCTGTCCATCGCATTTAATACATTACTTACCATTTCCCAGGAACGCGGCGTTGCAAAGGCCAACTCCTCGGCTTTGGCGTCAAAACTCATCAGAGCGTCCTTCCGATAGGACAGATATCCAACAACCCAGGGATGTACACCGGCCTTTACCGCCCAGGATCTCCAGGATTCAAAGCTTATATCAACTTCAAGATGCAGAAGACGGTTTGCGAGTGCCTTCGGCATCTTGAAGGCCACCGATTTGTCTGTGGTTCTGTTACCGGCAACCACAACAATACAGTTATCCGGAAGCTTGTGCTCTCCTACAACCCTGTCCAGAGTTATCTGGTAAGCCGCAGCCTGAACGGACTGGGGCGCTGCAGAGATCTCATCCAAAAAGAGGATATTGACTACATCCTTGCTTTCATCCATCTGAAAGATCTGTGGTTTTAACCATACTGCCAGCGTCTTTTCAGCATTTGCGGTAGGTATCCCTCTTAAGTCGATCGGATTGAAAAGAAGAAGCCTGACATCTGTTACAATAGTTCTTTTCCCTGTCCTGTCATGAATCCTGTCTGCAATCTGTCTCACCGCCTGTGACTTTCCTCCTCCGGGAGGTCCCCAGAGCATGACTGACGGCATTGTCTTTATCGGCAGGCTCTTTTCAATCACAGTCACATATGCCTCTGATAATTGTTCTACTATTTTCCCAATAGACATGGTTGGTATATTCGTTAATGTTATCTCTTTATTCATTTGTCAGTTTCCTTTCACGCCCAGGGCCTTATCAATCTCTTCCAGTTTTTCTCTGAGCTCCTCTATATGTTCCGAATAGGATGCATCTGCTTTGAGTTCTTTATTTATATAAGCCAGCTGTTGTCTGTTAGCTCTGTAGGTATTCATCGCGTTTTTCTTTTCGGTATCAAGTCCCTGCAGAAAATTGTCCAGTCTGGGCATATATCCTATGACATTGTTCCCGATCTTCAGGCGATAATGTCCTGCGTTCTCTATTCTGATCACGGGATAGAGAGCGTAGCTTCCCGTCGGGACAACTATCGAGAATCCCTGATATTTGCATACATCAATGTCACTCTGCGCTGGCTCATCGGCATTTAAAGCGTCATATACAAGCTGTGCTATTTCCTTTCTTTCTTCCACTGTATATTCCCGCTTATTTTTCACGTAAAAAGCGGCATCCTGTTCAACAACTTCTAACCAGTCCCGGCTCAGTCTGATCTTTTCCGGAAGCTCTGTTTTCAGTTTTGCATACTCCATTCTTTTAGCAATGGCCTTGTTTTGGAGTATCCTGTACTTGGAAAGCTCATTGGCTATCTCGACTCTCTGCTTGACCAGCGGATTTCCAATGGCAAGGGCCTTAACTTCTGCATAGTTAAGAACGGTATCATCGATATCTCCTCCCGTCCGCTTATCGGCTATTCCGGATAAAATGTCCGTTATGAATCGCTGCTTTGTCTCCAAAAGTTGCCATGAGTATGCATCAAAACTTCCCTCAGTGATATATCTGTATATTTCCACGGTCTCGTTTTCATTTCCCTGCCTGAGGATTCGTCCTTCGCGCTGCACCATGTCAGCCGGACGCCAGGGAATGTCAAGATGATGAAGAGCGATCAGCTTATCCTGAACATTTACGCCTATGCCCAGCTTAAACGTAGAGCCGAGCAATATACGGATCTTTCCTTCTCTGACCAACTGAAAGAGTTTCTCCCTTTTCTTTTCTGTATTTGCATCATGTACAAATGCGATGTCGTCAGGATCAACGCCCATCCGAACCAGCAGTCTTTTGAGTTCTGAATACATGTTGAATCCGGGTCCCGGAGTAGATGTGTCGCAGAAGACAAGCTGTGTGCTGCGGCTGTCAGCCGTATCTTTATATATCCTGCTAACACATTCAGCACAGGAGAAGACCTTTGACATGGCTGTGAAATGATAATCACCTACCAGGCGCAGATCCAAAGCTGCCTTTCTTCCATCGACTGTAAGTTTTAGCATGTTGTCATCCTGCCTGTTCACCTTGCCGTGTCGTATGTCATCAGCTCTTTTTGAGATCTCCTGCAGATAAATAGAAAAATCTTTGGTCTTGGGAATCACTATATCCTTGTAACCATCATGGTCAGGTATTCCTGCTGTATCATCGTTCTCGTGGTAGTCCGTTATTGTTGCCAGCATACTGGTGAGCTCGGGAATGTTGTGGAACTTGGAAAACCTTGTTGCCATGCGGTAATTACTGGTATCCACATCTATCTCAAAAGAAGTATTCTGCTCAGCAAACATTCCAATCCAGCTGTCAAAATTCTCAAGGCCAAGAAGTGAAAGTCCAGCACTTTGCAGGTACTTTTGCATAATAAAAGCATCTGTGATGGAGTTGGTTATAGGAGTTCCTGTGGCAAAAACTACTCCTCCGCCATCATTTTCGCTCTGCACAAAGGTTACTTTATCCAACATATCCTTACACTTTGCAGAACCTACGCTGTTTATTCCCATAACATTTTGGATCTTTGTAACAATCGGAACGTTTTTAAAATAATGAACTTCATCTACAAACAACCTTGTAATCCCAAGATCATCAAAATACACATAGTCAGGCACGTCACACGCTGAAAACAGTTCGCGTCTCTTCTTGTGAAGACTGTCTATATGCCTTTGCAAAGACTTTGTCATATTACTGATAAGCTCTGCATCGTTCTGAATTCGTTGCAGTTCATCATTTATCAGTTTCCTTTGACACTGCTGAGACAGCTCTATTTCTGAAAAACAACTGTGGGTCATGATCACAGCGTCATTGTCACCCTCTTTAATGATTCGCAAAGTCTCATTACGTTTCTGCGGTGTAAACTGCGGGGCTCCAACAGTCATGACTTTGGCTTCCGGATAGAGCATCGCAAACATGTCAGCCCATTGCCCTAACAAATTATTGGGAACCACATACAGCAGTTTCTCTTCCTTTTTACTCAGTTTAAGGCGTCTAAGCTCCATTCCCGCAACGATCATGATAAAGGTCTTTCCGGAGCCCACCTCATGCGCAAGCAGAGTATTCTTTGAGAAAAGGATCCTTGCTACAGCATTCTTTTGATATGAAAAAAGCGTAATGTTTTTGGACATCCCCGGCAAAGTCAGAAAGCTGCCGTCATAGTGTCTATTCCTGATGCAGCCATAATTCTCATCATATATACGGACCAGCTCATCACGGCGTCTTATGTCATTCCATACCCAGGACCTGAAGCTGTGTATAAGAAGCTGCTGTTTTTCCAAAGCAAAAGCGGTTTCTTCTTTGTTGATTATTCTTTTTGTTCCGGAAGCATTAACTTCACTTTTGATGGTATCCATGACAACGACCGGCTGCATGTTTAGAGTTTTTTTAAATATATCCAGTGCCTTTAGTCTCTTTGTTCCGTATTTTTCCTGGAATTCATATAGTAAATATCTGAAGGACATATTTATTTGTATGTCCCATGATCCGGTCACGGTATCATGTATGACCTTGCACGGAAACCATCTCTCCCTGCTGAGCCTGGTAACACACCTGAAAAACTCCTCAATAATATGTGTGGGCACCCACGGAGAACCAAGTGTAACATATATATCCTTGGTGCTTACACATGGTGGGAGTACCTTCTCAAGGGCATCGACATTTCTTTGGAATAAGCCTTTATACTTTTTGTTGGCCTCAATCGCCTCCGCCATCTTTTTTCTGACATTTCCGGACAGATATTCATCCGCCATAACCCATCCTTTGTAGGGATTTCCATTTGACATTGCAGGGTCCTGGAAGATAGCGTTACCAAGTTCATCTATGACGTCATTACAGTCTTTTCCTGTAATTGCAGAGATGTAGTCAAGGTCTACATATCCGCACTTATTAAGGCATTTGATCAGAGCGTCATCAACTCTTTCACCGCCTTCAGATATAGGGTTAACATCCGTATCCATCAGGCTGTCCCAATCCATAGACAGATCAACTGCGTCTGTATCCTGCAAGGCAAAATCATACTCAAAATTGGAAGTACTCACTTCCTCTGAGCTGACCGGCATCATATCAAATATAGACATCTGTGCATAATTGTCGTCCATAATAAAGCACTACTCTCCTGTTATCTTAAGTTTGACAGATTTGGTGTACTGTGGCAGTCATCATCCTTATTTTAAATAACGAATTACATTACAAATTATTGCCTATTGTTTAGTATAAAAAATTAGGTGGACAATATTTTTCCCACATAATCTTTTTTTCTGATTCATACAAAAAAAGAAGATGCAGATTGCTGCATCCTCAGATCTCAGAGACAAATAGATTCCTGATCCTATACATAATATTCCTCTCCGGTATCCAGACAGATAGCCCCAAGTCTGCCACCGGGCACGCTGCAACCGCAGTCTATAGCTATATGGTTATTGCCTCTGTAAATATAGCCTGGTTTTGGATTCTCTTCTATATACTGAGTAGGAGTGTGACCAGTTATCACGTATACATCAGGGAAATATTGAATGTCATAAGCTGCTCTGTCCCATATAAGCTCTTTAAGGGAATAGTCCTCGATTTCTTTTTCCGGGGAATAGTTGCCGAGCCCTGCATGTACCAGCAGGTACTTTTTTCCTGCAACAGTGAGTTCTTCGTATATCAGGAACTCTCTTATAAAATCAACAACATCCTGTCGTTTTTCCTGACTAAGTGCTCTAAACTCTGCAAGCGTTGTGTCACATCCATTACTTTGCCAGCACAGATAATTATCAATTGTCTCTTTATCAAGACTGCTTAAGGATTCCTCCGTGATCTCTTTTGTCAGAAACTTGAAACAGTCAAGGGCCATAAGTTCATGATTTCCGACCATGCAGATTGCATTCGGCATTTCCATCAGCTTGAAAAGCGTCTTGATAGGATTGGGCCCTCTGTCAAGGATATCGCCCAGGACATATAGCGTATCCTCATCCTTCAAATCTATTTTTTCCAGCATCTTTTCGAATCTGTCAAAATAACCATGAATATCAGATATAACATAAGTTGCCAAATCGATACCTCTTTTCTTATTTCAGCTTATAGCTTTCAATGGTTTACATATTGTTGCTTGTTTTTCCTGTCGCATTACTGGAACAAAAGAGATGTGCCTTTTTTTGCACATCTCCTTTGCAGTTATTCATCTAAAATCATATTCAATTTTTCAACTCTATACTGTTCTCCACTATGTTCTGAAGAAGATATGGCGAGATCTCCGTCATGTCAACCTTAAGCCTTGACTGATCCTCAAGGAGCGCAAGCACAAACAGATTCGCCTCATATTCTGACTGCATATTGATCTTTCCGCCAATATCGGCGAAATAATTCAGCGTCTCATCATGTAAAAAGATATGTCCAAGCTCGTGCGCACATAGGATCTTTTTGGATGCCTCCGTGTAATTGGCGTTTATAGCTATATATGGTGCATATCCCCTGAACTTTACCGCCTGAGCCTTAAAACCTTTAAACCCGTGATCTCGCTCTAAAATCCTTATTCCCCAGATTTTGGCAATCTCATATGGGTCATTAGTATGATAGGTATTCTTCAGCCCATTTGCAAAATTAACGATTTCTTGTCTTTTCATCCCCCGGAGCCCCCTTTGTCTGATATCTGTGACTCATGACCTTTAAATGGCCCAGTAGCTCATTCGCAAATTCGACAATTGTATCCTCGTCCATCTGGTCAGGGTCATAACCGCCAAACGCAGCAAGAGTAGGAGTCTTTAGAATAAACTCAATGGCTTCCTGAGGATTCTCAAAGTGGTTGGGAAGCTTTGCTATTTCTTCCTTGTCTGCGTCCGTGGCTTCTTCATTCCCCATAAGCTCAGCCGGCGTGACGCCCAGAATCTTACAGATCTTATCAAATGTTTCCACAGGAATCTTGCTGATGCTCGATGCTTCATAACGATATACGGTCGTATATGACACGCCCAGCTGCTCTGCAATGCTCTCTACAGATATCCCCAGTTCTTTTCTTTTGTTTTTTAGTCTTTCTCCAATTTGCATATGTGTTACCTCGTCTGTGGTACATCATACACCAAAATTTGCATTTATGCAAATAATCATTGACATATATTTGCATAAACGCTATATTGTAAATTATAAAGAATTTGCATAAATGCAAATTACCGCAAGATAAAATTTGCACTTGTGCAAACAGGAGGTAATCATGCTTGAGATAAAAGAGTCCTTTTCAAACAGCAAAACCACACCAAAAGTCATGGTCATAGGCATTGGAGGTGGCGGCAACAATGCCATAACAAGGATGATCGAAAAGGCATCCGAATATGTTACTTACGCAGCACTTAACACGGATTCAATGACCCTGGATAAATGTCCGGCCACAAAGCGACTCCAGCTTGGGTCCAAACTCACACAGGGCTTCGGCGCCGGTGGCGATCCTACTGTAGGAGAATCCGCCGCAAAAGAAAGTGAAGAAGAAATCACTGAACTCGTCCGTGACGCAAATATGGTAATCCTTACCTGCGGCATGGGGGGCGGTACAGGAACGGGTGCAATTCCGATAGTCGCACAGATATGTAAGAATCTTGGAATCCTTACAGTTGCTGTGGTTACCATGCCCTTCTCCTTTGAAAGCAAACCCAGAGTTTATGCTGCACAGACAGGACTAAAAAAGCTTGAACAGAACATTGACACGCTTTTGGTTATCCCAAATGATAAGCTCCTCACAATTACAGACAAGCAGTTCTTTCTTGATGACGCGTTCACATTATGCGATTCCGTACTGAGGTATACTATCGAGGGAATCACTAACATCATTTTTAACCATGGAACCATAAACCTTGATTTTAATGACCTCCGATCAACCCTGAAGGACAAAGGCTACGGTCTGTTTGGCATCGGAATAGCAACAGGCGAGGAGACTATCGTAGAAGCAGTAGAAAAAGCCATCAGTTCGCCACTCCTTGATACCAGGATAACCGGAGCATCCAATATTCTCCTTAATACCAGCGGTAAAGTCGACCTTGTCGCGCTAAATAAAGCTGTTTCATACATAAGAGAACAGGCCGGCGACAATGTTAACATCTTTTGGGGCACTGTCAGCGGGGAAACAACCTCCGAAGATATTGTCGTCACGGTGATTGCTACAGGTATGAAGCAGGACTCTTCCATTCCTGAGGCTTCAGCCGTAGACGCTAAAGAAGCCACGCCGAAAATGCCTGCTCCAAAGGATCCGTCTCCTCAGATAAATTCAAATCTCGACTTTCTCAAAAATGTAAAACAGGCTTCAGATATACCCACCATTTCATCCTTTCAGGCAAAGGCGAAACGTGAACCTATTCAGCTTCAGATTCCGGAATTCTTGTTACATAAGCCGGTCTAAAGTTAAAAGCCAGGGAAACCTGGCTTTTTTCATTTGCAAACATAGTTTACCATATAACCGGGACAAAGTTTGTCCACCTAATAACCAAAAAGCTCTTTTCTGAGCTCCAAATACCTTTCAACTGTTATTTCCTCATCGCCAAAGTGACAGATGGCAGCATCCTCGTTGAAATCAACATAATCCCAAAACTCGGCAGTAAGCGACGTGGCTTCAACAATCTCGCCATCACCATTATACTGATCCATCATAAAGATCTCTCTTCCGCCATGGGAATTATCCACATGGCAGATATAGGTATTACCATTGTAATCTACATGCCAGAGCTCACCGGTTGTTCCTTCGCCTTGTGCAAGCTGATATACTCCTCCATCTCTTGCATCAATGTATCTCCCTCCGTATGGGCCATTAATAATGAGTTCTTTTACTCCATCATTATCAAGATCAACTCTTTCTCCTACAGAATAGCTCTCCCAATCATCCGGATCGTTTGGAAGATCAGGAATATAATAGGAAATATCAATGTCCTCATAGTATGCAATGACCGGTATCTCTCCGCTTATAGCCTTTTCAAATAGTTTATCAGCTTCTTCCTGCGCATTGGGAGCTGATGTCATATCAGCATCAGCGGTAACAGCCTCCTTAGCCGTATCAGTTTCAGATAGATTTTCTGTTTTGCTGCTGCAACTTACCGCCACAATCGCAGCCACTCCTATCAATATCATAATCTCAACTTTTTTCATATTACTTACGCTTGTCCGCTCCTTTATCCATATAAATATTTGAACTTAGATATATCTGATACTAAGATCATCAGCATACGTATATGCTTAAAGCCCCAGGACTTCGCCGTAGATCATCACTGCATTTCTGACGCAATCCTCGCAAGGGCAGAGAGGCTTTCCATCAGTCATTGCCTTAAGGTCTCCGCACTTCAGGGCTCCGCTTCTTCTTGCGAATTCTTCCTGCATCTGTCTTGTCACTTTGAGTGTTCCCTTTCCTTCAGTCTTAAGTCCGGCAATCATGCCTGCGCCTATAAGCGCTCCGCAGGTCGCTTCAAGATTGCCCATTCCGGCGCAAAAACCGGCTGAAATCTGCTTAAGCTGCTCTTCTGAAATATTCGTCTCATCAGCCAGGGCAGCTGTTACCGCCTGTGCACAATTGTACATTCCTGAATTCTTTAACTGTACTGCCTTCTCAGCTCTTTCACTTATTGTCATAATATCCCCTTTCCTGACCTTCATCCGATGTTGAAAATATACATTCATTATAAGTCATCTACCATGATATTTTAATGACCAAATAGTTTAGTAATCGAGTAGGAGGAAATTCCTCTGAATGAGGAATTTCCGACCTCTCACACCACCGCTCATGCGGGTCCGCAAGCGGCGGTTCAATCAACTTAACAAGCAACACACCTAGCGGTGTAGTAGTCTAACATG
>JAEEGL015553538.1_pt1 | contig 20199 bp, 15 predicted proteins | sample 9134231 | NCBI WGS metagenome assembly JAEEGL01 (sample SAMN16246548, study PRJNA631951) | gut metagenome | biome: gut microbiome; feature: rumen; material: fiber-attached | host: Bos | place: Iran: Karaj | collected 2018-10
AGAAGGAGGAAGGCCCAACTTCAGAGGGAGTAGGCGAGGAAGAAGATAATGAGAACGAGAATGATGCCATCAACACTGATGGCGATGGTTCTTCTCCAAACATCTATTCTTCCATAGCCAGCGCTTTGAAGGATGACGGCATCTTTCCCGACCTCACAGACGAAGAACTCGATGCGGTGAAGACCCCGGAAGACTTTGCGGAGATGTTTGAGAAAGCAATCACTGCAAGGCTTGATGAGCGGCAGAAACGCATCGACTCAGCTCTTGGGAATGGAATGGAGCCGGATACCATCCGACAGTACGAACAGACTCTTCAGTATCTTGGTTCGATTAACGAGGAGGCTCTGTCTTCCGAGACAGAAGATGGGGAGAACCTGCGGAAACAGATTATCTATAATGATCTCGTGAACCGCGGGTATACCCAGGAAAGGGCACAGCGTGAAATCGAGAAGTCGTTCAAGTCCGGGTCGGACATCGACGATGCAAAAGATGCGCTCGAAGCGTTGACAAAGTTCTACAAGGATGGTTACGAGGATGCCCAGAAAGAGGCAAAGCGCCGTGCTGACGAAGTTCGTGATGCACAGAAGAAGCAATCCGAAGACCTTCGTAAGATGATTCTCGACGACGACGTGAAGCTCGGCGATACGAAACTCGACAAGCGTACCTGTCAGCGGGTTTACGACGCAATCTCGAAACCGGTATTCAAAGACCCTGATAGCGGAAGGCTGATGACTGCCGTACAGAAGTTCCAGAAGGAACAGCCGCTTGAATTCCTTCGTCAGATAGGTATGTGGTACGTACTTACAGACGGAGGAAAAAATCTGGAGGGTCTGACCAAAGAACAGGTAAGGGCTGAGAAGAACAAGAGCATCCGCGAGCTCGAGAGAAAGATAAATGCTTCTTCCCTCAATCGCGACGGCTCGCTCAGATATTCTTCCGGTAGCAGCAGCGAGACAGACCCGTTGCTCTCTGATGGATGGAAAGTGGGCTGGTAATAAAGCAATTACCGTATTCAAAGAATACCATGTTTAACTAAATTTTATACAACTATGCCTGCACGCATTAGCAACACTCAAATGGTTGGCGTAACTGCTTGGCGTGGAACTGTCACGAAGGATAACCACCTGTACGGTCTGTTCCAGTCCAATCCGCAGATGGCCAGCGAAGTTATGACTGTTCTTATGAGCAGTATGCATCTTCCCACCCTCGACACTTACCTCTCCCGCGAGGTTCCCGTGCGTGAATACGAAGACGATACCGAACTCTATTGGAATGTCGTCACGTCGTCCCGTCGCAATATCCCGTTGGTCGAGGCTCGTCGTGCTAATGGCTCGGTCGTCACCACTGGCGGTGCCAACGTCGGTGTCGGCTTTGAACCGTTCTACCTCGTGTTCCCTACCGACTGGTTCGCAATCGGTGAAGTTCTCTGGGGCAACTACAATGAAATGTATCCTGTCATCGTGAAGGAACAGGGTCGTCAGGAAGGTACTAACACCGTATATCTCGTGGAGCCGTTTGGCGCACAGGGTGCGGATGGTATTCCCGCTGACCGTCTCCTTGCCGGTGAGAAATTCAGCTGGGCCTACGCTCCTATCGAGGACAACCTGTCCCGTAAGGTTGGTGATGTCCGTTTCAGCACGCCTGTGATGATGCGCACCGATTGGCAGCGTCTCCGTCTGCAGCACAAGGTTGGTGGTCGTGAACTCGGCAAACGCCTTGCTGCCAACATTCCCGTTTCCCGTGAGGTCAACGGCAAGATGCAGACCGCTATGGCAAGCCGCTGGATGCTCGCCGTCACCTGGAAAATCGAAGAGACCTGGAGCGAATATAAGAACAACGCTCTCGACCGCGGTATCTCTACCCGTCTGGATAACGGTGAATACTCGAACTTCGGTTTGAGCGGTCTGCCTAACCGCCAGGGTTCTGGTTTCCGTGAGCAGCAGGCTGCGGGCCATCAGACCTACTACACGAAATTCTCCATCGGCCTCGTAGAAGACGCCCTCTATGGCATCTCCGCCGGTAAGCTGGATTTCAGCAAACGTAAGTTCGTCATCCGTACCGGTGAGCGCGGCGCCCTCCTGTTCAGCAAGGAAGCGAAGAAGGAAATGAGCGGCTGGCTCCCTCTGTATGGCGGTACGAGCAATGTCCCGTATATCAGCAAGGGCCCGAACGCAGACTTCGCCCAGAACGGTGTTACCGCCGCTGACTTCCAGGTCACGCGCTGGATTGCCGGCAACGGCCTTGAGGTCACCATTATGGTTGACTCCTCGAAGGACGATATGCAGACCAACAAGATTATGCACCCGATGGGCGGTACGGCTGAATCCTATCGTTTCGACATCTTCTATGCTGCCGACGAAGATCAGCCGAATGTCCAGAAGTGCGTCGTCAAGGGTGAGCCTGAACGCCGTGGCTATCAGTGGGGCCCGTTCTACAATCCGTTTACCGGCGAAGCCAACAACAGCTCCGCTTCCTTCGACGAGGATGCAGCCGTTGTCCACTACAAGGCTACGCAGGGTATCGTGATCTACGACCCGACCCGCTGTATTTCCCTTATTCCGGCTATCCTGCAGGGCTAATTAACAGTTAAATATGGAGAAGATAATTATGGAAAAAAAGACTGTAAACAAGAAGACCGAAGAAATGAGCGAAGTCAAGACCAATCCGTTGCACAAAGAGAAGATTTTCGTGAGGTTCGTACCGCACGAGAATGGTTCTGCCGGTTCCGACAAGCGTCACGTTATGTACGGAAACAAGGCGGATGGCGCTATGCTGTCTCTGTGTGTACCGATTCTCCGCTCGACGGGAGGATATAAAAATATCCTTACCAACGACGAGAAGGATTTTCTCGAGGAGATGCTTGGTCTTGACCCGAACGCTCTTTCCGTATATAAGAAAGAGGATAACTACTGGGACAACTACCACGTAACGTGGAATGTCAAGGAAGGTATGTCGCTCGACCTCTCAGATCCCGAAGACTACATCAAATACAAGGTGCTGCTTGCCAATAACGACATTGTGGCTCCGAGTGTAGAAGAACGTATCGAGAGACCGAGGGCTTCCTACCAGTGCGAGATTGTCCGTGAGAATGAGGAGACGTCTATCGAAGGGGCGAAGATGGATGCTACGATGGCTTCCTACGATGCGTTCCGCAAGATCGAAAACGACCTTGACACGATGCGTGTCCTCATCGAGATTCTGGATGGCAGACCGTATTCGCAGAAAGAGAAACGTGAATTCTTCCGCGCCCGCGCGAACAGCCTCATCCAGAACAACCCGAAACAGTTCCTCGCGGCAATCTCAGACCCTCTTCTTCATATGAAGGTCATCATCCGCAGATCGACGGAACTTGGTAAGATTACCAAGCGAGCAGATTACTATTACCTCGCCTCTGACGGTACGCCGTTATGCGACCCCGGCGACAACCCGACGCTTTCGATAGCCGCCCAGTATCTGAACTCTCACGCACATCAGGATATTAAATTCATTTTGGAAAGCGAAGTAGATAAGAACCGAATCTGATGAAGACTGTATTGGAATGGTCGCTTGGCTTCGACCTTATGTGGAACAACATAACGAGCAATCAGGCCCCCGGACTCACCGAGCACGAGAAGAGTGTATTCTTGACTCAGGCGCAGGAGAATCTGGTGAAAGACTATTTCAGCCACAAGAGCAACAGTCTTCTCGAAGGTTTTGACGACAGCCGTCGTAGGCAGTCGGATTTCGTTTCCCTTATTGAATCGACGGTATTGCAGCCCGATGCCGGTTCCGAGCATTTCGTTCCGGCATCACGGGCAAAATACTTCAAGTATCCCGTAAACGCGTTCATCATCCTGAACGAGCAGTTCGTGGTGAATGGCGATAAGTATCTTGTCGTCAACCCTATTTCCTACGAAGAATATGCACGTCTGATGATGAAGCCGTACAAGTTCCCCGCAAAGGGACAGGTATGGCGGCTGAATACAGGTACTGCTGGCAGCGGCTCTTCTGAATATCAGAAGTCGGAAGTCATCGGACGCTTTGCCCAAGACGATACCATTGAGTATTCTGTCCGTTATGTAAAGCGCCCCGAGCCGATTATCCTTCCTGATATGCAAGGCAGTCCTTCCTCTACGGTTGAACTGCCTGTAAATGAAAGCACGGATGTCGCAACGTGCAAGTTGCCTGAGCATCTTCACGACGAGATTATGCTTCGTGCCGTGCAGATTGCCAAGGTGACTTGGACGGATGGGGCAACCCTTGCAAACGCAGCACAAAGAGGTGAATAATAAAACTATACAGATATGACTAATCCGGAATTCAGCGATACTTTTACCACACTGCTTAACAGTTACAATACGCAGGCGCAGTTCGGAGAACAGGCTTCCAAACGCGAGATCGTCCTCGATGAGTATGAGAAGTCAGTCCTTCTGACGCAGGCGCAGGATATCATCGTCAAGTCGTATTTCGACGGGACGCTGAATCAGCAGGGGCAGGGTTTCGATGATACCGCACGCCGTCAGGTGGATTTCTCTTCGCTTATCAAGGTAGAAGAACTCTTGCCTTATGAGGGTTCTGGTTCTGGTTCTGGCTCCGGTGATGGCTTAGCGCCAACTCCTTTTGATGAGCGCGGTCTCATTTACGAGATGCCTCACAAGGGAACTGGAAACAGCATCACTACGAAAGTCCTCTTCATCCTGAATGAGCGTCTTATCGTAAAGACTGCAACTTCCGGCTCTGGTGCTGGCGAGGGTGAATATGACGAGACGAAGACGAGGGGTTATGTGGTGGTTCCTATCTCTTACAAAGAATATGACCGCGAGATGTCGAAGCCGTATGCCCAGCCTTTGAAGAAACAGGCTTGGCGTCTCCTTCAGAACAACGACCCCGTGTTCAACGTATATACGGAACTTATCCCGAAGTTCAACGTCAAAGAAACTACCGGGAAAAAGTTCATCTATCGTATCCGCTATGTTGAACGCCCTCGTCCTATCATTCTTGAAGATCTCCCTGACGGTCTGGTAATCGACAACGAGTACCAGGAATCCCCTTGTACCCTTAACCCGATTCTCCATATCGATGTACTAAACAAGGCTGTCGAACTTGCCATTGCAACGCGCGGCGGCTATGTAAACAACCAGCAACAGGCTAATCAGAGATGACAGTAGAAGAACTGAGCAACGCGTTTGATACCCTGGTATCGAGTTACCGGAGATTCAAGGACTTCGACAAACAGGAGCTGCTTGACAGTATAGAGTTTGACGAGTACGAGAAGTCTCTGTATCTCACGATGGCTCAGGACGAAATCTTTGTAAGCTTGTATAGCGGGAAGAATGTTTACGGCGATTCGTTTGAGCTGACGGAAGAAATGCGCCGTTCTCTTGATGATCTTGTCAAGACGGTGATATACAGCACGGAGAAAGATGCGGTAGAAGACAAGCCTGCTCTGTCCGCGGACTCCGTGTTCTTCCAGAAGCCAGACAACCTCGCATTCATCGTCCAAGAGAGCATCACTTTTGAGGACGATGAGCTTGGCTGCTACGACGGAAGCGTTGCAAATGTATATCCCGCAACACACGACGAGTATAACAGGATTCGCAGGAACCCGTTCCGTGGCCCGACGAAATACAAGGCGCTTCGGTTAGACCCGGGCGACGGCAACGTGGAAATCATCTCCAAATACAAATTCTCTACCTACGAGATGCGCTATCTGGAGAATCCCGAGCCAATCGTTCTGGAAGACCTTCCTAACGGGCTTACCATAAAGAGGGTAGGAACTGCACAGACCTGTAGACTCAACGAGCTGGTACAGCAACCTATTCTGAAGCGTGCCGTTCAGATGGCTCTTGCCTCGAAAGGCATTTAAGCACATAGTTAACAACAACATAAAACTCTAGTAAAATGACCAACTTCAACACCAATCAGACTCGTCATTTCTACGTTGCGGGAGCCGTTGACAGCAATGTCGACACCAATCTGGACATCGCGCTTGGCCAGACCGCAACTGGCGAACTGTACTTCAAGTACAAGAACGCTGATGGTATCCTGACGCGTTCCGACACCATCGACCCCAAGCGTATCGTTGACCTGAGCAAGACCCCGAAGGCCAAGATGGAGAAACCGCTTATGGGCTACAAGGTTGCCGTTGACACGAGCGTTGTTACGCTTTCCAACCTTGTTGGCAAGACGCTGGACTGCATTATCACCATTCAGGAATACCTCGACTACGATGCTGACTCCAGCCGTACCTTCGTGGCTTCCGTCGTCGGTGACAGCACGAACACTGCCAGCGCAGCCGCTTTCCACAAGGCACTCGCTATGGCTATTGCCAAGGCTCTTCCCCTGCCCGACAAGCAGTATCCGATGATTCGCGTGTACAGCAGCGGTTCCGAAGTTACCGCTACCACCGCCGCTTCTGATGTTACCGGTGCATCCGGTGGCGTCGTGCTCGTCCAGGGACTCCAGAAGTATGTCCGTGGCAAACTCAACGGAGAACCCTGCCCGTTCGTCGTGACCTTCCGTTACCGTAAGGACAATACGGAAGATATCGCCTGGGGTACGGCTACCAAGATGACGGTTGCCGCTATCAATACTGCCGATTCCTCCAGCATCTCTCCGACTGTCGTCCCTTCGCAGTACGGTCTTGCAGACCTCGAGTACTTCGCTCTCGGTGAACGCGGTGACTACTATCGTGGCTTCAACTTCCCGAACAACTACGATACGACCTACGCCATCAACCTTGCCTCCAATTACGATGTACTGAACATCGAGTATTACTGGGCTGGTCAGGCTGAAAACGTACAGAAGTCTCCTCGCCTGATTCAGATTGCTGGCTCGACCGCTGTGGTCAACAATCTGTACAACGCCGTGAAGGCCCTCACCCCCGAGGGACGTCTCGAAGCTCTCGAAGCGAGTTCCGGTTCCGGTGCCGGCTCCGGATCGGGTTCCGGTCAGGGTTAATCGACCTAAACCAATCGATATGGGCGGATGAAACACTCCGCCCATTTCTTGTTTGTTATGGAAGAAGAAAAATATCTTGTTGTCATCCCGTATCTTTCGAGCGGGGCACAAGGAAGGGAATTGGAGTATTCCGTTGCCGGTTGGAGAAGGCATTTCAAGGAAAAGTATCTGATTGTCATTGTCGGAGACTATCACCGTATTTGTGATACCGGCGATGATATAATCCACATAGACTGTCCGCGAGTTCCTGATTGTGCGGCGACGAACTACCGCCCTCATCTGGATCACGTCCATAAGTTCCGGGAGGTCAGAAAGCACTTTCCTGAATCATCCGGCTTTATCTATGCCTGTGACGATATGTATGCAGTAAACGATTTCGATATCCACGACGTCAAGTTTATGAAGTATCTTACAGAGGATATGCGTGGCAACGCGTTGTCCAAGAATGGGTGGCAACGTGATATGGCGAAAACGCGTGTACTGTGCATAGAGAACGGGTTCCCCATAAGGAACTATATCTGTCATCTTCCCGTATGGTACGACTGGGACAAGCTGTTTGCGTTGTATGACCGGTTCGAGCTTGATACACATAGCTATGTGGTAGAGAACATTTACTTCAATATGTACTATCCAAACCGCGTTCCGTTCAAACTGAATGCTGAGACGGACAACCTGAAGTGCGGTATCTATACGGCGGATTTTCCGTTCGATGCAATAAAGAAGGCGTTTCGTGACAAGATATGGATATCGAACTCTCCCGTGGGATGGAGCAACGAGCTGGACAGGCTTCTGAAGGAATATTATAGAGTCTGACAAAACGTGTCATTTATACTTTGCAAGTAAAGAGGTTACGGCTATAATCCGGGCCTCTTTTCTTTTTACTTTTGAGAAAAATAAAAGGCAATGGTAAGCTTCAGTGAATTAAGAATAAGCGATGATAAAGACCAGATTATCATCGAATGTGCCGTGCGCGACTTGCCGATATACACCAATATGTACATCGACACGATAACCATTGAGCATTACGAGAATTTTTCAGAATCCGGCTCACCTGGAGGAAAATCATATGTTGCTTATCGGAACGGGACAAACGGCTCGTCGCAGAGAAATGTGCGTTGCGTGGTTGACCTGGCTGCAGTATCCCAGTTGTTTGCCCTTACTGATTTTGACGGCGGGCTGTTCTATGTGTTTGTACACTGTGGCGGCACGCTTTCTCCGAATGCATCGCAGTACGGAGACGGTGCCACTTCCACGACGGACTTGGCAATTGTACTTGATTGGCGCAAGTTCTATAAAGCCGGTCTGAAACAGCTTGTTGCATACTATATGGGTTGCGGGTTGAAGTGTACCGTTCCTGCGTGGCTGGAAGAGTTCGTTATGCTCTGGAATGCGATTAAACTCGCTATCGAGACCTGCGACTGGACGCTTCTCGACAGACTGTGGCGTAAGTTCCTCGCGATTGCGGACGGAGTGCCTATGAATACTGATTGTAATTGCGGTTAGGCTATGAAGTTCCCGATTACAGACGACAGGCTCGACGCCGTAGTCAACAACTACTATAATCAGTTGGTGGCTATGGGCTATGTTAAGCACGACACCGTGGTTCGCATACTCGTTTATATGTTTATTCTCGACTTCATCGACGTGATGGGCGACTACATCACGCGTGAAGATTATGACTTGCTTGCCAACATTTACCGCAAGCTCTTTGCCGACGGTTGCTGCCTGCTTCCTTATGACGAGTTCTGTGTGAAGCGTGCGTTCCTTGGTTTACCCGATATGACTGATTCGTAAATGGTATGGCTACGTTTGGGGAAATGGTTTATATGGTGATGGATCTCTTGAAAGAGAGGTCTGATGACACCTATTACACTGAGGAACACATCCTGTTTCTTTTAAATAAGGTTCGCGCCTTCCTGCTTGACCGTAAGTATAAAAATAGCCGGAACAGCACATTTAATGAGGTATCCGATGAAAATCGTCAGCAGATTTGCCTGTCGCTTTCTCCAGCCAAGCTGCTTCCTACCGGTTGCGGTGGAAACTGGTTGAAATCTAATGAGAAGATTCCAGACACTCTGTCGATAGATACTGCAGTTACTTGTACCGGTCACGACCTCCTTCCTACGAACGTGACGTTCATACCGAAGGAACGTATGCCGTATGTAGGGCACAACAAGTGGCTGCAGAAGATTATCTACGCAGCGAAGAGCGAAGACGGCCATCTGTATCTCACCAGCAACAATCCCCAGTTCCTGTGGCTGGAACACGTTGGTCTTACCGGCGTTTTCTCAGACCCGGAGGAGGCGGCAAAGATGTCCCACGAGGCTTGTGAGAACGGCGGCGTCTGTGATATTATGACGCAATCTTTTCCTCTGGAAGCGGCTCTCGTACCGTCCTGCATCGAGTTTGTCGTACAGGAAATAACCGGAGCGAGATACACTCCTGACGATATGGTAAACAACGCGAAAGACGACCTCAGCAACGCGGCTATTGCACAGATGCGTACCGCGAAGCCTGTTGAGGACAGTACATATAAACGCAGATACGTGTCAGATGAAAGCGAACCGCAACAGCAGCAACAGAAATGAAACTGGCCTTCAACGGACAAGCGCATTACACCGACTTCTCGTGTGGATACGGAATATATTTAAGAAGGGCGAGACGGGAAGAGCGTCAGGACGAGGCAACGTATCGCAGGGTGGTGAAGGCATATTGCCGGATGCTTTCGGAAAGGCTGATAGAGAACGGAATAGTCGATTTACCGGGTGATATGGGTTCGATAGCCGCCGCAACGATTACGAGAAAGCCACAGTATCGTGGAAAGAAGTTCATTGGATACGGCAAGATGGATTGGAAGAAAGGGCGTTATGACGGAAAGTTGAAGACGTTCGGGCTGGTCTATCTTCCGAGGCGGAGTAAAAACAAGAATCTTCGGAGTTATGGTTTCGTTGCGAACCGTAAGCTCTTCAAGAATATGAAGGACAAGTATAACAGCAATGACTGCCGGTGGGCGCCGATTGAATTTGAAGACGAAATGATATGATACAGACGACGAATATACGGAGAATCCTCGACAGGGTTATGCGTCATCCTATGATGCGTGACATCCCGTTCGAGACCGCTGTCGAATATACGGTGGACTTTATCTCCCTGATGGGTACTCCGGCTATGTATTGCGAGAAGACCGCCATCATTCCTATCCACGAGTGGAAGGGCCTTCTCCCCTGTGATTTCGAGCATATGATTCAGGTTCGTATGGCGAGCTGTGGTGAAAGAGGGTTGAAGCCTATTTATCGTTATTCAGGGCATTCGTTCCATATGTCTCCCGATAAGCCGTCGCCTATGTTCGGTGAACATACTTACAAGATTCAGGGAATGGTAATCTTCACGTCTACGAAAGAGATGGACATAGAGATTGCTTATCGTGCCTTCGCCGTTGATGAGGAGGGGTATCCTCTTCTTCCGGATAATCCGAGCTTCCTGCGCGGATTGGAGAACTACATCAAGCTGCAGTGGTTTACTATTATGTATGATATGGGTAAGATATCGCAGCAGGTTATGATGAATACGCAGCAGGAGTATGCGTGGGCTGCCGGTGATGCCCAGAGCGAATTCTCCCGCCTGGATCTCGATAAGGCCGAGACGCTATTCAATTCTTTCAAGACGCTGCTCCCGAGGAACCACGAACATTGGAAGGCATTCTTCACTAACGGCTCGAAGGAGATCTGGAAAAAGCATTAGGGTATGAAGCAAAAGGTATTCGTTCTTCAGAATAAAGGTATGAACCGTGACTTGTCGGTGTCGAAAGCCGGCGAGTCTTCTGCGTTTGAAAACCATAATATCCGAATAACCGCCACGGATAAGGATACCTTGTTGTCTGTAACGAACGAACGCGGTACGAAGAAGATAAGTCTTTCCGGTCAGATTGAAGGAACTCTTATCGGGTGGAACGTACTGAACAATCACGTCATCCTGTTTACCCACGACGATGAGTGGGTTGCCCCGGAAGGCAGCGGATCAGGTTCTGGCTCTGGGTCGGGCAGTGGTTCAGGAAGTGGCTCTGGTTCTGGCAGTGGTCAGATTGTTCCGGCAAAGCCCGTAATCAACTGCAGCAACAACATCGTATCGATGTCCACCTCTACAGTTGGTGCTTCCATCTACTACAAGGTGAATGACTCGTCTTCCTGGGCGTTGTATACGGGTACGATAACCATATCTCAGGATACCACGTTTACCGCCTATGCTTCTCTTGACGGGGAAAACAGCGATTCTACCGTTTATAACGCCATCTACGAGGGACAGGAGCCTGTCATCACATCCGCTCTGAAATGGGATACGACGTTTGGCTGCTGGTATATTGAAGGTAATGTCATCGTGTCGGGCTTCTGCGACGGAAAGGATGTAGGCGAAGCGTATGCGACGATGCATCGTTGGGAGGATGTGTTTACTTGGGATGCGGCAAACAACGCGTGGAGATTGTCAGGAAACTTCTACACGTCTGGCAACCTTCTCGTCAATCAGAGTTGTTCCGGGAACGATGATACGAAGGATTTCAACGTGTTGTCGTGGGATGGCAGTTTGGCGGCTTGGCGTTTCAATGAAACTCTTGCCGTAACAGGCTATGTTACCGTGGGAGGTAAATATGCGGAGACGGCGGAACAGCTTTCTCTGCTTCTTCTGCAATCAGACAATCGTGGGCCTGACTATATCTACCGCATCGACTATATCGACGGCGCTTTCCATATGCTTTGCGGAAACGGAGATGACACGGAAGATACGGCTCGTCAGCGATGGCTCTTCAACGGAAACCTCGGCTTCTCCAGCAAGCATCCGATTGAATCTATAGTGTATGAGGAAAACGAGAATATCCAGAAAATCTACTGGGTGGACGGGAAGAATGTCCTGCGGTTTATGAACTTTATGGCTGCAGGGGAGAAGGTAAGTTCCAGCCTTGTTATGCCTTGGGATGGTGACGACACTTACTTTGACTCCAACCGTGCTGCTGATTTCGACGTGAATGTACGCGTAGAGAAGGATAATTCCGGGGAGAACAGGGCTAATGGTGTCGTTCAGTATCTGCTTACCTACTTCAACAAGCACGGACAGGAAACCGGATATGTTTGGATTTCAGACCTGATATACCTGACTCCTATCGGGCACGGCGGTGCAGCTGACGGGACAAACAATAATAAAGTCACTCTTCACTTCAGCAATCTCGATACTTCGTTCTCATATTTTCGGGTATATTCCATTTTCCGAAGCAGTCTAAATGGTAACGCTGTCACATATCTCGTATCAGAGATGCAGACAGACGATAATGACGATGTTATCGTGATTGATGATGGTGCGCATCTTACAGTTCAGGATACCACGCGTATGCTGTATCTCGGAAGCCTGCCAGTCGTAGCCGGTACGATGACACATAAAGACCAGACACTGTTTCTCGGAGACCTCGTTAAGATAGGGCGTGGCGGATTTAACGACTTGGAGCAGATAATACGGGATAATATGTTCGAAGGCGGTGCGTTCAATGAGGGCGTGTCCTGGGAGGCGAAATATGTGGATTTCGTCTATACCGACGACAGCGAAGACGGAACTGGTGATGTACCGGAGGTTTCGGACATTCCCTATGTGCTGAACATCGGTATTTATCCGTATGAGAATCAGCTCGAGAAGACGTCTTCTGAAATCCTCACTTTCAAAGGCGGCGAGAAATATCGTTTCGCCTTGAAATTCAAGTACCGTGACGGTATGGAGACAGATGCATTCTGGATTGGCGATAAGGTTAACGAAAAGTATCCTGTTATTGATGTCGTTACCGGTGGCGACTGCAATTATATCAAACGCGTTGTTGCCAAGTGTACGCTTCCGCAGGCGTTGCTATCATTCTTGAAAGAGAAAGGCTTCGATACGGTTCAGCTGCTTGTTGCAGAGGCGGCTTATTCAGACCGTTCCGTCAAGGCACAGGGCATCGTAAATCCGACAATGTTCAATGTGTGGGAGCGTTTCAACAATCGTCTGTACGCGATGCCCTCGTGGATATCTCGTCCGCGCGGTTCCAATTTTCCCTTTTCACATTTCTCCTGCCTGTCAAAGTCCACTACGACTACCGCTGAAGTACAGTGCAATTACTGGGATTCTGATGATGCAAGAACTCCTTACTACCAGTATAAGAATTACAATACAGGTACAATGACGTATACCGAGGAACTGGAAAGTGTTCCTGACTATACGCATTTGATGCTGGTTTATTGTGTAACGCATCAGCGGTTTGGGGCTATAGAATACGAGTACCTTGCCAGCGTCGCTATAGTTAAGGGTACGCTCTATAATTCCCAGGATGAGGCGGCGAAGCACGACTTGGAGACATTCCCGTTGGCTGACGACTTCAACGAGATGATGAACAAATATGCATCAGCATCCGTATCCGACAAGGGCGATCCCACATTCTCCCGTGTGGATATAGACCCGAAGACGCGTGAGCCTCGGTTCAAGATTGAGGCTATGTTCGTCGATTGTGGTATGGGAGATTCTTTCCTTGATCACACGGAAGCGAGAAGCGAGCTGTATGATGCGCTTCGCAGTAAACTTCACGACAAGTACGAGATTCCTTATGATTATATCGTTACTGCCGAGACGTTCTACTCAGGTAACGGGGCTTGGTGCAAGAGAGTGTTCAGCGCGTGGCAGACTACGTTGAAACGTACTACGAAGTATTTCAACCAGAATATCGTTTCTGGTTCTACGGTAATGTACAATACCGCAGCAGAAGCACTTAACGCAGACAGTTGTTCCGCCGACAGGTGGTTCTATCCGTTGTCCGATACACCGAAAGCCACGAAGGGGAACAGGACTCCGGCTTACGACACGAAGCATTTGATGTTCGTAGACGAGAATGTCCTTACGCTGGATTCTCCGGAGATAATGTACAATGCCGTCCAGTTCGATAATGCCCAACTGTCATTCCGTATTGTCGGCGTAGCGAAAATCACCAGCGTGATATCTGACTATACGCTGGATGCCACCCACGGACGCATTGCGGGTAACAATCTTGATGAAGTTGACTTTACCGGCAACCTCGGAAACAGGAAGAACAATATACACGGATTGCTGTCGTGGCCTTTGTGGAGAGAGTATGGTCTCGAGCTGAAGCAGGATGTGGACAGCAATAAGGAGAGGGAAAAGCGTGTTGCGGAAGACTACAAGAACGGCAGTACCATTGTCCGCTACTGGGTATATATGTGGAACCATTCCGGTGTTCTTACCGGCGTGAATGTGCCGAACAGCTCGGAGGATGGAACAGGGGGCGACTTCTCCGTACTGCAGAGAAAGGTATTTGCGAACCTTCGATTCAGTTATAATACCATTTACCTTGACTCGGCCAAGGAATATAAATCGCTTGATTTCCTCCGTGTTGTAAACGACACTACTACGCTGTTTACCAATATTAGCCTTGGGAGCGGAAACGACAAGGAATATAAATACTACAGCGGACACCCGCAGGTATTCCTTTCCACGCCGGGCAACGTTAGATATCCGCTTGTCTATTCTGACGAGATGCCTGAATATACTACTGTCGACCTTGAGGCTACCGAACAGAAATCGTGGTATATGCTCTCAGATGCTCCAGTGCTGTTGGAGTATCAGGAGAATACGCACGCTGTGCTCGGATTGCCTACGGATACGAATTATTTGAATAACGGACGGTGGTATTATAAACAGACAATTCTTCCGAAATTTAGTGGCGAAGTCGGGACTACAATGCCTGTCGCCGTCACTTCCGGGCAGAATACAAGTACAGGCGCACTTCTTCCGTGGATTGATGTTGATAAATCCGGCTCTTATCCTTTTAAGGATTATGTGATAGAACAAAACTCGTTCTCTTTCGTCGCGAATGATGCCCGTGCCGATTCACTGCAGTTTGAGCCTGTTGACGGTGGTTCTGGCAGCGGTACTGGTAGTGGGATAAAACAAGACCAATACCTGTTCATTGGCGAGATCTATCAGGATTATTCCGAGATTGCACCGGCGGATGATACTCGCTATGGCGGAATTTATCTCTCTGCTGTACAGAACAACAGGTTTATTGCAGCGGGCCCCATCTATCCTGTATCTGAAATGGGCGGTGCTACTGCTACTATCTATGGTAATCAGGGAGATACTTATTTCCAGCGTTGGGACTGCCTGAGAACTAAGCCTTATTCCAATGATTCTGAGAACAATGTGATAGACGTCACGTCAGTGATGTTGGAAACACATATCAATCTTGACGGTCGTACCGACTTGCAGCGCGGTGTGCTGGAACTGGCGTCTATTGACACTACTACCTTTGGACAGGTCAATCCTGTTTATACCCAGAAGAACAACTTCATAGTAAGAAGGGATACAGATGAATCGTATAATGTAGACTCTTATCGTTCCACGATTACCTGGACTCTTCAGAAAGGGGATGCGGCGGTCATCGACGAATGGTCGCATATCACTCTCGCCAATATCTTGAAACTTGATGCTGACAGGGGCTGGTGCAATGCCTTGCGGCGTATGCAGAACAGTATCGTCGCTTTTCAGGACAGGGCGATTTCAGAGATTCTGTTCAATTCAAGAACCCAGCTTACTACGAACGACGGCGTTCCCGTGGAGATTGCAAATTCCGGCAAGGTTGACGGCAAGCGCTATATCACGAATAAATATGGCTGCACAAACAAATGGTCTATTGCCGAGGGAAAGAATGCGCTGTACTTCGTGGATAACATAAACAAAGCCTTCTGCGCATTCGACGGCAGTGTGAAGAATCTGTCGTCTGCACTCGGTATGGGCGTATGGTTCCGCTCAATGAATGTCATCAAGCCGTGGGTTCCTGTCGGATATGAACAGGGAGACGGAACTGTGTTGAATAACTTCGTCTCTTTCTTCGACAGGATACATTCTGACATATATCTCGTAAAAAGCGACGACACTGACGATATGGCCCCTACGCTGGTGTATAACGAGACGCTTGGTGTGTTCACCAGCTTCTACGATTACAAGGATGTGCTGATGATGGTGGACGTTCAGGATAAGTTCATCTCTCTTCACGGGAAAGACCTTTGGCTGCAGAATGAGGGTAAGTACTGTAACTTCTACGGTGAACAGTATCCTTTCTGGGTACATTATCGGGTTACACCGAATCCGTATGGCGATAAGGTTTGGACGAATCTCGAATATCGTGCAGACTTTTATAGAGTCCTCAACGGGTACGATGATGCGTTCCCGCTTGACCAGGACTTCGCCGATCTGTCAGACCTGTCGGCATACGGGGCAGAAGTTACTGGCAACAACATCTACAAGGAGAATGAAACCTTCGACTATATGAGATTCTGGAATGAATATCAGACGACTCCTACGGAAGACGAAGGTACTTATAGCATCAAACCCGAGAAGCGCTTCAGGATTTGGCGCGTAGTTATTCCTCGGGCAAATAAGGGACAGATGACTAATAGATACGGACTTGACAGAATCAGAAATCCTTGGGTTAATGTCCTTTTGAAGAAGAACTATACGGGGCCTTATGATGAGACCAACCAGGATCTTATGCAGTTACACGACGCAATAATTACATACTACGAGTAATGGGAATACTTAGTACGATAATGAATGCTGGAAAGGCTGCAGCGAATTTTGCTCAAGCCAACAAGTGGGATTTGTATAAGGCAAAGATTAGCGATTGGGCGAAATGGGGCTCTTCCCGCCGTCAGTCGCAACCGCTTTCTGACAGTACCTTTGGTGACTTTGCAACTAATGCGACTGCCGTTATGGGCGGTGCTGCACAGATTCTCAATAACAGTCAGCAGCTGGCTCAGATTGGTGATACGCAGATGCAGGAAAATATGATTTCCGATATCGGAAATATCGGGAATTATAACTACGGTTCGTATGACCAGTTGATGATGGATTACGATAGGATGGCGAACCTGCAGCCAGACCTCAGTTTCGATGCTATCCGTGGTGGCAGTACAAAGGAAAGAATAGGCAATGTACTGTCTTCTACGATGACCGGCGTTACTACCGGAGCCTCCGTTGGCGGGCCATATGGTGCACTTATCGGCGGCGCCCTCGGTGTTACTGCTGGACTTGCAGGCTGGGCGATGGGAGATGCCAAGGCTGAACGGCAGAGACAGCATCTATCTATTGAGAATAACATTGCCCGTGACAGAGCCAGCCAGAATCTGAGAGCAGGCGGCGAGAACCTGATGAATTATCAGTTCCGTTCTGGTGTTGCGCATAGTAGTGCGGAGGGTGGCCCTATCGAAAGGAAGATGATGTCTATACAGGCATATGCAAATAAGGTTCTCCGCAGACCGAGGCTTCGTAGTGAAGAGCCGGTACACGGAGTCATACGAGAACACTGCAAGGGCGGTACAATGGTTAGAATAAAAAGATAACACGATATGAGCAAGTTTGACACGCACGGTGGATACTTTTCCCCGAAAGGTTATTTCAAAGTCAACGAAGGTGGTTCCCACGCAGAGAATCCCAATGGGGGCGTTCAGATAGGCGTCGATCCGGAAGGTGTACCGAATATGCTGGAAGAGGGGGAACCTGTGTATAACGACTATGTGTATTCAGACAACATCAAGGCGAACCTGTCTGTCCTGAAAAAGTATAATATCCCTGAAAAATATGCTGGAAAGTTGTATTCAGAAATAGCGGATATTTTCGTTGATGAGGCTGCGGAAAGGCCAAATGACCCTGTTTCCAACAACGGTCTGAATGCGATGCTTGTCCGTCTTGCTGATGCACAGGAAGAGCAGAAGATGAAGAAGCAGCAGAAGGAACTCGAAGATGAACTTGCCCAGTTGTCTCCAGAAGAACTCGCCGAGTTGGAGCAGATGTTGTCCCAGCCTGAAATGGTACAGCCGCAGGAAAATCCAGAAGAGGTTGTACCAGAAATGGTACAGCAGCCTGTAGAAAGCGAACAGCATGTACCAGGAGTGCAACAGCAAGCGATAATGGCAGATGGTGGAGAAATAAATTCATATAGTGGAAATGAGAAAGGGTCTAGCCGGATGAATAGATTTTCTCCTGTTAGATTTAATCGTCTTGATTGGCCCAGCACAAACGCATGGAACGGTTTTAATTCTCCTAAGTATGATAAGTTGGACGAAGTAATTACTACGCTTCGTGATGTCGGAGTTAATACACCGTCATCTGTTGATTTGCTGGATAAGACCAGAAGCCTGAATCCTGATTTGGGAATAGAAGGTGTAATGCACGAGTATTCGCCAGATAGTACAGTCGATATTTCTCCCTTTAGTTTTAAAGGTAGTACACTACTTGATACTTATTTGAATAATAATGTTAATGCAGTAAAAGATCCGTTAGGTGCGTTTCGCTTTGCCACTTCAGATCCTGCGGTAAAGATTGATCCAACTCCCTCGGCCACTTCACTTACTGATGCTGTGAAGAATGTGAAAAGACTTCCGAAGGAGCCACCGCTGCCCGATGATTTCAATCCAAATGCCTGGGCAGAGGCTCGAGCTGCAGAAGGAGCGAAGATGATTGCAGATAGAAATGTAAAGAATGCTATTCCGGAAATATCTGCAAGAGCAAAAGAAGTTATAGGTAAAGAAACGGAAAGAGCCCTTTCTCCTAACGTGAGCCCTGCTACAGCCGAACCATCGATTAGACAGACTCTTCTTGCTACGCATCCAGAACTAAAAGGTGGAAGTAATTCTGGTGGAAATCCTGTTATGCTTCCCACTTGGCCTCGTTATGCCGGAGCATTGATGAACGGTGCAATGGCGATATACAACGCTTTTCAGGAACCAGACAAGTACAAACTTCCCCGCTATACTCCTGTTCTCCCTTCGGGCAGGATGGATTTGATTGACCCCTCTTTCAGACCTCTTGACCAAAATATGGCTGTGAATGACGTACTGTCAAGCAGCGCAGGTACTACTCGTGCATTGCAGAATTCCGGTCTTGGCCCTTCCATCGCCGGTACTCTTCTTGCTCAGGATTATAATACCGGAAGAAATATCGGCACTGCACTGGAATCCGTTTGGGAAGCAAACAATCGAGAGCGCAACAATATCATCGCGGCTCGTAACCAGAATGCCTCTGCACTCGGAAACTTCAATTATGGTCAGAGTAGGGACAGGGCCAACATTTTGAATCAGGCTGCTCTCCATAATAACCAGAATGACTTGTATCTCCAGCGACTGAATTATGCTGCAGAGGCTGAGAAGTACGCAGCTTTGCAGAGCCAGCTTGACTCGATTGCTCAGGCATTGGCTGGTATCGGTCGTGAGAATTTTGCGATGAACCAGCTCAACTCAAATACCGCATTCAACTACGGAGTCACCCCGTATGGCTGGGGATATTATCAGGGTTATAAGTGTGGTGGTAAACTTAAAAAATAAAGACACGAGATATGGCTAAGTTTATAGCAACAAGCGGTTCGTACTTTACGCCTTTCACTTATGATGAGTTGGCGAAGCCGATTATGCAGATGCAGGAAGCGCATAATGCGGCTCAGGATGCATACGATAAGTTGAATCTTGAAACGAACGCTCTTGGAAGATACATTACCGATAATCCAGACGACCAGCAAGCGAAACAGTTGTATGACTCATATCTTACAAAGCTGAACACTCTGCAGGAAAATCTGTGGAATAGTGGATATACCGCGCAAACAAGGCGCGATTTGTCTGCAGCCAGAGCCGGTTACGCAAGTGATGTTTCGCGTCTTGCAAAAGCTATACAGACGCGACAGGAGCGCAGCAAAGAATATTGGGATTTGCGGCATAAGAATCCAGACTTGATTATGGGGAATGACCCTGGAGCATCCGGATTAGATTATTACCTGAATGACGATACCTATGGTCAGAACTACTTCACCTATAGTGGCCAACAGTTTATGTCTGAGGTTGGTGCTGACGCGAAAGCACGCGCAAGCGAGATGCTTCGTGACCCGCAGGTGTTAAAGAATCCTGAATTAGTCGGCTATCTCACGACAATCCAGCAAGACGGATTTACAAATCAGGAGGTACAGAACGCAAGCAATGCTGTCCGCGCCGCTGTTGCAGGAAACAGTACGGCTCTCGAGTCTCTCGACCCTGCCTCCCGTATTCTCGCCGATGTCCTGATGTCACATCTGAATTCTACAGGTGCACAGGGAAGAGTTAGCGCTGATGAATATAATCGTCTTCTCGGTTATGGTATTTCCGGCTTATCGCAGGGTGTCGGTAAGACTGATGTACGGCAGGTGAACGACAAGAT
>JAEEGL011583571.1_pt1 | contig 20198 bp, 19 predicted proteins | sample 9134231 | NCBI WGS metagenome assembly JAEEGL01 (sample SAMN16246548, study PRJNA631951) | gut metagenome | biome: gut microbiome; feature: rumen; material: fiber-attached | host: Bos | place: Iran: Karaj | collected 2018-10
ATTCTCCTCCGACATATATGAACATGTCACAGGAGGCAATCTTTAATATGTCCTCTGCTGTAGGCTGAAAGCTGTGCAGATCCACGCCATTATCCAGCAGCAGCGTCACGTCGGCGCCATCCGCCTTATCCCCCAGCACCTCACATACCCAGTCATACTCAGGAAAGATGGTTGCCACTATCTTCATACTGTCATCGGATCCGGCTGTGAACTGTCCGTCTGACGATGACGCACAGCCGCATATATTACATGCCGCCAGTACGGCAGCCACTAACACGGTTATATATTTTTTCATTATCTTTCTCCTCCATAGTCAGATCATCTGTATGTACTATGCAGGATTCAATCATTCATACGGACCTTATCACCTACCGGAGTCATATTAAGCCATATACACCGTCTGTCCGGAAGTATTTCAGCCTGGTATAGCGGCATATCACATACGGCTGCCGGTATACTTACTCCGCCGGATGTCTGCCGTAAAAGCTGATCACACAGCCTGAGGTTCTCACATATCGGACAATCTTCTTCACTGCATATATGATGTGCCTCTTCTACCATATATGCATTGGTGAGAAGTATCGTCAGGATAAGGTGGAGAGACAGACACAGCACGGTAACAGGTCTTATCATCCCCCTCAGGACACTTCGCCCGTTATTCAACGGTTTGATCATATTACTCCCTCCCGGGCGCAATCCTCACATAATCCGTAGAATATCGTCCTCCTGGAATCAAGTCTGAAACTGTGTTCCGACTTCAGGTGATCACTCAGCCCGCTTATCTCATCACAGTGCAGGTGGATCACGCGTCCGCATTTCTCACACTTGCAGTGAAAACACACTTCTCCGTCTGAATGAGATCCGTGTCCGGTATATTCAAAGCACGCCGGCGAATTGCTGTCGATATTGTACTTATTCAGTACACCCTCATCCACAAGACGTTCCAGCTGCCTGTACACGGTGGACTGCCCGATGGCTTCACCCTGATCCCTGAAATGATCGCATACGTCGGATGCGGTGATATGAACCCCGCTCAACCCCTCCAGATACTTAAGTATACGGTCTCTGTGTTTGGTATTGTATTTAGTACGTTCAGCCATGATTCTTTCTCAATGATCCTCCGGTTTTCCTTCTCGAATTTGAAAACCATTCTCAATTATAAGCACATAAAAAAACTGCGTCAATATAAAAACGAAAATCATTTTCATTTTTATCCTGACGCAGCAGATATTCTGTGAATGCATCTTTAACCGGATATTTATTTAAAATACGTGTCTATTCCGTCTGCGATACCCTTCACTATCTTTAACTGATAATCATCGGTCGCCATCAGCGCATCTTCTTTTGCATTGGTCATATATCCCATCTCTATGATGGTCACGGGAGTCTGACACCAGTTGATGCCTGTCATCGTATCGGTCTCCCACACACGCTCACGCTTTGCACCAGTAGCTGCCACCATCGAATCCAGCACATTCACGGCCAGTTTCTTACTGGCTTCGTAATATGAAGAATTATACGGGTTCGAAGCTGTCTGGCATATCGTCATCATGCCGTTTGCCTTGGAACTCGCCGCACCGTTTGCATGTATGCGCACAAATACATCCGCACCGGCATCATTTGCCATCCCTGCACGTTCGGCATTCGAGATGTTCACATCATTGGTCTCGCGGATCATCAGAACATCATATCCTCTGGCCTTCAGCTCATCGCGCAGTTTAAGCGATACGGCCAGAGTAAGCTCATACTCGGCCAGTCCGCTTGATACTCCTTTGGTCCCACCGGCCACCTTGGCTTTCATCTCTGTCGTACCGGGGCCCACAGGCTCTTTCTCGTAATTGCCTTTGGCCTGATGACCGGCATCTATGGCTACGAGATGTCCGTTGCTCACGGTGGCATCCGCTTTGGTCAGTATTCCTGTCTGCGCATTTTCCGTTGACTCGGGAGTCTTCGCGCCTGTCAGGCAGCTCGCCATCATGATACACAGCATAGCAGCCGCTATCCTGCCCCCTGTTCTGCGTGGATCCATTTTAAATGATCTCATGATTTCTCTTCCTGTTCCTGTCCTGCCTGCCTGGCAGCAGAGAGTTCACCGTCTGCACGCTTGAATGTCTCACGGTACTCGGAATCGAGTCCCGGACGGTATACCGCCGCACCCTTGGAGACTGTTACTCTCACACCATCAGAACCCGCATTATACTCAGCCAGATCTTCATCAAAGGATCTGTTGATCTCTTCTATATGCTTGAGCGTCATGCTGTCGGTGATGACCATGAAGCTGTCATCGTTGATCCTGTACAGATGCTCGGCGCCATATGACTTTTTCAGGAGGCCTGCCATATCATATATGACCTTATCCACATACTCATGTCCATGCTCGTCGATGATGGACTTGAGATTGTCTATATCGATGATGATCACCGAGAAAGAGGCGATTCCCTGTGAGATCGACATGTTAAGCCTCTTAACCGCGTTACTGTAGGCCGCCCTGTTACCGAGCCCCGTCAGGGAATCGGCATATGCCTGCCTGCGTACGATCGACAGATACTGATTCATGCTGTCATGCATGCTCTTCAGTTTGTCGGACAGAGCTCCTACGGCATCCTCCGTAACATCCTTATATTTCGTGGGAGTCGTATCCACGGGAATATTCTCCACACCTGCATCTTCGACAAGGCCCTTATAGTCCGGATTATTCACTATCTCGGTATTCAGTTCCTCCACATCTTCGGTGAGCGAAGAGAGTTCATCATACAGTGCCTGGAACCTGCCTGTGATCCTGGATGATACTATGATGACCAGGACCGCACCGATGATAACGGCTGCCATGGCGATGATCAGGATCAGCATATACTGCTTGCGTATCTGAGTCTCCAGCCACAGAGCATCGAAGTCTGCTCCTATGATACCTGCCACCTTGCCCTCGGAATCAAACACGGGACTGTATGCACTGTAGAACCGGCCCCAGCTGTCGGTGAAAGGCTCCTGATCGACTCCCGGAGTACCTTTTGCAGCATTGATCAGAGCCTCAGTGGTCACTACCTCTTCACCGAATTCACCCGGATCCACCGGGTCGGAATCGATGATAAACGCGAACTTATCGTTTCCCATATCCTGTATGGTATAGATATAGGTTACATCCGAATTCTCCAGATAGAGAGTCAGGGTATCCATGATCTCCTTATAACTCTCGCTGCCGGCCGTTTTATCTTCAGCCGTTACGGCTTTTAACATATCACCGTCTATCGATGCCGCCGCCGTATTGGCCACATTCAGCATCCTGGCATTTATCTGGGTTGCGAGCGCTTCTTTGGACTGTTGCGCGATGACGAATCCCATCACGAGATTGACTGCAAATACCACGGAGCATATCATCAGCAGATATTTAGTAGTTAATTTCATTCTTCGCTAATCCTTTCAGGGCCGAATTCGATCTCCTCAAGTTTCTCTGCTATGCGTCCTTTGATCAGGTCGGCTATCTCCTGTTTGTTCATATCCTTATATTCATCATACCTGATGGGATCCAGAAAATGGATCTGCACCCTGACACGGTCAAATATATTGTTTCCGTTCATGGCCTTGTATGAATCATAGATTGCGACAGGCACTATGGTAGTATGCGTCTTTAAGCTGCACGCGAAGCATCCTGCCTGGAATTCTCCGAGTGCATTGCCCTTATCGGGATCGGTCTTCCCTTCCGGGAAAATGAGCATATTCCCGCCCGCTTTGATCTGTTCTATCGCATCGACTATACCTTTGGCCTTACCCTTCAGGCTCTCCAGATCTATGAGCACGGCATTGACCAGATAGGCCATCTCATGAGCCAGTAAGCGGTCGGCAGCCTTCATTTCCCATAACGGAGCACAGGGGATATTGTCCATGTTGCGAAGTATACCGAGAGCGTCATACTTACCCTGGTGATTGGAGTAAAAAACAACAGTCTCACCGGTCGGAACATTCTCCCGCCCGGTAACCAGTGTTGTAACCCTTGCATGTTTTGCTATATGATCTATTACTTTCATTCCGAAATCATAACGGTCCTGTATGGAGTACTTATCGGGATGATTCATCATATAGCGTGTCCTGACCTTCGAATAACAGAATATCCAGGGCAGCATCACGGCTATCGGCACACTGAATCTCAAGTCCTTGATCTTAGGCATGATCTATAACTGTCCTTCAAGCGCAGTCTCCGCTTCGGCAAGAGCATCGTTGATCCCCGCAGGATCCTTTCCGCCCGCCTGAGCCATATTGGGTCTTCCGCCCCCGCCGCCGCCGACCTTGGGAGCAATGGCTTTGATCAGATTACCTGCATGAGCTCCCTTAGCTATGGCACCGTCGGTAGCCATGGCAACGAGGTTGACTTTACCGCCGGCATTGGATGCGAGTACGACTACACCCTCACCGAGCTTACTCTTAAGCTGGTCACCGAGGTCACGTAATCCGTTCATATCCACACCATCGACTGCGGTCGCGAGGAGTTTTACGCCTTTTATCTCTTTAACCTGATCCATGACATCCCCGAGTGCTTCTTTCGCAGCCTTGGATTTAAGTGATTCCATCTCGGAACTCAGCTCCTTGATCTGCTTCTGCATGGACTCGATCTTTGCTACCAGATCGGAAGGATTGGTCTTCGCTGCAGCTGCTGCGGCATCGAGTCTGCTCTCAAGCTCCTCATAATATGCATTTACGTTATCGCCGGTTATGGCCTCGATACGTCTGACGCCTGCTGCCACGCCGCCTTCTGATACGATCTTGAAGTTGCGTATATCACCTGTGTGCAATACATGAGTACCGCCGCACAGTTCTTTTGAGAAGTCACCCATGGATACGACACGTACGGATTCACCGTACTTCTCTCCGAAGAGAGCCATGGCACCTGACTTCTTTGCCTCATCTATGCTCATCACATCCGTGGTGACCGGCAGATCCTCTGCTATCTTTGCATTCACTATCGCCTGGATCTTCTTCAGTTCATCGGGTTTTACTCCCTCACCGTAGCTGAAGTCGAATCTGGTCCTGTCGGGATCCTGATATGAACCCTGCTGGTGTACATCTTTGCCCAGAACCTCCTGCAGTGCTGCCTGAAGCAGATGCGTAGCCGAATGGTTACGGCATGTCGACTGTCTTGTCTGTATATCTACTTTGAGCGTAGCCGTATCACCGGTCTTTACGGTCCCGCTTACGACTTTTCCGACGTGGCCCACTCTTCCCTTAGGGAGTTTGACCGTGTCGAACACTTCGAACTCGGCGACACCGGTTGTGATCACACCTACATCACCCTTCTGACCGCCCATGGTGGCATAGAAAGGCGTCTTGTCGGTAACGACCGTACCCTCAGATCCTTCCGTCAGGCTGTCAGTGAGTTCCCCGCCGTCAGCGATGGCCACGATCCTGCCGGTATCCTCAAGTGTCTCATATCCGGTAAACGTACACGTAACGTCATCCGGGAGAGTATCGAAAACAGAACTTTCAGCTGCCTTCTGTGAGAAATTCGCATTCTCTCTGGCAAGCTTCTTCTGTGCATCCATTGACTCCCTGAAGCCTGCTTCGTTTACGCTCAATCCCTCTTCCTCGGCCATTTCAAGTGTCAGCTCGTAGGGGAAGCCGAAGGTATCGTAAAGATAGAAAGCAGACTTTCCGTCGATCTCTTTTGATCCGGAAGCCTTCTTCTCATCCGCGATCTTCTTAAACTCCTTCATACCGTTCTCAAGAGTCGCTTCAAAACGTACGATCTCCTTCTTAAGCTCGTTAAGTATGAAATCCCTGTTTTTGGTAAGGAGCGGATAGCTGTCCGAATAAACATCATCGATGTAGACGCTTGCAACATCGAGCATATCCTCAAGAGACAGATTAAGAGACTGTCCGTGTCTTACGGCACGCCGGAGGAGTCTCCTTAAGACATATCCGGGACCGCCGTTTGAAGGGAGAAGCTTTGCCTCGTCACCGATGAGCATGACACCGGTCCTTAAATGATCTGCGATGATCCTCATGGATCTGGTGGATTTTTCATCCGATCCGTATTTGATACCGGATTTCTCCTCGATACGTGCGATAACGCCCGTGAACAGGTCGGTAAGATAAACATCGTCAACGCCGTTTAAGAAAGCGAGGTTTCTCTCAAGTCCCCATCCGGTGTCCACGTTTTTCTTGGCAAGCGGGAGAAGTGTTCCGTCCTTCTGCTTGTCGTACTGCATGAATACGTCGTTACCGATCTCGGTATACTTGCCGCAGTGACATCCGGGTCTGCAGTCGGGTCCGCAGGGCTCTGCATCCGAAACATAGAACATCTCCGAATCGGGTCCGCAGGGACCGTACTCAAGGCCCCACCAGTTGTCTTCAGCAGGCAAAAAGAATACATTCTCGGGTTTGAATCCCGATTCTATCCTGTACTTAGCGCCTTCCTCGTCTCTGGGCGCATTCTCGTCACCCTCAAACACGGTAGCCGCAAGATGATCCCTGTCGAATTTGAAAACTTCTGTCAGAAGTTCAAAACTCCACTGGCATCTTTCTTTTTTGAAATAGTCACCGAGGCTCCATGAACCCATCATCTCGAAAAACGTAAGATGACTCTTGTCACCAACTCCGTCTATATCGTTGGTACGGACACAGCCCTGAACATTGCAGAGCCTGGTTCCGGAGGGATGCGTCTTTCCGAGAAGATAAGGCATGATGGGCTGCATGCCGGCAACGTTGAACATCGCGCCGGTGGAACCGTCGGAAATGAGCGAAACGGCACCCACATCGACATGCCCTCTCTTAACATAGAAATCTATCCATTCTTTTCTTAATTCCTTAGATGTAAACTGTTTCATTATTTTCCCTCTAGAATACAAATTTATCCGCAAAGAACGCATCGAGCTCGTCGATCGCGATCCTCTCCTGCTCCATGGAATCACGGAACCTGACCGTAACCTTGTGATCCTCCTCGGAATCGAAGTCGTAGGTTACGCAGAACGGAGTACCGATCTCATCCTGTCTGCGGTATCTCTTACCGATGTTTCCTCTGTCATCGAACTCGCAGTTGTATTTCTTCGACAGCTGCGCGTAGATCTTCTCAGCGCCCTCGTTGAGCTTTTTGGAGAGCGGGAGCACACCGATCTTGACAGGAGCGATCGCGGGATGGAAACGAAGAACGGTACGCATATCGGGTGCTTCCTCGGTACCCAGGTTCTCCTCATCATATGCTTCACACAGGAATGCAAGTGTCACACGGTCCGCACCCAGTGAAGGCTCCACTACATAAGGGATGTACTTCTCATTGGTCTCATCATCGAAGTAGTCCATGGACTGCTTGGATGTCTCCTGATGTCTGGTCAGGTCATAATCGGTCCTGGAAGCGATACCCCAGAGCTCTCCCCAGTCGGTGAAGGGGAACGCATACTCGATATCTGTCGTATGATCACTGTAGAAAGAAAGCTCCTCGGGATCATGATCGCGGAGTCTTAAGTTCTCAGCCTTGATACCGAGTGAGAGCAGCCACTCATAGCAGAACTTGCGCCAGTACTCAAACCACTCAGTCTGTGTGCCGGGCTTGCAGAAGAACTCCAGCTCCATCTGCTCGAACTCTCTGGTACGGAAGGTGAAGTTACCGGGAGTGATCTCATTACGGAAACTCTTACCTACCTGACATATACCGAAAGGAACCTTCTTACGTGAGGTTCTCTGTACGTTCTTGAAGTTAACGAATATACCCTGAGCGGTCTCGGGACGCAGGTACACAACATCCTTGGCATCCTCCGTTACACCCTGGAATGTCTTGAACATCAGGTTGAACTCTCTGATCGGAGTGAAATCATGCATACCGCATGAAGGGCAGGGAACATTGTTATCCTTGATGAACTTCTCCATCTCCTCATGTGACCATCCGTCCACGGAAGTCTCCAGAGTGATCCCCTTTTCAGCTGCAAAATCTTCGATGATCTTGTCGGCTCTGAATCTCTCGTGACACTGCTTACAGTCCATCAGAGGATCGGAGAAGCCGCCGAGATGACCGGATGCCACCCATGTCTGGGGGTTCATCAGTATCGCACAGTCCACACCTACGTTATACGGTGATTCCTGTACGAACTTCTGCCACCATGCCTTCTTAACATTATTCTTAAGCTCCACGCCGAGATTACCGTAATCCCATGTGTTCGCCAGACCTCCGTAGATCTCCGAACCGGGATAAACGAAACCTCTCGCCTTCGCCAGTGTGACTATCTTGTCCATTGTCTTTTCCATAGTGATCCTCCGTGTTGATTATTCTGCTCCGTTATTTCAGAGCTTATTTATTCTCATATACGATATATGCCAGTCCGTCCATGTTGTCGGTGACATTGATCTGCTTATTGGAAACGGACTCAACTCCGTCAGATACGTACAGCACCTTGCCGGGGAATGACACCTGTCCGGTCTCATCGGTGATCAGTACATACAGATCGTCCGTTTTGTTCAGAGTATCCAGATCGGTCTGCGTCATATCCTTTACTGACTTGACCGATACCTTGACGAGATCGGAGGCCATAGCCTCTTCGAAGCTCTCGATCACGAACCGCCTGGTATTGAATTCCGCATAATCATCCGCTGACGCGTAATTCATGATACAGGTCAGGATACCCTCGGTACACGACACATCTCCGGCCGTGATATGCTCTCCCGCATGATCGAAGTTGTAGGAGCGTATCTCCTCATCCATCATGCTTTTAAGTCCGTCCACGCTGTAGAGCGTCTCATCGAACTCGCGAACTATCCTTCCCGTGACGGAACCGTCCTTATGTATCTCTCGCCCCGATACATTTTCATCGGCCTTCGAACCGCAGGATGCCAGTACACATACGGCCATAGCGGTAACTGCCAGCGTATTAATGATCTTTTTCATTGAAATCTTCATATCTCACCTATGAGGGCCTGATCAGACCCATGATGGCCTCGATCTCAGCCCCGTTATCGGGAGCCTCCTCAATCTTATTATGGGCACCGTTTTCATCCACCTGGGCTATCTGTCCGGGCAGTCCCTTGGGCCCCTTCTCTATCAGATAGTATCCGTACTTTCCGCCGTGCTCGGTGATATATATACGCAGAGGACTGCCCTCCTGAGTGTATTTCTCCGGCAGATCTATACGGGTGATGACCAGATCATCCTCTATCTGCAGGCACATCACAGCCATATCGTCTTCCGAGTACGGAGGACGTACATTGGGCGGATACACGCGTCTGTATGCATCCAGAACATACTTCTCCTTACCCAGTCTGATGTCGGACAGGACCTTCTTCGGATCCTCATACAGTGCTTTGGGCAGATACTCGCGGCTCATCTTCACATGTGCTATCGCATGGAGCTGCTGCTCGGTCAGTTGTACGTTCGTACCCTGAGCCTGCGGATTGTTGGCTCCGGCCTTGTATCTCTTATCTACCAGATCGATCAGATTCTCGTTCAGTACGAATCCTTTGGTAAAAGGATTGACCGCTATCTGAGTGACTTCGCCCGGATTATTCTTGAGCATGATGATCACATTCTTAAACGGCAGGTTCATGATCGCCGATGGTCTCTTGTCCTGAGGGATCTGTTCCGTAGATGTGAAAACGGGGAACACCTTGGTGCCGTCGTTCTTTGCAAGCAGACACACCTTGGGCTGATGTTCCTTTTCTATCGGCAGAGGTTTGCCGGCCTTGGCCGCCTCTCTGATCTCGTCCGTTATCTCGGCGGGAGCTTCGGCAGGCACCAGTACCATGCTGTTCTCAAGTTCGGTCATAAATGCCACGAAATCATTATTATCCTGTGTATCGGAAAATTTATCGGCCAAAGCATCAAGATGCGATCTGTTCATCTTTTACTCCTTTTTCTCTATATATAACGTCGGTCAGCTGGGCCAGGATGATCGCTGCGAACATGAGCGTACATCCGAGTACCTCCCGGCCGGTCATAAACTGATGCAGAATGATCGCACCCGCTATGACACTGGTCACGCTCTCAAGACTCATGATCAGACTCGCCAGGGTAGGATCGACATCACGCTGTCCGAGGATCTGCAATGTATACGCGATACCGCAGCTGCAGGCTCCGGCATAGATGATCGCACCCTTACACTGTCCGATGGTCTCCCATGAGGGAGTCTCCGCAAATACCATCACTATGGCAGACATGACGGAGCACACTCCGAACTCTATCGCTGCCATCGCTATGCCGTTGGCGGTCGGTACATATTTATCCACGGTAAGTATCTGCACCGCAAAAAAGAACGCACATGCGAGCAGCAGCAGATCTTCGGGTTTAGGTGCCAGCCTCTCCCTGATGCACAGCAGGTACAACCCGGCTGCAGCAATGACAACACTGATCCATACGTTCAGTCTGACACTTCTGTGAAGAAATATGCCGAGGATCGGTACCAGGATGATATACATCGCCGTGATGAAACCGCCCTTGCCGGCTGAAGCCGTCTTGAGCGCTATCGTCTGTAAATTAGTCGCAATGAAGAGCAGGATCCCGCTGAGCACTCCGCCCGTCACCGTACTGCGGTCGAAAACACGCAGATACGGAGCCATATCCGGATTCTCCTGTCTGCGTGCTATGAACCATGCCGCAAGAATGACGGGGATCAACACCAGTGATCCGAGTGCGCATCTGACCGCATTGAATGTGAACGGTCCGATGAACTCCATGCTCGCTGCCTGCGGTACGAAGGATATCCCCCATACGATGGAGCAGATCAGCAGATATATCATATTACGAACACGGGCTGCACTCACTTCAGTGCCTCGCAGAAGTATTCTTTAAACTCCGTATAACCCTGTGCCGTCAGCTGTTCTTTCTGGAATTTGCGGTTCTTGTTCATGCGCACCACGAGGATCTGCCGCCCGTTTGCCCGCTCCGCCTCGGCACTCTTAAGTGCCTCATTGAGTTTATCCGAAGGCAGTCCCTTTTCTATAAGGTATGCACACTTTGCATCCGAGCCGGGAACCTTGAACCCGCTCTCCATCAGGAGCAGAACGATCCTCTCGAATCCGATCGAGAAACCGCATGCCGGCACTTCCTGTCCGGTAAACATGCCCACCATCCGGTCATATCTGCCGCCGCCTCCGCAGCTGCCGCCGAACTCGGGCATGGCTATCTCAAAAATGGTACCCGTGTAGTAACTCATGCCACGTACGAGTGTCGGGTCAAATACAAGTTTATAATGATCTCCCCCTACTGCGCGGACCGAAGAAATGATCTCTCTGAATCCGTCGGCGACATCCTTATCCAGCAGACTGCCCAGACTTTCTATGGCATATTCAACGGGATCTCCAGCCTGCTCCATGGCTTCGAAGAGGCCGATGTATTTATCGACGCTGTCCTGCGCATAGCCTGCATCAAGCAGTTCGCTGCGTACACCGTCGCGTCCGATCTTGTCCATCTTATCGAGGATGATGAAAACCTCATCGAATGATGCTTCATCAAAGCCGCATGCAGCTGCCATCCCCTTAAGTATGCGCCTGTCATTGATGCGGATCTCGAACCCTTTGAATCCGATGCGACCGAGAGTCGTGGTCGTGGCCAGGATCAGTTCTATCTCGGCGAGATTGGAGGCATCTCCGAGGATATCTATATCACATTGCATGAACTGTCTGTAACGCCCGCGCTGAGGTCTGTCGGCACGCCATACATTACCCATCTGAAGGGCCTTGAAGGGATTCGGGAGTTCGGCAGCATGATTGGAATAAAATCTCACGAGCGGAACGGTCAGGTCATATCTGAGGCCTCCGTCGGCGAGGTCGTTCTCTTCTTTGGCTTCATCGAGTCTGAGTTTCTCTCCGCGCTTCATGATCTTGAAGATCAGTTTCTCATTCTCGCCGCCGGCCTTGCAGTTTAAGTTATCAAGACTCTCCACGCACGGTGTCTCTATCTGTGTGAATCCGAACTCTGCGTATGTGGATCTGATGATCCCCATCACATACTCACGGATCTGCATCTCCTCCGGCAGTATATCCTTCATCCCGGTCACGGGTTTCTTGTTAAGCTTAGCAGCCATATTTCACTGTCGCTCCTGTCTTACACGAATTTTTGCAAAAGAGCATAAACATCCCAAATTAATGTATACACTAAAAAAATATAATAGCTTAAATCGGGTGATTTATCAAGAAAAAGAGGTGGAAAGAATGGTCGGATATACGGCCATCAAAGTGGGGGCACAGACCGCCCAAACGTAGTGTCCCAGGCCCTCGGAATGCACGGTAGCATCTATACCGTCAATGTCGAATCCGGTCATTATCTCAGCCAGGCCTTCTCCGGTATATTTGGCATAAGCTTCCTTACGCGTCCAGATATGACAGAACGCCTCCGGATCGATACATATGCCGTTATAAAACTCCAACTCCTCATCAAGAGTAGGTGTCCTCATGCAAAAGGCGAGTTCACGCGGGGTGAAGGCCTTCCTGGCTACACTGTAGAGGCTGGATCTGTTCCTGATGCTGTCTATATCGCAGCCGGTCTCGGCGCCGGATACCGCGCACATGACGGCTCCCTGTGTATGTGACAGTGAGAAATGTATATCTCTCCTGCCGGCGAAATACGGCTTGCCGCGCTCCGTGGTCGCAAAAGCAAGTTCATCCCATATGGATGGATCACTCGTGTCAAATCCTATGTCCTCAAGCCCCATTATCAGAAGTCCGAAAGCCATCACCGACTGTCGTCTGACTGCGGGGTTTGTCAGCTTATCGGCACGCTCCCTGCGAAATCCGGGCAGACGGGAATATATACCGTCATAGGTATAGAGCGGATCGGATATATGCTGCTCAGATCCGTCTATTCTGGCGGTTTCACGGTTATAGGCTATATATACTTTCAGATAATCGGGGGTGAGTTCTCTCGCCGAATTAACACTCATAACCGGAATCCAAATGCTTACCTGCTAATCTACTATAGCACTATCAAGGATACAATAGGAAGGGTAATAACAGACAGAACAGTGGTGAGTGCGACTCCGCGCGAAGCTAGATCTGCATTGGAGTCATGCATCTGTGCCAGCATGGCGGTCATGGAGCCCACAGGAGTACCGAGCATGATCATACTCACTCCGACAAAGAGCGGCGATGCTCCGGTGAGTCTGATCAGCATCACTCCCACAATGGGGATCAGCAGAAGTTTCAGTCCCGAGAATATGAGCAGTCTGACATCCGCACACATATCCTTAATCTTCATGTCAGCCATGGAAGAACCGATCACGATCATGGACAGCGGTGCGGTCAGATTACTCAAGTGTGCAACCGTGGATTCTATGAATTTCGGTACAGGTACACGGGTAAGATAGATGATGATCGTCAGGATGCTCGCGATCATGCCGATGTTGAAGATCTTTTTGAGTGTTTCGTAGAGAGGGGGCTTATTGGGAGATGTGCCGCTCTGCGTTCCGGCGGTTGGGCCGGCGTTGCTTTGAGTCGCGGTGTTCTGATCCATGTTGTCCGGAGTCGCATCGCCGGGAGCTACTGCGCTTAGAGCAGATGCAGATCCGGATGAAGCACAGGCTCTGCGGATATCCGCCCGGTCATGGTCCATCATCACATAGGCATAGGTGTATATCAGTATGTTGTAGGGAATCGTAAAGAGTGATGCATACAGCATCGCTTCGGATCCGAACATCGCACTCACGAGCGGGAATCCCATGAATCCGATATTTGAGAAAACGGTCATGTTCTGATATGTACCGCGCTGTCCGAGAGGCACGCGCAGGACTCTCGTGAGCACCCATGCGAGAATGATCAGTATCAGGTATACGATCAGGATCAGACCGAACGTCCTGGCGAGTTCCATGCCCTGTATCGTGTTCTCTTTATTGATGGACGCAGCCAGCACCATCGCCGGATTGGCAGCATTAACGACCACAGCGGACAGAGTCTTCTGCCCGGCTGCGGTTATAAGTCTTGTTTTCTTAAGTCCGAATCCCACCATCATCAGCAGGAAAAGGATTATCATCTGTTGAAGGAGAAGCATATCAAATATCTATCCTGTTTATTGAGATTAATATGCCGCATAAAAAACGGATATGCAAACGGCTTTACCATTATACAACCATAATCCGCATTGCGTCAGCCGTTTTTCTCCAGGGGAACGATCTTCAGCTTATATCCCAACGGAACCAGAATCTTAAGCAGACTGTCTATCTGCGGGGAATGAACTGATTTCTCCATGCGCGCTATCATCGGCTGTTTAACATTGCATTTCACAGCAAGTTCTGCTTGTGATAATCCCTTTTCTTCACGGATCCTTACCAGTGTTTTGATCAGTTCCTTTTCAAGTTCGATAACGCTTTCATCCTCTGGAGTAATACCCAGTTCTTTGCGAAACTCTTTCCACTCACTCATTTTCGTTGCACCTCGCTATATAATCTTCAAGCTCTTTCTTCGCTCGCTGAATCTCCTTTGCCGGAGTCTTTCTTGATTTTTTTATAAAGTGATGCAATAGGACAAAAGTATCATCTTTATGGTATGCATAAAGGATTCTGTTTGCTAATGGTCGAAGCTCCCAAATATCGCCGTCAAGATGTTTTGTGACCGGTTCGCCTACCCTTGTACCCATTTCTTCAAGGAGATCAATATATGCTATCACTTTATTGAAATTAATACGCGAATCCTTATTGGTGGAAGACTGTTTTTTTAATCCACTGATAAAGGTTTTAACATCGCTATAACCACTACGATCCTCATAGATTACAACTTTATACAATCTGACTTCTCCTTTCAATGATAACAAATATGTTATTATGTTTCAATAACATATTTGTTATTAACCGTTATTAATGGATTTCCTATGACAAAAGTCGTAATGTGCAAATCTTACTCTTTTGGAAACACGAATATACGGCGTATATCCGCTTCATCCGGAATGGATGTGAAAAAAGGCTATCATATCAGGATAGCCTTTGCAAGGTTTTATCGATCTATAACTTAACCCCGCTTACCCCTCTATGCAAGGGGGAAGCAGGGTTAAACATGTTAATCTCAAATCAGAGAATTCAATTCCTATAAGCCCATTAACCTGAGAATCATGTGATTACGGGTATTCTACACTTCCATCAGCATTGATTCTGTTATTGGCAGTTGTTAGATTATTCGGATCATGACCATCGTTGAATTCAATAACACCTCCGAACGGAGCAACTTGTGCCTGAGGACTGTTGAGGGTATACGTAGTACCATTATATGTATATAGAGGGACCATAGAGCCCGAATTCTTGCTAACGGATGAACCGTTGGGACCAGTAAACGTACCAGAAGCAGTATTACTGTTTATCGGTGCATCTATCAATTCCCAAATCCCTTCCGTATTGCTGAAAGAACCGGAATAAACATCAGGGCCGGCTGAAGTTTTACTTATCGAGGAATTCTTGTTGTTTATGGTGGTTCCGGACGGCATGCTATCATATCTTATCTCTCTCGTGCCATAATCAGTTCCTCCGATAGTCAACGGCAGAGAATATGTTCCCGCTGAAGTAAGCATTACCTGAGGGCTATAGTAATCAAGAGTACCAATCTGCGTATTTCCGGACATTATTTTATCACCGTTTAATCCATATACAATCGGATTTCCGCCTCCGTTTTTCTGACCACCGGAATCATCGTCATCCTCATTATTGTTTAGCAGCGCATTCTTCCTTGCTTCCTCTTCAGCGGCTAAACGTGCCTTTTCCGCGGCGTCTTCTTCCAGCATCCTGGAGAATGCTTTCCACTGCTCTTGCTTATTTTCAGCAGCCTTCTCTGACGGAGATCTCTTCTCGTTCTTACCGTATATCAGGTAGTGTGCGAGCAGGTCCTCATCTTCGGGGCCGAACTTCTCAACTACATCAGGGTTATTGCGTGCATAGTATTCGGGATCGAAAAGCGTGCCGTCAGTCAGGACCAGATATCCAGTCTCAGGATCTGTACCGGTAACCGCTGCATCATACATCTGCTGGAATACGGATCTGTTATCCACAAGAGACAATTTAAGAACAGACTCCTCTTCTTCGGCTTCCTCTTCAGGTTCCTCTCCTTCCTCTTCCACAGGTTCCTCTTCTGCAGGCTCTTCAGGCGTCTCTTCAGGTTCCTCCGGTTCAGGCTGGTTGATCTTATCAAGCAGAGCGATAAGCCTCTCCATACCATCCTCAGGGAGGTTATCGTATGCAAGTTTCAGTTTATCCGAATCATCATCACCGTTCTCCAGGTCATTACTGTCCAGCATGCCTGTCATGATGAACTCGGAGAAGCTGCTGTTACCGCGTATGAATGCGCTCTGTCCCGGAGTAAACAGTTGCTCTATTCCGTTATATGAGCCGTCAGTAGTCTTAAGACGGACCAGCACCTGGCCATCCTCTACTTCCGTAAGAGTATAGATCAGACCATCAGAGCCTTTATATACAGTAACCCTGAACTTCGTACCACGAACTGACATCGTGGAGTTGGGAGTATCTACTTCGTAGCTCTCATTAGCACCGAGCTTATTCTCCAGTACATTGAGTTCGGAACCTGCATCCAGATGGATCTTGATGCGTGAGTCTTCGGATTTGTCGCTGGCCTCCAGCGTGAAATGCGTGTTGGCATCAGCATATACATACTTGTCACCGTCCATGCACATCGTCAGTTCAGATGCATCCATGACGGATATATCATCTCCGCTGTAGAGATTTTCACCTACATAGGCTTCACCGTTGTTACGCTCGCCGATTACGTTAACAATACCGGTCACCGCTTCAACCGCGATAGAACGATAACCACCGCCCTGCAGTATCACGGCTGCACCTATGCCGACTGCAACGACAGTACCGCTGCTTGCAGCGACAACTTTACCTTTTGAAGTCTTTAAGAATAGTTTAAGTGCGGGTACGATATTCATAGTCTAAACCAAAAAACAAGCCAAAAACACGACTTCACCATTATACAACTATTAACTAAATCACATATTCTTTTCGTGGATAATATACGACACTTCGTGCTTCGCCAGATATTTATCGGCACTGGCTTCGTCTTTTACACAGACAGTCCTGTAGGCAGGCTCCAGAACAGCTCTGAGTTCCTTGAGTTTTTCTGCTGATTCGTTTATGACCAGAACCACTTGTTTATCATCGGTCTTATGGTTCACCATTTTTTCCCGCCACTCTTCTTCGCTGAGCATCAGGCTGCGATCGATGTACTTAAGAAGCAGGGCTTCGAGCTCGGAGTACATGACCGGCTTGGACAGATAGTCATCGAAACCTTCTCTGATATACGAATCTCTGGCTCCGACTATGGCATCAGCTGTCAGCGCTATGATCGGTATATTATCCGCCAGATGATCCTGTCTGATGATTGAGAGAGTCTGTATGCCCGACATACCGGGCATCATCTGGTCGAGCATGATCAGGTCATACTTTGACTTCTTCAGTATATCTATGCCTTCCTGTCCTGACATGGCTGTTGTCACCTGCATCCTGGTCTCACGCATCAGTCCCGAAATGACATCAAGGTTCATCTCATTATCATCTACTATCAGAACCCGGGCCTCGGGTGCAATGAGTTTGGGCTTAAACTCTGTCATATCAGCCCTTGCTCTGATCAGATGCTCTGTATAGTTACCGATGGCGGTATCATCAATCACTTTCTGCATAACTCTGGCAGTAAATGTGGAACCTCTTCCGTATTCGCTCTCAACAGCTATATCCCCGTCCATCATCTCAGCCAGCTGCTTAACTATATTCAGGCCCAGACCGGTTCCTTCGACATTCCTGTTTCGCGTCTCGTCCAGTCTCTGGAATGAAGTAAACAGTTTATCTATATCCTCTTTCCGGATACCCATACCGCTGTCCGTCACACTGCATATCAGCATATCGGTATTCCTGTCGAAAGTCATGGAAACTCTGACCGTTCCTTCCTCGGTGTATTTGATGGCATTGTTGGTCAGGTTCAGAATGATCTGTCTGATCCTGATCTCATCCCCGTAAAGTATGGAAGGTATATCGGGATCCACATCCAGATCGAAGGACAGCCCTTTGTCCTGTGCTTTTTTCATGGTCATGTTCACGATATCATTGAGAACAGAAGCGAAGTCATATTCCACAGGGACAAGCTCCATCTTGCCGGATTCTATCTTGCTTAAGTCCAGGATGTCATTGATGATGGACAGCAGTGTGTTGCCTGCACTCTTGATATTCATCGCATATTTTCTGACACGATCATCTTCTGTATCTCTGAGGATCATCTCATCCATGCCTATGATGGCATTCATGGGGGTACGAATCTCATGAGACATATTTGCCAGGAAATTACTCTTGGCCTGATTGGCTACATCCGCCCGTTCCCGCTGCGTCTCAAGCTCAGCCATGGTCTGTGTCAGTCTCATATAATCCGGCGTTTCTATGACGAACAACATCGTAAACGCCGCGATAGAACACATATAGAAACTCAACAGCACTTTCGGGAAGAATATCGCCTGCAGAACAAAGCCTGATATGATCAGCATCATGAATATGAGGATGGCGATCTTTTGTCTTTTCTCCAATCTGTCTCTGAGAACCCACAGGAACAGGGCAGACAGTCCCCCTACTATGATCTGTCCCAGATAACTGAGGAAATAAACAGGACCATGTGTATACTGTCCGGCTTCATCAAAGAAGAATACCCAGCCGGTAAACAAATTGATTATCATAAGAGTAACAAAGCAGAAAAACACGCCTGTATTGATGCGCATATAATGACCGATCTTCGTGTTATTGAAGAAGGAATTGATATACATGGCAAATAAATAGAATGCATATGCACCTGCCAGGAAATATAAAGTATTTACCAGGAGATTAAGAGTAGGATCAATGAGATGCCCATAATCGATCATACGCGCAGTAATGATATCCAGGATCTCACTGATGAGGATCCATCTGACCCATTTCCTGTAGCATCTGTTACTATCGGAGGCATTGGGATATTCTATATGAAGATATAGGAGAAGCACACCGAGAAGACCGGTAGCAGCTATCTCAAAATAAATGTTATACATGTTTTGAATATAGCAATTAGAAGCATTTTTATCAACCAAAACATGGCTCAATATTTGCAGGCGAGCGGCGTCTACAGGATCATTTCAGAAATGACCTGATCTTGTTTTCTATGAGATGCAGGTTCAGCGGGCTCTCATGAGATTCGGTTGAGAAGATCAGATTATCTCCGCAGATCAAACCGTTTTTCTCATACTCATCTATTTTCTTCATTGATCTCTGTGCGTATTCCGAATCATTGATAAGACCAAAGTGCTCCCAATATATGGTTTTCCTTTTGCGTACATTAAGCAAAGCGAAGTCCGGGAACAGAGTATGTCCGTTTTTAAGTTTGATCATAGGCTCATATACATAAGGAACGCCGTGTTTATTGAACGTGTCAGCCAGGATCTTCTCTGATTTGGAACGGACATACTCATCCCTGTCCGTGCAGTACTGCAGTTCATCACGGAATCCGTTCTGTTCAATTTTGAATCTCTCATACCATTGCAGGATCAGTTCATCGTCAGGGATTATTATGGGATCGACCAGTCTTTTACGAGCAAGACCAAGATCCTCATATGCCCGTGTTATTGTCCCGACATCATATTTTCTGAGGAACTCGCTCAGAATACGGTGTGATACTTGAAGTTTCTTATAGACATTCAGATCATAGTCATGCTGTACGATAGAACGAACTGTCTCTATTTCAGATTTGTGAATATACTTGAACTTCTCTTCCCCGGGAACTCTCAGGTAATACTGGGGTTTGCCCCTGGTGTATGAAATTTTAACTACACCTTGGGGATCTTCGGGTGATTTGGCGAGGCTTTTTTCGACCTTGGCTATGAGATTATCTATCTCTGTGAGTTGTGTTTGCAGTTGTTTTTTGAAGTTTTCCATAAATACCTCCTGTTTAATCGAAATATGTATTGCTTCGCGGTGATGAGGCTGGCGACTACCGCGAACATAGGGCGATACTGCAGAGGTTCGCGGTATGGAGACCGGTGGGGTACCGCGAATTGTTGGGCTCTCCTAGGTTGCTTCGCGGTATTGAGGCAGGCGACTACCGCGAATATCGGGCGATACTGTGGCGGTTCGCGGTATGGGAACCGGTGGGGTACCGCGAATTGCTGGGCTCTCCTAGGTTGCTTCGCGGTATTGGGGACGGCGACTACCGCGAACATAGGGCGATACTGCAGAGGTTCGCGGTATGGAGACCGGTGGGGTACCGCGAATTGTTGGGCTCTCCTAGGTTGC
>JAEEGL016608401.1_pt1 | contig 20198 bp, 17 predicted proteins | sample 9134231 | NCBI WGS metagenome assembly JAEEGL01 (sample SAMN16246548, study PRJNA631951) | gut metagenome | biome: gut microbiome; feature: rumen; material: fiber-attached | host: Bos | place: Iran: Karaj | collected 2018-10
AATTTACCAATCATAGAATGTTCACTAGTTCCAATTAAATATAAATCTTCATTTTCAATTTTATACATCATTGCTTCCATTTCTGGGAATGACATAACACCTGTTACAACATCAGCATGAATCATGAATGGAGGAATTGCATAAGTAAATCCTTTTTCAATCATGAAGTCTCTAGCGTAAGCAATCATTGCTTCATGAAGTCTTGCAATATCGCCAAGTAAGTAGTAGAAACCTTCACCACTTGTACGACCAGCAGCTTCTTTATCCATTCCATTTACAGCACTAATAATATCGGCATGATATGGTATTTCGTATTTAGGTACTACTGGATCTCCAAATTTTTCTACTTCGACATTTTCAGTATCATCTTTACCAATAGGTACTGTTTCATCGATGATATTTGGAATAACCATCATACGTTCTTTAATATCAGCGGTTAGTTTAGCTTGTTCTTCTTCTAATTCAGCTATTTCTTTAGCCATTTCAGCTATTTTTTCTTTAATCTCGTTAGCTTCATCGATTTTTTTATCTTTCATTAATTTACCGATTTCGCCACTCATTTTATTTTTATCAGCTTTTAAATTATCAGCTTTTGTTTGTGCTTCACGCACTTTTTTATCCATTTCGAATACTTCATCTACTAATGGAAGTTTTTCGTCTTGGAATTTCTTTTTAATATTTTCTTTTACTAAATCTCTGTCTTCTCTAATAAGTTTAATATCTATCATATTTTCATTCCTCTTTCCTCTATTTTCTTTTTGATATTTACTTTATAAAAATGATAACCGTCGTGGACGCCGATTAGTTCGCCACCGATTTTAGCTACCGATCGTTGACTCTGGATATTTTCATCTTTAGATGTGAAAATTACCTCTTCAATACCTAACTCTTTATAAGCAATCTCTGATAATAAATCAGCTACGATATTGCCTATTCCTTTGTTTTGATATTCTTTCTTTAAACAACAACCAAAGTGACCTCCTGGTTTTGTTGGATCGACCGTATGTTTTAATGTAGCATATCCTACGGGAATAGCATCATCCATTACCCAATAAGTATTTGTTTGAGGGATACTTGGTTTTAAATCAATACCAGTTGCCATTTTTTCACGAGTCTTTTTGAAGCCTTCGAACTCTTCTGGTTCAAAATCTTCTGGAACTGGTCTTGCAAAAACATCTTTATATCTTGCTAATTCTATTAGCAAGTCACAATATTCTTGGCCATCTTCCATTGATATTGGCTTTAACCATATTTTCATAATATCCCTCCTTTTGTAAATAAAAAACCACATTATTTGCAAGGAGCAAATAATGCGGTACCATCCTTTATTTTTCTTAATTTGGATAACGGATTTCTCCGGCAGTGATTAACTGCTCTAGAAAGTAGATTCGTTTAACATGCTAGATCTGTTTACACCAACCACAGACTCTCTATTCTAGTACTATTAAATTACTATTCTTCCCTAATCGATTTCTGTTTAATATTTTATTATCTTTTTCTAATTATGTCAAATAATTAAGGTGTCTTACTAACAACGTAAATAGCAACCCCAATTATTGCTAAGGTAATAACCATAACACTTATTACAGCACTAAAGATTATTACACTACCTTTGTTACTCATATTATCATCAAAGGCTTCATAGTCATAATTATCTAAGTATGGACAAATACGATAATTGTATTTGTGATCATTGTTATTATATTTTTTGATATCTTCATTTGTATCTGGTTCAATCGTTTTTTGAAATGATAGTTCATTATTGAACATTTTCATATTTTCATCAATTGTAACACGATATTTTTCAAATTCTTCATAGTCTAAATGTTCTTTCATTAATTGATTAATTAATGGTATCAATGTTTCACTATTATCAGTTATTAATGTACATAATTCTTTAGTTTCTTCATAGTAATTAGATATTATTGTGTGTAATAAATCCTTTTTATTAACAATGAAGAAATTACAAATTGTTTCATTATGATTTAGATTATCCATTACTGTAACGTTCTTATTAAATAATGGAGCTAGTTCATAAGTATATTTATTTTCTTTTTTATTTATTAATAAACCATAATGTGTTAAATCATTATTTAAACTATTTGTAAATAATTCAAATATTTTCATATTTAAATATTCTCTAGTTAGTTCTGCAATATTAGTATCTGTAATATCTGGTAATGCTTTAAACATTTTGATTACATAATCTATATTATCTTTATATTGCTTTTTATTAGAGATTCTAGTTATACCATGTTTTTGTTGTTTATCATGGTAGATAACAATTTCGTTCTTTAAAGTGAACTTAGGTGATTCTTCTTTGATATATTGATATACTTCTTCAAAATTTAAGAATCTTTCATCTTTAGAAGCTAAAGCTTCGTTTAAGATACCAGTTGGATTCATATCTTTATCAAAGACACGATATGTTTTAGCATATCTAACATTTAATAAATATGCTATATCACTCATTATTAGTTCATAGTCATTATATTTGCTATTAGGTTTACGATAACCTAATTTTTTATTATTAATAATAGATATTGTTAAATTTAAGCTTACTTCTGTTTTATCTTCAACTAAGGCTTGTTCTAGTACTTTACCACCTTGACTATAAGATAATAAATAACAGTTGTTGCCTTTTTTTAATTTATCAATATTTGATAGATAGTATTCTTTTAAAGATGATAAATGATTGTTATGTGTTATTTTACGGGCTTGAGATGAGAACTTATTATCAATTAATTGATATAGTTCTGGTAAATCTTTGTTGGTTTTAATCAAATTATTAACTAATTTGTTGATTTTTTCTGGTGAGTATGTCTGACCTAATGCTGTTAGTTTTTCTAGTCTGCCATTAATGTAATCGGTTAATAATTGTTTTTTCATGTCCATCTTTAATCACCTTCTATCTTAATTATTATATCATAGAAAGGCAGTTAAAAAAAGAAAGTAATGTATATTTACACTACTTTATTTCTTTAAATGGTATTAATGATTTTATTACTATACCTATAATATCATTTTTATTAACATAACCAAATGATTTAGCTCTACTATCTCTTGAATTCTGGCGATTGTCACCTAATACAAAGTATTCATCTTCACCTAATGTTATTGGGTATACAACATCTCCCGGGATCATTTGATGAAATACTACATATGGCTCATCGATTGATTTATCATTTACACTAACGTGACCATCTTCATCTAAATATATAACATCACCAGGAATACCTATTATTCTTTTAATTGTTGTTCCACCATCTTTTTTGAAAGCTATAATATCTCCTCTTTCATAAGTCTTTTTAGGTTTTGTTAAGACAATATCTTTTTCATAAAGAGTTGGGTTCATACTATGACCAACAATACGAAACAAACGATAATCTTTAATAACAGCAATAAGAAATATAGCAAATACTATAAAGGCAAGGATTCTTAATACTAAATTAATAACAATCTTTTTTGTTTGCATGTTAATCACCTATCATTTAAAGTATAGTTTTTTTTATTTTTTTATTCAATAAAAAAAAGTAAAATTTCTTTTACTTTTTCTAGATATTAGCTATTTTATTAAACTTCTTAGATTTTACTAAGAATAAGTATATTCCTAATAAACCTAAAGCTATAAGTGCTAAATGAGTAACAGCTCCTGTATTTGGGTTAGTAACCCATTGAGCTACTAATACTAAAGTTGCTCCTTCTGGAATATTTAGTTTACTAATATCGGCACCATCTTCATAAGTCATTTGTTTTCCATTTAATTGAGCAGCTACTCTTGTTCCGTCAGCATTTTCGATATAAACTAACCAACCAGCAAATACATAACCTTTTTTAGTAAAGGCATTTTTGTTGATTGTTGTTTGTTCATTTAGATATACAGCTTGTAAATCCATAGAAGATGTTGTGTCGTAACCTTCGCCACCTTCAAATTTAATTAAGAATTTAACAGCTTCTGAATGATGTGAAGCATCGTCTTTAACTGTTAATGTTGTTTGAGTAGTTGCTAAATCTCCAAGTTTAACTGTAATAGTTACAGTACCTTCTTTAAGACCTTTTACTTTTCCATCAATATGATCTGGATCAGGGAAAGCTGCAATACTACTATCGTTTATTTCCATTGTGAATGATTTAGTTTGATCATAGTTAGGTCCAATTTGATATAACTTATATTGTAAAATATCGCCAACTTTGATAGTTTGGTTCGTTGGTGTAACGACAATTAAATATGCTTCTTCAGTTACTCTTACTGTATATGTTGCTTCTTTATTTGTTTCAGCAGAAACTGCTTTAATTGTTGCATCACCAGGAGCTACACCAGTTACTAAACCATTTGCGTTTACTGTAGCAATTTCAGGATTAAGTGATGTCCAATTAATTGTTTCTGGTTTAGCATAATATGGTGTTGATAAAGCATATAAATTAATTGTATTTCTTTTATTTTCACCAGCAGTATTATTCAAAGCTACTATATGGATTGGTTCTGGATTGTTGCTAGTACTAATTTCAAGACTTTGAATTGTTGTTGGTGTATCAGCCCAATGAGCATATACTTCATCTATATTTTTAAATAAAGTATCTGAAGTCACTAGTTCACCACCATCGGCTTCTGTATAGAAACCAGCAAAGTATTTTCCTTCTTTTGTTACAGAACAATTTGATGCTACATCATTATTAAAGGCATCCATTATTGTTTTTGTTCCTGGTAATCTAGTAATCATATCATTTTCGTCAAGGTAGTAATACCATGAACCAGCACTATTATCCATTACGAATTGACAACTAACTTTACCACCATTACCATGGAAGACTACTTTATCAACTACTATTATTGTGTATTCTCTTGTAAAATTACCATCTACAGTTGTAGCAGTTACTTTTGTTCTACAATCATTTCCTACGCCATCTACTTTTCCATTGGCATCAACTGTTGCGCAAGTTGAATCGTTACTGCTATAAGTAACATTCTTGTTTGTAGCATCATCAGGTGTTACTGTAGGATTTAGAGTAACATGTTCACCTTTAGCAATTACATATGAACTGAAATAATCAATTAGACCTGTTGCAGGTGTGTCTGCTTTTACTATTCCTACTAACATAAAAGTACATACTAATAAAAATAAGATTTTCTTTTTCATAAATATACTCTCCTATACTATATATATTTATTATATCGTATTTTTTAAAGGAAATAAAAAAAATTGATTATAGCAATCAATTCATTTACACTTTCTTGTACTCACTTAAAGCTTTTGCTAAACCTCGCCATGGAATTGTTGCACAACCAATTCTATTTTTTTGATTATGAATATCCTCATAACAATTAGCTTCTTCTAATAGATCTGGATTATATTCTTTTTCTTCAATCATATTATTATAGTTACGCATTATTTCTTCTGCTTCTTCTACTGTTTTACCTATTAATAATTTTATCATTATAGAAGTAGCAGATGTAGAAATCGCACATGCTTCTCCTTCAAAATGAATATCTTTAATAATATTATCTTCTATTTTTAAATATAAATCGATATTATCAATACATGATTCACTATTAGTATTTACTTTAAGATAGGATTTATCATCTACCACTCCTCTATTTAAAGGATGAGTATAATGTTCCATAATTATTTCTTTTTTCATATTTTGATCAAACATTATGATACCTCCTATAACATTTCATTTAAGATTCTATTTTTATCTTTTAATAGTTCTACTACTTTATCTAATTCTTCTTTTGTATTGTATAAATAAATACTTAGACGAACTGTATTTTTTTCTCCTAATTCGTTTTGAATTAATTTAGCACAGTGGTTACCTGCTCTAACACAAATATGGTATTTGTTTAAATAAACTGCTACATCTTGAGCAAATATACCATCAATGTTGAATGATACTATTCCACTATCACTTTTTGGATTATAGATTTTGATGTGTTCTATAGTTGATAGTTTATCTAAGAAATAAGCACGCAATTCTTTTTCATAATTATGTATTTTATCTAAACCAATTTCATTTAAATAATTTATAGCAGCAGCTAAACCAATAGCTCCTTCGATATTAGGTGTTCCAGCTTCTAGACGAGTTGGAATTGGTTTTAGGAAAACTTCTTCTGGATTATCAAAAGAATCATTCATACCGCCGCCAAGATTTGTTGGTTCAATTTTTTCCATTAAAGGTTCTTTAGCATATAAAACGCCAATACCTGTTGGTCCAGTCATCTTGTGACCTGAGAAAGCAAGAAAATCAACATCTAAGTCTTTAACATCAGTTTTAATATGAGGTACACTTTGAGCACCATCTAATAAAACTAAGATATTATTTTGATGAGCAAAAGATGTTATTTCTTTGATTGGTCTTAGATCACCAATAACATTAGTTATGTGAGCAAGACTTATTAATTTTGTGTTAGGTGTAATAACACTTTTTAAATTATCTAATGTAACGTAATGATTTTCATCTAGTGGACAAAAGATGATTTTTACACCATTTGTTTTAGTTAATCTAAACCAAGGTAAAACGTTAGAAGCATGTTCTGTGTTAGTAATAATTATTTCATCGCCAGGTTTAAGAATATTTTTAAAATAACCATTAGCAACCATATTAATACTATCAGTTGTACCTGATGTAAAAACTATTTCTTTACGTGATGAAGCATTGATAAATTCACGAACAAGATCTCTTGCACCTTCATATGTTTCATCAACTCGTAAAGATATATCATAATCTCCACGATGAGCGTTAGCTGTATATTCAGTATAATATTCAGTAATAGCATTTAATACTTGTTTTGATTTTTGAGTAGTAGCGCCATTATCTAAATAAATAATGTCATTATTTAACATAGGGAAATCTTCACGATTCATATAATACACCCTCTTTTTCTCTTCTTATTTTAACATAATTTAATTAAATTAAAAAAACTAATTATTACTAATTAGTTTATTCATTTATTTTTTTAGTAATAAATGATGTTGCATCTTCATACATGTTATTAAATTCTTCATTAATATTGATATCTTTTTTATTTGCATAATTATCAATAATAACAAACATTTTTAAGATGCGGTCTTCAATAAATGCTTTAGGTGTAGCAAAACCAGGTCTATTTTTATCAAAACGATATTTGTATTTTTCTAGAATACGTTCTGTTAATTGACCAAGTAAAACACTTAAACCAGTTATTTGATCATAAGTATAATCTTCATATTTTTTGATATTATTAATATTAATTTTTTCTAAGTATGCCAAATACGAAAGCTGTAATAGGATATCACTTATCTCATCACCTATGTTTGAGATATTACGTCCTGTTTCATTTATTTCCTCGGCAGGATATAAAGCGTTGTATAAATGGCTTAATTGAACATTTAATTCTGCTATAACAGTTATAGAATTCCATTCTTTTTGTTCTATTATTCTGAATTTCTTTTTTAGTTCAATAGCTTTTGGATAGTTTGTTTTGATAAATTCATGAATGTTCTTCATTTTTATACTCCTTTCGAGATAAAAAAAGTAATATATGAAAACATATTACTTTTACTTAACAATTAAAGGCTTAGCATTTGATAACGCTGAATTAAAGTAATTATCATTTTCACTCTTTTTTGGAATACTTATCTTATAACCTAATAAGTATGTTAGATAAGATAATTCGCCGACAGTTAATTCTACATTTTTTAGAATAATTTCACCATTCTTCTTTTCAATAATAATTTTATCATTAAATTTCCCCAATTTATTCAATAATTTAAATAATTCTTTGCCAATATTTTTATTATTATTCTTTTTGGCAAATGCGCAACGACTTCTTTGTTCTTTTGAACAGTGATTATACTCTTTACATTCTAATGTATCATAATACTGAGTACAAGGCTCTTTTAAAGTTTGTGCAATTGCACAAACATTGATTTGGAAAACATTTTGAGGATGAGTATAGTCTTTGAAAAAGTAGTCATAAGCCTCTTCAGGCCAGACACTTAGGGAGTCAAGACATTCTGCTCTTTTAGTAGTTGTTACATTCCAAAAATCCAAGTTGTCAATGAAATCTTCTCTTACTTTCAACCCACAGATTAGAGATACGTCTGTGTATTCGTTAACAAAGTCTAAAACTTTTTTTATGGATTTAGAACTAGAGTTATCGGGTATAAATGGACGATAATAGTGAATTACTCGGATCCCCCTAGTTCGTAAATTCCTAAAATTAAGTTCGATGTCTGAATGATTGATGTTTGGTTCATATTTTTTACCTAAGCCAGATAAGCTTAAGTAAACTATAATTTTCATCCCTTTTTTGTCTAGTTCACTAAGGTAGTCGATGAAGTCTTCTGGAATAAGACATTTTGTTATTAGAACAACGGGATTGGAAACATGATGCTGTTCTAATATTGTTAGACATTCTTTTGTGTAACTAATGTTTGTGCTATTTAAAAACGGGTCAGTGTTAGGTAATAGACAAACGGGAATTTTGGGATCGTAGAATTTTGACGAAAACAAGCATGTAATAGCATCTTTTGCAGTTGCTTTTATTCTTGGTCTTGCAAGGTTGTCATTTGTTGCTTGTAAAAAGCAATATTTGCAACCATTTGTACATCCGATTATCGAATTAACTGCTAACCAGGAGTCATGCATCTCTATTATGTCGTCAACATCTATCATCACAGCCATCACCTCAATTCCAGCTTTACTATACCAGTGTTTTGCTATAACATATAATATATTATAATTATGTTGCTATAATTTTTAGTTATATTATTTTATTTCACTATTTGTAACCATATTTATGAATTTTTTAGTAGATGTAGTAAGTGAAATATCATCATATACTAATCTAATTTTTTCTTTTGGTAATTCTTCTTTAATATCTATTATTTTTAATGATGGAGTTTGTTCAGCTATGCGCTTTAATACATAACCTATTCCAATTCCATCTTTTGTATAATTTAACATCATTTCTGGGGTTTCTAATTCCATTATAGGATTAGTTGTAATTCCTTGATCACTAAATACTTTTTCTATGTTCTTTCTTGCTTCAGTTGTTTTAACTGGTAATAACATTGGATAATTTGTTAAGTCTTTTATGTCATCTACAACTATGTTTAATTTTTCATAGTTATAAGCGAAGACAAAGTCATCTTCTAATAATGGAATCACTTTTAAGTCTTTGTTTATTTCTGTGTCACCTGCTAAGATTAAAACATCTAATGTATGTTGTAACATTAAATTAATTAATGATTCATTGTTATGACTAGACATCTTTATCACTATATTTGGATGGTTAGTCATAAATTCTTCTATCTTATCTTTAAAGTAATATACGCTAATTGCTGTTGGTATACCTATTGATACTTTTCCTTGCATTAGTTCTTTACTCTCTTGTAAAGATTTTTCTCCTAGCATCAAGAAGTTATAAGCTTTTTCTACGAAGTTTAATAATTGTTTTGCTTCTTGTGTTAATTCAATTCCTCGATTGTTACGATAGAACAATAAAGTGTTTAGTTCATATTCTAAATTTTGAATATGTTTTGATATTGCAGGTTGAGAAATATGTAGGACTCTTGAGCTCTCACTAAAGCTCTTAGTTTTAGCTACAGTATAAAAGACTCGATATAGATTCAAGTTTAAGTTATTACAAGGTAATGACATTAAAAAACCCCCCTTTGTTTAATGGGTTTTATTATAATCACTATATTATTTTTGTCAAGTTTTGTTATAACCATATAAAAAAGCGACTATAACCGATGTTTATAGTCACTTTTTAATTATGAATTGTTTTTTACCCAGCTTCTAAATTCTTCGTCGCTTAGTTTTCCTTCGACTTCAGAAACAACTTGTCCTTCTTTAACAGCAATTACTGTTGGTGTTGCTGTAAATGGATAGAAATCACGTAATCTTGTTGTTTCATCTGCATTCATTAATGTAATATCTAAACGATACATTTTCTTCTTTTCAGATAATAATACTTTATTATATACAGGTTCTGCAGTAATTGAGAATGAACATGTTTCACTTGAAATAAGTGCTAGCATTTTTTCTCCTTCAGCTACTTTTGCTTCAAATTCATCTAATGATATAGTTTCTAGATTTGAATATTTAATTTCAACAGGATTATCTTTAATTGTTTCGCCTGCTGGAATTGTAGCAGGATCTATTTTTTGGTAATCTTCAGGATTTAATCTTTCATTATCAACATTAACTGATAGTGTAGAAGCTTTCTTTAATTCTTTTCTAACAACTACAGCACTATATACTATCGATGCAACGATTAATACTATTAAAACTTGTATAGCAACTTTATTTATTGGTTTTCTCTTAACTACTTTATCTTTTAAAACAACTTTATCTTCTTCTAATTTATTAACAACTTCTGTTAGATTCTTTCTTTGTCTGCCATCGAAAACCATTGTCTTTTCTAATTTTTCTTCATTTGTTTCGACAACAACTGGTTCTGGTTTTTTTGGTTGTACAACTTCCTTCTTAACCTCTTTTGTTTTATTAGGTTTTGCTGCAGCAACTTTTTCTATTTTTTTAGCTATTGTAGTAGCTGCTTTCTTAGGAACTTGTTTTGGAGCTACTTTCTTTTGAACTTTCTTTGGTGCTTGAGCTTTTTTTACTTCTTTTTTTGGTTTTGTATTTTGAACCTTTTTTACATTCTTGTTTTTAACTTGGTTTACTTTCTTATTATTGTTGTTTGTTTTTTTAGTAGTTGTTTTCTTAACATTTGTTTTTTTATTTTTTTCCATACAATCCACCTATTTTCATTCTATTATTATTTTATCTTATTTTTAAATAAAAAAAAAGACTTTTTAGTCTTCTTTTATTAATTCGATAAATCTTATTGATTTTATCTTTTGTTCTTTTAGTGGTCTATCGTTTTCATCTGTCTTTACTTCAGCTATTTTATCTACTGTATCCATACCAGCAAAAACCTTACCAAATGATGCATATTGACCATCTAAAGATGGATAATCTTTATGAACAATGAAGAATTGTGTACTTGCTGAATTCATATCTTTGCCACGAGCCATAGAGATTACTCCTCTAGTGTGTGATAAGTTATTTTTAACTCCATTGGCAGTAAATTCTCCCTTTATATGAGTTTCATTACCACTACCAAAGCCTGTACCAGTTATATCGCCACCTTGAATCATGAAGTTTTTAATAACACGATGGAAAATTAAACCATCATAGTATTTTTGATTTACTAAATCTTTAAAGTTTTGGATAGTTATTGGTGTATCTTTGTTAGATAGAACGATTAAGATAATATCACCATTTTCCATTTGGATTTTTACACGATCTGTTGGTTCTTCTGTTTCTTTGAAATGATAACCATCAATTGTTCCTTCTGTTATTTCTTCAGTTACAATTTTTTCTTCTTCTTTTTCTTCCACTTTTTTTGTCTCCTTTTTATCACATGCTGTAATACTTATTATCATTAATAATAAGCAGCTAACTAGTAGCAATTTCTTTGTCATTTTTAATCACCGCTCCTATTATATCATATTTAAAAATTTATTATTTTATATATTGAATTTTTTTAATTTTATAGTATAATTTTTATAGAACAAGTGTTCGTGTGTGGTGATGGCATATGAATGATGATTTATATCCTAAAAGAAATATTTTAAGTATTGATTTGAAGAGTTTTTTTGCTTCTTGTGAATGTGTTGCAAGAAAGTTAGATCCCTTCTCTTTCCCTTTGGTTGTAGCTAATCCTTATCAAGGAGATGGTGCTATTACTTTAGCTGTTACTCCTTATTTAAAAACGTTGGGAGTGCCTTCTAGAGGAAGACTATATCAAATACCTAAAAATATTAAATATATGATTGCTCCACCACGTATGAGTTATTACATAAAAAAAAGCGAAGAAGTAATAGCTGTTTATTTAGATTATGTATCTAAAGAAGATTTATATGTTTATTCAATAGATGAATGTTTCTTAGATGTTACTAATTATTTAAAAATGTATAAAAAGACAGATTATGAGTTGGCTGAAGAAATATTAGAAGAGATTCATAAAAGAACTAGTTTAACTGCTACTTGTGGTATCGGGCCTAATATATTGCTTGCTAAAGTAGCAATGGATACAGAAGCTAAAAAGTATAAGAATGGAATTGCCAAATGGACTTATGAAGGCATCAAAGATACTTTATGGCAAATTACTCCTCTATCTAAGATGTGGGGAATTGGTCCAAGAATGGAAAAAAGATTAAATAATTTGGGAATATATAAAATACAAGATTTAGCTTTATATGACAAAGATAAATTAAAGCAAGAATTTGGTGTTATGGGTGAAGAACTATGGGAACATGCAAATGGGATTGATTTATCTGTGATATCGCAAATTAGTGAACCTCCTAAAGAAAAGTCTTATTCTAATAGTCAGGTCTTATTTAAAGATTATAATGGCGATAACATCAAAGTAATTATCAGCGAAATGGTTGATGTTGTTACAAAAAGATTAAGAGTTAATAACAAACAAGCATTGGTTATTGGTTTAGCTATTGGTTATTCAAAAAATTATGGTGGTGGGTTTTATCATGTTATGAAATTAAATACACCTACTGATAATACAAAAGATATCCTAAATGCTTGTTTATTATTGTTTGATAGATATTATGAAGAAAATGCATCTATTAGACGCGTTGGGGTCAGTACTGGTCGTTTACAAGAAAAAGATTATGTACAGTTAGATTTGTTTGAAAGTTTAGAGGAAAAAGAAAAAAATAGAAAAGAAGATAAAGCAATTGATGAAATAACAGCTAGATTCGGAAAAAATAGTGTTTTAAGAGCTAGTTCACTACTTGAAGATTCAACTATCAAAGACAGAAATAAAAAGATTGGAGGTCATAATGCATGAGTACTAATAGAAGTAATGCAAAGTGGGCACCTTTTGCGGCGGTTGTTCAGGGTGGTACAATGATTGATGAGGTTTTGAGTAAAAGAGGAAAAGTTGAAATGCCTATCCTATCTGAAGATCAAATTCAATTTTTAGAAGAAAAGATAAATGATGCTTTTCACAATAATGAATATGTAAAAATAAAATATTACAAGGATGGTAGATTCTTGATAAAGGAAGGTAAAATTAAAAGAATCGATAAATATGATAGAAAAATAGTATTTTTTCCTAATTTCCCCCTATTTTTCTCACAAATAGTGGAATTTTGTTAAAAAAAACTTGCGGACAAAATAAATATATGTTATTATTAATTTGCCCTTGGGGAATTAGCTCAGCTGGCTAGAGCACCTGCCCTGCACGCAGGGGGTCGCGGGTTCGAATCCCACATTCTCCACCAAGAGTTTATAAATACCGGTTAACGGTATTTTTTTTGTGTTAAAACGCAAATAAAAAAGATGGATATAATCCATCTTATTCTACATATTTTTTAGATATTTCAATAACAGGTCTTACACCAAAGTTAGAGAAATGTTTTCCATTTTTATTCCATTCTCCACCTGGTTTATAACCAACAATGTATCCAGTTATTACTCCATCAAGATCAACATAATAAACATATCTTCCCTCATCATATTCTATGCTTGTATCATTGTCTGCTTTTGTCATCGTCCAGAATAATTCGTTTTTCAAACTAATCCATGATGGTGATTCAACTTTATCGCAGACGATGTCTTCAGAAGGTCCACATTGTTCTTTTGTTGTTAACCCAGTTGCTTTGATTTCATCTACAGTAATTAATCTTGCTTCTTTAATATTTGTCCAGTCAGCAGTTATCTCTTTTACTTTGCTTTCAATTAAAGATCCTTTATATTCGTTACCATCTGTAAAGTCGTTATTAAAGGCACTAGTTGCCATGTTATTTTTTGCAAGTAAAGTTACAAACTCTTCTTTTTCAGATGAATCTTTTAAAACATAGAAATCTAATGTTGTAGAATCATTTAATTTAACTGATACCATATCACCTGTTTTATAAGTGTTATATTTTATATCTTCTTTGTTAGCTTCATTATTTGCTTTCTCTGCTGTTTTATCATCTTTTGAAAGTACTTTATCATATACAATATAACCAGCTAAGCAGATTACTAGTAAGGCAAGAATAATTAATGCTACGACTAATCCTTTCTTTCTTTTTTCTCCTTCCATCTTTGTTCCTCCTTCTTATTTTAATTATATCATTATTTATTTTTTAAACATATAAAAAAGTACCATGTAGGTACTTTTTATTTTAGAACTTTGGTCCGCTTCCTGTTGTTGGTTCATCATCTGTTGGTTGATCATTTTTTTCTTCGATGAGTTTTGTTGCAGTATTAGTATAAGAAATGTAAGAAGCAATTTGTGAATTTAATGCTTGATATGTTTCTTCAGGAATAGAAGATGTTTTTAATCTACTCAAGTTTTCTTTAGTTCCTTCAATGTTTTTGGTAACAACATTTTGAAGTAAACTAACTAATTCACCAGTTAATTGTAATGAATTGCTTTCTGTTTCTTGACCAGTACTAATAGCCATCTCTGCTGATATTAGAGGTAAAATTGCCATCTTAGAAACTTCTAGTGAGTTAATAACTAGGAAATGACTAACTATTGCTCGATTCACTGTTGCTAACTCTTGTTTCATTAATGTTATCATTGTTTCAAAACCATGAATTTTATTCTCTAAAATATCTTTTGCTGAAATTTGATCTAAGCTATCTATGTATTCGTTTAGTTCTGCTTGTCTTTTCATCATTCTCTGTACTGTTTCTTCATCTAAGCCTTCAATGTTTTTTATTTGTTCGTGTTCTCTTCTGTTTGTTTCTCCAGATGTTAATCTTTCATAAGCCATTTCTAATTCAGTAAGATATTGTATTAGTTTTAATAAGTATGCTTCTATATATTTTTTCAAATACTTATAGCCTTTTAATTCTTTAGATAAAGCAGTTACTTGTATTTCCATTTGAGGTCCAACCTCTTCTAATTTTGATGGATTAAATTTTTTAACTACTACAGTTTTTGGTTCTACACCCATTATTTTATCAAAGAATGATATTTTTTCAGTGCTTGGTAAAGTTTCTTCGTATGAAATTTCACCTACTATTTTTTGAATTTCTTCTGTTGCATGTTCTATTGAATCATCAAACATTAATTGACGAAGAGTATCTGAAATATATTCTGAATGTTTGGAAATAGAAGTACCATAATTAGCTACTTCTAAGAAATCTGCATCATCTAATACTTCTACTTCTTCACTAGTTAAAACTTCCATTCTTTGTTCAGGAGTAAGAGGTTTTTCTTTCTTATCTTTTACTTCTTCTTTAAGTTCAGGATATTTATAACCGTTTTTCTTAGTTAATTGTTCTAACACTTGAGAACTATTTATAAAATCACTAAGTAATGAATCTACTAAGGTTTTAGCAGTAACGCGTGGATCTACTAAATAATCAGCGAATTCCGTTACTAAACTTCTGTCAACGTCACCTGTAAGTAACGTATCAAATGATTCTTCGTCTAAATTTATTATATTTATTAAATCCTCCAAAACAATACCATTTGAGTTGAAGTATTTACCATACTCATCATTACAGCGATGTAATATTGCAATCAACATAGATAGTTCTTTAACATCGTTTATTGTTGAAACGTTTTGTATTCTATCCATGTTTGCTTTTATATAACTAAATAAGATTATAGCTTCATTTAAAATACCAAGAGAGTTTTTCTCGCATTTATTGAATAAGCTATCTTGTTCTTTTTTAATTTCTCTTTCTTTTTCTTCTTTCTCAAATGCTTCTATCTTTGTTTCAATATCTAAGAAATCTTCAGGTTGATGTCCAAGAACAAAAAGAGCTTTTCTTAAGTTAATTGAATTTTTTAGTGCCGGAACAAAAGCATTCTCGAAGATGCTATATACTGTTATTTCGCTTTCATCACGATCAAAGATATATTTATAAAAATGATTGTTTATTATATCAATATCAAAATCTTTTTCATAATATTTATAATATACAGAAAATTGATCAGCTATTTGTCCACTAGTAACTCCTAAATTATTCATGTATTTATATATTCTATCACTATAATTTGTTGCAGCAAAAATAATTGATAACTGTTCGCGATCTATATCGCTTAGAGGGTAGTCCCTTAGATAAATATAATAATTGCAAACCATTTTCAAATAATTATAAACATCAATTGATAAGTTCTCAAACAAAGCTTCTGTTAATTCGGCTTTTCTATTTTTTTCTTTTGTTTCAATAAATGCATCCATTTCACTATTAAAACTACCACTTAAATCTTTATTTGTCTTTGCACGAAATAAACGACGAATTAATGGAGATTCAGTTTTACTAACATCATCAAGATTTTGGATTATAGCTGTTACTGTGTATTGTTCTCTTGATTTATTATTGTTCCAACCATATGAAATTAAATTCTTAAACTTAACACCGTTCTTTTCGTCTGATACTGTTTGAGATAGTTCTTCTTTAAATTTTTCAATGTCAGGAAGAGCTAATGAAGATAAAACAAAATCTAAATCAATACCATTTCCTGTAAGGAATTTTCTTACTTTAGTATCAACGTCATATGAAGCAATAAGTAAAGAAGCAGTCATGATATCTTTTTCTGTTTGAATATAATCCATGTTTAGTGTTTCTTTTTTAGATAAAAGATATGTGTATATATGTGCTACTTTTTTAATAAAACTTATTACATCTGGCATTAAGTTTCTATATAAGTCACTTAAAGCAGTATCATTTGCGTTTTCTCTAACTTCTTTGATTATTTCTTCAATCTTAGGTATGTCTGTTTCCAAGCCACCTAAGCTTGCAAATAATTTTGGTATAGTTAAAGATTGTTTGGCTCTACCTGTTAGTACATATTTAAAAATCTTGCTTACCGTTGTATCTGATTTATAGGTATTGCTTGAAAAGAATTTTTGAAACTCACCAACTTGGACTAATGTTTGAGGGCCTATAGCTTCCAATTGACTTGGATCTATGTATAATTCTAATTCTGATGAAATTTTAGATGCATCTATTCCTTTTTCTTTTAAATAATTAAGAATTACTTCTTGTTCATTTACTTTTCCATCTGGAGAAGGAACACCTTTATAGTAGAACATTGAAAGAAACATTGCTAATTCAGAATAATCAGTTTTTGTTGGATTAATATCTTTAATATTTTTATAATTTTCTTTAAGGTAAACATAGATTCTTGCAGCCATGTCATAATAATTTACAACATCAATTGAAAAATCTTTATTGAATGAATTTCCTAATTCTTGTAATAATGCATTTGTTTTTGGTACTATGTTTCTGTTTAGTTTTTTAACAAATGATTCTACGTCATCAGTAAAAGCAAAATCTAAAGCCCAAGAGCTACTACCATCCAATTTCTTTTGAAAAATATTTTTTATTATTTCTTCTGCTGTTATAACATAATATGCTTCTATGTCTTTGTATGGCATTAAAAATTTATAATGTGTGCTATAAAATTTTTTCCTTTGTTCAGAATAATTACTACCAAGGTATAAAGCTACTGGTTTCTTAAAACCTGCTAGACTGGCAGAACTTGCGGTCATTCCGTTTGTTTCAGAATAAGCATATACTGCCTTATAAAAGAAATCTTCTTTTGGTCCTAACTCTTCGCCATTAAGAGTTATTCCATGATCACTTGCTAAATAAGAAAAAAATAGAAATAAAAATGCTTTTGTCTCTTCTGGAATTATATTAATATAATCTTCATATGGTATTATTGTCATAATAAAAACCCCCTTTTTTGTGCTGATTATAATACCATAAAAACGCATTTTTGACAATTTTTTGATACAAATATAGATGTATTTATATATTTGTTATGTATTCTTATATAAAAAAGCTAATTTTTTTTTACATTTTACAACTTTTTTAAAGCTTTCATTTTTCCCGTATTTATGGGCTTTGTTAATCATTTACAAAATTTACTTGTAAAATTTTTTAAAAAAATTTCAAAAAAGGTATTGCATTCATAAAATATATATGGTATATTGTAGATACTCAATAGAGTACATGAATAGTTTTTAATTATTGCTTGTCTTTAATTAATCTCTATTCCGAATAATTATTTAATTTTATTTCTTCGCAAATATTATTATTTTAATTATTTGTTAGATAAATAAATATTAGCTTGCTATTATTTATTTATCACTACTGCTAGTAGATTCATTTCTATTTAGCGATTATTGTTAGTTTTATGTTATCAAGCTATTGAGTGGATGTACATTTCGTGGAAGTTTTCTTGATAACGCTTATAATGTTTTGTCAGATGACTTTATAAGTTTTAAATTCCACAAGAGGCATATCGGTGCTGACAACTGATATGTTTTTCTTTGCAATAAAAAAGCACTTTTAATAAGTGCTCTTTTTTTATGATTCATTAATATCAATTATTGAGAAGACATCTTTGTCATCATTTAGTTCAACAATATTCATTACTACTCCGCTACCTAAGACATTTCCTTCAAGTTCTTCGATAGCTTCTCTTATTGCTCTAATTGTATTACCAGTTGCATAGATATCATCTATAATATAGAAATTCTTTCCTTTATAATCTTCGTTTACTAATTTTGGTAATTCTAATGTGTCCTTACCATATTCTTTTTCATAATCAAATTCCCTTGCTACAGTTGATGGAGGTAGTTTACCTTTTTTACGTACTGGTAAGCACCCTATCTTCAAGGCATTTGCTACAGATACACCAAATAAGAAGCCACGTGCTTCTGGAGCAACTATATAATCAATATCTTGATCTATTAATTCTTCAACAAATAAATCAGTTATTTCTGAAAGTGTTTCTTTTTGTAATATTAATGGTGTAATATCAATAAATTCTATCCCTTCTTTTGGATAATTTTTTTCTGTTCTTAAGTTATGATCGTGTTTCAAATTATTTTTTAAAATCTTCATAAGTTAATCCTCCTAAAATTATTATAACACTTATGTATAGCAAATATTGATATTTTTATCTTTTTTTCATATAATATAGACCCATGAGGAGGAATACTATGGAAAAACCACTTGGTGTTTATGCAACACGCGAAAATAAGGAAGAAGTAGCAAAAAGAATCGTTAAAGCAAGAGATTTAAATATTGAAGAACAAATATTAATGACAATTTATTCAATAAAGTCTTATTTAGGTTCTTTATTCAAGTTTGGTATTAGTAGTAAAGCAGCTAGAGATGCACTAAGAGTAAAAAGAGAATTTATACGAATTTTAAAGGAAGAAGATGCAATATTTAGATTTCTTTTACTAAACATTGATGTTATCAATCCTGATGATATTTCAAGAATAGTCGATATGTTAGACGAAGTAAATGAGGACACTGTAATGTATTATTATCAAGTACTTGATGATATAGATGATGCAGTTGAAATAGGCGATGAAACACGCGCAAAAAGAAGAAATAAGGATTTTGATACACTTATTGAATCAAAATCTTATCGTCAAGAAGTAATGATGTTAGTAGAAAGTACAAAATCTCTTCAAGAGTTCTTAGGATATCCTCAAGAATTCTGGGATTATATAAAAGATGTACATGATACTATAAAGATGTCTGATGAAGCAGCTGATCATCAACCATTCATTAAAATAACGGTTGATGAAAATGGTAATGCAAAAACAATTTATAAAATGCTATGTCCTGAACCAACAGATTTCTATACAGCATTAATAGCTATTAAAGTGTATGCTCAAGCTTATGAAATTTATAAATCATTTGGTAAAAAAGCACCTTTATTAGCTCCTGAAAAGATTGAAGAATTGAAATTGAAATATGAAGAACATCTAAATAAAAAAGCTAAAAGAGAAATCAAATAAAAAGAAGCAATTGCTTCTTTTTTTTGCATATAAAAAGCAAACTATTTAAGTTTGCTTTATTTAATTTAATTGTTCTGCTAAATCTGATTCAATTGGATCAGATTGTTCAGCTTCTACTTCTTCTTTGATTTCAGCTAGTTCAGAATCATCAATTAATTGTTCTTCTAGGAATTCGCTTGGTTCATCACTCATGAATTCTTTTTCTAGAATCATCTCAATGTTGCTATATTGTCTAGCACCAGTACCAGCAGGAATTAACTTACCAATGATAACATTTTCTTTTAATCCTCTTAATTCATCAGTTTTACCTTTAATAGCAGCTTCTGTAAGAACTCTTGTAGTTTCTTGGAATGAAGCAGCAGATAACCATGAATCAGTCTCTAATGAAGACTTAGTAATACCTAACAT
>JAEEGL010491994.1_pt1 | contig 20197 bp, 20 predicted proteins | sample 9134231 | NCBI WGS metagenome assembly JAEEGL01 (sample SAMN16246548, study PRJNA631951) | gut metagenome | biome: gut microbiome; feature: rumen; material: fiber-attached | host: Bos | place: Iran: Karaj | collected 2018-10
AGCTCACCGGCGGTGCGGTAACGTACCGGCCTTGTAAACCCCACCCGGAGCAACGCCATGGAAAGACATTACTGTGGTCCGCAGGTCTTGAGGAGGCGGCTTGAGCCGGAACGAGATTTCCGGTCTAGATAGATGATCATCTGCGACAGAACCCGGCTTACAGGTTCAACTCGGAAAATGTTATTTGAGGAACACATCACTGCGCTGCAGTGATGTCGAAATAAGAGAAAGAAGGATGAACACATGGCAGAATCGTATTTGAGTCGAGGAGTTTCTCCAACGAAGGATGATGTAAAGAAGGCAGTAGCTAACCAGGACAAAGGTGCTTTTCCGGGCGCGTTCTGTAAGCTGATCGATGATCTTGCCGGTGATCCGGATTACTGTACAGCGATCCATGCGGATGGTGCAGGCACAAAGTCTTCCGTCGCATATATTGCATATCGCGAGACAGGTGACCTGAAGTGGTTCCGCGGAATCGCGCAGGACTCTCTGGTAATGAATACCGATGACCTTGCTTGTGTAGGTGCTCTTGAGAAGCTTTCTCTTTCAAATACGATCGGACGTAATGCGCACCGTGTTGACGGCAAGTGCATCGCTGCGGTTATCGAAGGTTATAACGATATCGTTGCCAAGCTTCAGGGCATGGGATTCGATATTTCCATGTGCGGCGGTGAAACGGCGGATGTCGGTGACCTCGTCAGAACCCTGATCGTCGACTCAACACTCGTTACCCGTGTTGCTAAGAAGAATGTCGTAAATGCTGCGAATATCAAGCCCGGTCATGTAATTGTCGGTATTGCTTCATTTGGTCAGGCAACTTACGAAGATTCGTATAATTCCGGTATTTCCAGTAACGGTCTTACCGCTGCACGTCATATGCTCCTTTGCAAGGATTACCTCAAGGAGTATCCGGAATCTGTTTCCGAGACGATTCCTGAGGATAAGGTTTACTGCGGTAAGTTCCGTCTGACGGACAAGCTCCCGAACAGTGAGCAGACGGTTGCCGAGGCGATCCTTTCCCCGACGAGAACATTCCTTCCGGTTATCCGTGATGTTCTTGATGCATACAGATCTTCCATCTCTGGCATTATTCACTGCACCGGCGGCGGACAGGCGAAGTGCCGTGATTTCGGGAAAAACATCCGCATTATTAAGGATAATCTTTTTAATCTCCCGCCGATCTTCCAGGCGATCTACGAATCCGGTGAGATCCCGATGAAGGAGATGTACCAGGTATTCAACTGCGGCCACAGAATCGAGTTCTACTGTGATGAGGCTGTTGCCCAGGGTATTATCGATATCGCAGGCAAGTACAACATTGATGCACGTGTTGTTGGCCATGTCGAGGCTCTTCCGGAAGGATCGGAGAATCAGGTAGTGATCCGTGCAAACGGCGAAGAGTATATCTACGGCTGAGAAATGAAATCTATGAAGATGAGAAGACGGACATCTGTGATGATCGCATCGGTATTGCTTGCGATTTTACTGGTTTCGTCTTCTTGTTCTTTGGGATCACTTCCGTCCAGAACAACCACGGACAGTTCTGTTTCCGATCCGGAAACTTCAGAAGTATTTGAAACAACCTACAGACATCCTCTGGATACCGTGGATCCGAATGAATCCACTGCGGAAACGACAGAGGAATCCGGAAAGAGTAAGGAATTCAAAGACATTTCAGAAGAGTATATGAAAGTTCTTCAGACCGGAGATCCGACTTCTGTAATGGAGAAGTTCAGAATCAGTTCCGGGGATTTCCTTGCACCGATATTTGCCTGTTATGTGGAGATCTTTACTACTCTTTTCACAAATATGGATTATAACTTCGGTGCGCTTTCTTCCAAGGGTTATACGGAATGCGATCTTGATGTGACATGCAGGATTCCGAACGTAAAAGCCTGTGTTGATCTTGTGCTTGCGGATGAAGATTTCATGCTTGAGGTCAGCAGGGAGTGGGTTCTTGCACAGGTGAACGGCTATAATTCCCAGGCAGCAATTGATGCATATGCCAATATGGTCAATAATATCCTTCTGGAAGCCCTGCGCAGGATTAATGAAGGTGAATTTACGGAAAAAACCATCTATTCCGGATATTTCAGTTTCCACGATAACGGTGATGGCGACTGGGTATGCGTCGCAACCCCCGATTTTGTAAGAGTATGCAATAAGGATGACTATATGTGGAAGCTGATATACTTAGATCCTGTTGATGAGTATTCTTTGATGAGCAGTACCGGAGCCGTGCTTGTATCAGAGGGAACAGTCAATCAAAAGGATCTTGATGAATGTCTCAGCAAGAAGCAAAAAGAGATTGTTGAAGAAGATTCGCAATGAATTAAAAAAATGTGTTGACAGAGTGAATTATCATCGTTATAATAATCAACGTTCGCTAAGGAAAACCTTGAACGCGGATATGTACCTTTAGCTCAGTTGGTAGAGCAACTGACTCTTAATCAGTGGGCCCAGGGTTCGAGTCCCTGAAGGTGCACCAGAAAAGACCATCTAATTAGGTGGTCTTTTTCTTTTTCGAAAAACAAAGACTGTCTCCTATAATAGAATGTGCTATAATCTAGACTTGTAACGCAAGAAATTGCCGTTTTGTAAGGAGGAAGTTTGAATGGATAACAAATTCAGTATTGAAACTAATTGTGTACAGGGCGCGTATCAGCCGAAGAACGGTGAATCAAGAGTCATGCCGATTGTTCAGAGTACGACATGGAAGTATTCTTCAACCGAGCAGATGGGCCGTCTTTTCGACCTCGAAGAAAGCGGTTATTTCTATACACGTCTTGCAAATCCGACCAGTGACCTCGTTGCTGCTAAGATCTGTATGCTTGAAGGCGGTGTAGCTGCAATGCTTACTTCTTCCGGTCAGGCAGCTAACTTCTATTCGATCTTTAATCTCTGCTCCGCAGGTGATCACATTGTATGTTCTTCCGCACTTTATGGCGGCACATATAATCTCTTTGCTCATACGATCAAGAAAATGGGTATCGATGCTACTTTCGTTTCTCCGGATGCAACTGAAGCGGAGATCGAAGCAGCCATCCAGCCGAATACTAAGCTCGTTTTCGGTGAGACGATCGCTAACCCGGCTCTGAATGTTCTTGATATTGAGACTTTTGCTAATACAGCTCATAAGAATGGTCTGCCGTTCATGATCGATAACACATTCGCAACTCCGATCAACTGCCGTCCGATCGAGTGGGGCGCAGATATTGTTATCCACTCTACAACAAAGTACATGGATGGTCACGCGACATCCGTAGGCGGCTGTATCGTAGATGCAGGTACCTTTGACTGGACTAAGTATCCGGAGAGATTTGCCGGACTCGTTGAGCCGGATGAGACCTATCACGGAGTATCTTATACAGGCCGCTTCGGTAAGTCTGCTTTCATTATGAAGGCGGTTGCCCAGCTGATGCGTGACCTCGGATCTATCCCGGGTCCGATGAACGCTTTCCTTCTGAATATCGGCCTGGAGACACTGCACCTTCGTATGCCGCGTCACTGTGAGAATGCTCTGGCAGTTGCTGAGTATCTGCAGAATCATCCGAAGATTGCCTGGGTATCCTATCCGGGTCTTCCGGGCGACAAAGAATATGAGAAGGCAAAGAAGTACTGCCCGAACGGTACCTGTGGTGTTCTGTCCTTCGGTGTAAAGGGTGGTAGAGAAGCCTGTGTTAAGTTCATGGATTCTCTAAAACTTGCTGCGATCTGCACGCATGTTGCTGACTGCAGAACCTGCGTACTGCACCCGGCTTCCCATACACACCGCCAGATGAACGATGAGGAGCTTAAGGCTGCTGGTGTAAGTCCGGATCTTATCCGTTTCTCTACCGGCATTGAGAACAAGGAAGACATTATCGCGGATATCGAACAGGCTCTCGCAAACGTCTGATTATTATGCATAATAAATAACGAAATCGATTTCGGAAAAGCATTTCATTTTACGCTCCTTTTATGTACAATAGAAGGAGCGTAAATATTTCTCTAAGGAGGATCAAGACATGAAAATTTATAGCGTTCTGGATAAAGAATTTGCTCCTTACGGTAAGGTTCTGACAGGTTACGATGTATCCGGCCTGATCAAGGCTCTCGATGAGAAGACACCTCTCCCTGATGGTGTTGAGTACGTGATGAGCTGTGCTGATCTCGAGTACACAGATGCTTTCGGAGTACTGCAGAACAATGCTTACGGTGGAATGCCGATCCAGCTCGGATACTGCAATGGTCACAACACGAAGCTGAACTGCCTCGAGTATCATCGTGACAGCGAACTTAATATCGGTTCTACAGACTTTATCCTGCTTCTTGCAAAGGCTGACGATATCGTAGACGGTAAGCTCGACACATCCAAGGTTATGGCTTTTAAGGCGGAAAAAGGTCAGGTTGTTGAAGTATATGAGACATCCCTGCACTATGCTCCCTGCTCTGCGAAGAAGGGTGAAGGATTCAAGGTCGTTATTGCTCTCCCGAAGGGCACAAACGGTGCTGTTCCGGCGCTGACCGCTTACAATGAGGAAGATAAGTGGATGACAGCCTGCAATAAGTGGCTCCTGGCTCATGAGGAATCTGCTGAGGCAAAGAGCGGTGCTTATGTTGGTCTGACCGGTGTAAACCCGGATATTGCAGATCTGATCTGATCCTTATAAATTTGTAAAACAGAGAAAAAGCTTTCTTGTGTTTTCAGGGGAATGCCATTTGGAAACACAATGAAAGCTTTTCTTTTGCAATTTAATTTGATTCTTCATATATAATTCCTTGTTTATGAACCGTAAACAGGGTATTTATGAGTGTTTTGTAACTGTGAACACGGGTTTAAATGCTACAATAAAATAGATGGCAAATGGGTCACTTCATAATGGGGAAATATGAAGTAGCACATAGGGTTTCGATCCTTATGTGAATTGAGGTAGGGTGTATGAAAAAAATACTCTGTTTAGTTGTTGCAGTTGTAATGCTGATTGGTATGTCCGCATGCGGGAAAAAGTCGGAAAAATCTTCTAATTTGAGAACTGTCTCAAAACACAGTGACTGGTGGAACGATAAGATCATCAATATCACGGAAGATGATATCAATCAGGCGATAGGCGATAAGAAGACAACTATGGTCCAGAAGATTATCGCCACGGATGAAGAGTCTTTTGTGTTATGTTTTCAGATCTATTGCGAAAAGAAAAACTATACCACGCTTCTCATGCGTTATTCTTATTCCGGTGAACTGCTGGGTAAGGTCTGCTTTGATGACAGCGGGCTTTCAGAGGCCGGATGTAATGCTTTATACAAGTCTGACGGGAAGTTCTATTGCTTTGCTGATTATTTTGATTCTGAAGCGGATGAGTACAAATACGGTGGTTACGAAGTCGACTTTGAGAAGGGAACTCTGAAAAATCCGTTTGATATCAACCGTAAAACTAAAAACGGCAAAGACGGGGAGATCATAGATGTGATCGGTACCGGTGATAAGCAGGTTTATCTCCTGGCTTCAGGGCCTTGGGACGATCAGACTTGCGAGATCCGTGTGGATAAAAACGGAAAATCCGACTTTTTCGTTCCTTCGTTTGGAAATGGCGCAGCTTCAATAAGTATCTATGATCTTGTTCAGGATGGAGACCATATCGCTTTCTTTGCTTCTGTTCAGGAAAATGGTATTGAAAGAATAAAGTACTGCACACTGAACCCGGATACACTTGAACTGCAGAAGGTTGATGTAAATATTGATTCAACTGAACTGAGTCTTTTAAGCGGCGGTGCTTTTCGCTTTATACCCGGTGTGAATATATCCGGGATCGATCTTAGTACCGGAACTGAAAAGGAATTACTGAAACTGTCCGATACGTATCTTGCAGGATTGGGTATGTGTGACGATGTTGATATTGTACGGGCAGATGATAAATCAGCTGTACTATATATTCCCGGGGAAGAACCAAGCATTATCTGTTTTGAGAAGGCCGAGAGTAATCCGAATGCCGGCAGAATGATTCTCAGTGTCGCATATTTTGATAATATCTTTGATTCTGAAATCAATGCTGTTAATGAATTCAACAGAGAATCTGATGCGTTCTTCTTAGAGATGGAATCCAAGTATTATGTTAAGCAGATGTCTGCAAAAGACGATCCTTCGCAGGATGATGACCTCTCTGTTCGTAATGTTTTTGACGCAGATGCCGTTACCATGCTGATGTCGGATATACGTGACGGCAGCGGACCGGATCTTGTTTTCTATACGAATGAGATGGCACAGCTTAATTCCTCGGAGTATCTGATTGATCTTACTTCCAGGATCGAATCTGAGAAGAGTCTGAATGACGGAAGTTACATGGATTTCATCCACCAGCCGAACGGAAGGGACGGGAAGCACTATCGTTTGGATTATTGCTTCTACATAAACGCACTTCTGATCCATAATGATTATATTTCTGATGGCGCGCATGGACTGAAGTTTGAAGAATATGACAAGATCATCGAAGAGAATAATGCTGGAAGAACGGATCTTGCAGAGACAAAACTTGATCTGATGGATACTTTGATTAGGAATTCTGACTGTTTTTCCTATGCCGGTGAAGGAAAGATCGACCTGAAATCAGGCGATTTCATAAAGGCGGCGGAATATGCTTCTACTCTGGATAAGAAAAAACAGTATGATTTTTCAGGAGAATGGCATCTTGAAAGGATCCAGACAGTGTATAATTTCGACTTCAGCAGTTATGTTCATATGTGCGGTCCCTATTATGAGAATTTTTCAATCATCGGTCTGCCTTCTGCGGATGGGCATGCTGAAGCGATCCAGGGAAACGGTATCGGTATTACGAAATGCTGTAAACTTCGGGACGGAGCATGGGGATTTGTAATGAAGATGATGTCTCCTGAGACCCAGAAGACTTTCCGGTCAGTAAACCCCGTTCTAAAAAGTGTGCAAAGGGATATCCTGACGGATGTTCTTAAAGACTGCAATGACAATAATATATATGGAGAGAAGGCTCCCGAAGGAATTATCGACCGGTATATCGATCAGATTTCAGATGCAGTTCTTTTCCCGGATATCGACTCATCTGTTATTGTAATTGTGGAAGAAGAACTTCCGGCATATTTCGAAGGTCATAAATCGATGGATGATGTGATCGCTATCATCGAAAACCGCCTGAATCTTATGCTAAATGAGCGGAAAATACCTGTTTGATGCACAGTCGGCGTATTTGAAGAATTTGTGAAGAAGAGTAAAAAATCTCTCCGGTTAAGTTAAACCGGAGAGATTCTTTTTGCGTCGTGTAAAAACTATCAGCCGAAGAACTCCTTGTAGAGAGTGCGTACTGCGTAGGAGCAGTATTCTTCGCGAACACCGAACATGACGGAGATCTCGGAAGCACCCTGGTTGATGAGCTCCAGGTTGATACCTGCCTTGGAAAGGGCAGTGGCTGCTCTTGCTGTAGTACCTACGGTGTTTGCCATCGCTTCACCGACGATCATAACGATCGCAAGATCACGGTTAACGGAGATGTTGTCTACATTCAGTTCGAGGCTGATACGCTGAATGATGCGGCGTTCTTTCTCAGGTGTGAAGTCAGCAGCTCTCAGAATAATGGAGACGGAATCGATTCCGGAAGGCATATGCTCGATAGAAAGACCTTCGTCTGCAATGATGCTGAGTACTTTTACGAGGAAGCCGACTTCACGGTTCATCAGGTACTTGCTCATGTTCAGTGCGCAGAAGCCCTTCTCGCCGGCAATACCGGTTACAAGTGAATCATAGTGTGTACGCTTGCTTACGATCATGGTGCCCTTGCCGGACGGATTGTTGGTGTTCTTGATGTTTACCGGAATGCCACGGACAAATGCAGGGTAGAGGGCCTCTTCGTGAAGGACCTGGAAACCGGCATATGCGAGCTCACGCATTTCATCATAAGTGATCTCGGTGACCGGGAACGGATCTTTAACAAGATTCGGGTTAACGGCAAATACATTATCAACATCAGTCCAGTTCTCATATACAGAAGCATGAAGCGCTGCAGCAAGGATCGCGCCGGTGATATCGGAACCGCCACGGGAGAATGTGATGATCTCACCTTCCTTGGAGTAACCGAAGAAGCCCGGGAAAACACAGAGTTCGCGAAGATGGGCAAGGTCAGCAAGATTGTCATAAGATTCAGGAAGAACCTTAACGTGACCGCCGTTCTCTGTCTCGAGAAGAAGTCCTGCGACCTTCGGGTTGCAGTATGTAGCCTTGTGTCCGATCTTGGTGAGATAAGTAGCAACAAGACGTGCGCAGCTGTCCTCGCCGAGAGCTTTGGTCGCATCCATAAAGAGAGATGCGTTCTTGACCGGCTGCTTAACGGATTCCTCGATATTCTCCTTGATGGATTCCATGCACTCAGGGATCTCGAGTTCCTCACAGATGGAAGAGAAACGGTCGAGTACAGCCTGAAGTTCTTTCTCTCCGGACTGGTTGGAGATCTTCGCGTTGGCCAGTGCGATCAGAAGATCGGTCACCTTGATATCGGATGAGAAACGCTTACCGGGAGCGGAAACAACGATGACACGTCTTTCCGGATCACTTAAAAGAATGTCGCAGACCTTCTTGATCTGAGTGGCGTCTGCACAGGATGAACCACCAAACTTAGTAACTTTCATATATGCTTCAGGAGATTTCCTGACCCTCCTTTATAATCTTCCGTAATTATATAGTTATATAAGTGCTTTTCGCAAGAGAAAGACCGAAGGTTGCGCATTTTCACCATGATTGGTATGCTACATGTGTTAAATAGTGAGGTTTTTGCATGAAGAATATATTCCGGCCGGCTCTATGTGCCAAGAAAGTCAGTGAGATCGATTTTCCTTCGCTTTACGGGAAGGGATACCGTTACGCACTTCTGGATTTCGATAATACTCTGGCACCGGATCACTGCACTGAACCCGTAGACTATTCATATGAGATGGTAGAGAAGATGCAGAAAGAAGGCTTCTCGCTCTGTCTCGTTTCTAATGCGAAATCCGAACGCTCGAAGAAGATTGCAGATATGCTGAAGATCCCGTGCGTTTCCTATGCGAATAAGCCGGGAACATCGGGTGTGTTTAAGGCGATGGACATGATCGGAGCTGGAAAAGAAAATACGATCATGATCGGTGACCAGCTGTTTACCGATATTGCAGCGGCGAATAAGGCCGGGATCTACAGTATTTTCGTGGAACGATATGCTAAGAAAGAAGTGTTCTACGTTGTCCTGAAGAGATTTCCCGAGTGGATCATACGAAAGGTGTGCCGTTTCTGAACCTCTGACGGAAGTGCTTTTCAATCGTTAAAAGCATCGGAAAACGCTGGTATTTGTGGAAAATATATAAATTTGATGATTTGTCTTTCTTTTCACTTGCGGATTTGCAGATGTTCATATAAACTGTTATAACGTAATAAAATGGATAACATAATTTTGTGTATATTTCGGAGGAACATTTATGATTAGCGCTGGTGATTTTAGAAACGGTATGTGCTTTGAGATGGACGGTCAGGTTTTCCAGGTTGTGGAATTCCAGCATGTAAAGCCTGGTAAGGGTGCCGCTTTCGTACGTACAAAATATAAGAACGTAAAGACAGGTTCTGTTGTTGAGCGCAGCTTCAACCCGAACGAGAAGTTCGAGCAGGCTCAGCTGGAGAGAAACGACATGCAGTACATCTACGCTGACGGTGATCTCTACTACTTCATGGACCAGGAGACATATGAGCAGCGTCCGATTTCTAAGGAGAACATCGGTGAGAACATCCGCTTCCTGAAGGAAGAGATGATCTGCAAGGTTCTTTCCTATAAGGGTGAGATCTTCGGTGTTGAGCTTCCGATCGTTGTTGAACTCGAGATCACTGAGTGTGAGCCCGGTGTTCGTGGTGATACGACAAACAACGCTACCAAGATCGCTACTCTTGAGACTGGTGCTACAGTTAAGGTTCCGCTCTTCGTTAACCAGAACGAAGTTATCCGTGTAGATACACGTACAGGTGAATATCTGGAGCGTGCATAATCACACGTTCTGATCATTCTTCGAGAGGGAATTCACAATATGGGTGAGAATCTCGTATCGGAATCAATTAAAGGCGAACGCTCGATGTCGCAGGGCTTTGTTGCACAGTATGCAGCAGAAGCCGCCCTGCGTGCAGAGGGCGTTGCTCGTCTTACGGCATCCGTTCCTGTCGTCTTGAAGGAGTCACTGGGATTCGTTCATGAAGGAAAAGGTGTGCGCGTCGAGTTTTCCGAGAATGAAGAAGGGTTCGTCTCGGTAACCGTCTATCCGGTCGTCTATTATGGTATGATTATTCCAGAGGTGGCATGGTCCATTCAGGAGCGTGTCAAGGAAGACGTCGAGAAATATACGGGACTTGTGGTCGAATCCGTCAATGTCCATGTCTGCGGCGTGGTGTTAAGGGAGGAAAAGAATTCATGAACCGGCTTATTCGTTTTGTTCTGATCGTTTATTCGACGATCCTTGCGATACTTTCTTTGCTTCTTCTTTATGCACTGGCAGATGACGGCATCTTCGCAGATCTTCTTTCTCCTCTTTCCAATATCGTAACTGATCCGGTCAAGAAGTATATCTATCTTGCCGTACTTCTGGTGATCCTCATTTCCTGCGTCGTTACTGTTACTTACTGCCTCCTGAATGGCAGACTCAGTAAGACACGTATCCGTCAGACTGATATTGGTTTTGTCGAGATCGGTGTAGACGCGATCGAGAGTATTGCATTAAACTCTGCAAAGAGTGCACAGGTCGGTATCAAGGCTGCACGTGCCCGCGTTATGTCCGCGAAGAATAACGCGATCCGCGTTTATATGAGTGCGGTCCTGTATTCTAACGTTGAAGTTCCGTCTACGATGGGAAAGATTCAGGAGCGCATTAAGAAAGATATCGAGCGTTATACAGGTATCACCGTGGCAAGCGTTTCTATCAAGGTAAGCCGTGTCGAGCCTGTAGTTGCGAAGGTGGAACGTTAATTTATGAGAGCCCTGTTCGTCAAAATCTTCGATATGTTGAAGGATAAGAATTCCGGCAAGATCGGCGCCGGGATCGCATTCTTCTTTGCGCTGTTTTTGGTGATCTTCGGCTTCCTTAAGACTATGTTTATCATCATCCTGACTGTGATCGGCTATGTCGTTGGTGCGTTGCTGTTCTCAGATAAGGATAAAGTTAAGGACTGGATGGATAAGATCCTTCCGCCCGGGAGGTATAGATGAGTAGAAGAGAAGCGCGTGAAGCGTCTTTCGCATTTTTGTATCAGCTGAATTTCAGACAGGAGCCTGTTTCCGAGCAAAAAGCACTGTATCTGGAAGTGCATCCGCTCGATGATGAGGATCTGCCGTATTTTAACCTGATTACTGATGGTGTCTATGAGAAGAAGGACGAGCTTGATGCGGAGTACTCGAAGTATCTCAAAGACTGGAAACTGAGCCGTCTTCCGAAGGTGGACATTATGCTTCTCCGAATCGCGGTATTCGAGATGATGTACGTGGAAGATATTCCGATGAATGTCTCCATCAATGAGGCTGTAGTTCTTGCCAAGAAGTACAGTTCAGAAGAATCTAAGAGCTATATTAACGCTATTCTCGGCAGGATCAGCAAAGATCTGGAAAAATAATGGAACAGACAGCTTTTTCCGTCTCGGAATTAAATGCATACGTGAGCACACTGTTAGGATCTGACAGTGTGCTTTGTCAGTTATGCGTCAAGGGTGAGATCTCCGGATATAAGAGGTATCCGTCCGGACATGCGTATTTCCAGCTGAAAGATGAGAACAGTTCCGTATCATGCGTGATGTTTAAGGGAAGCTTCTCCCACATCGATTTTGTCCCTGAAAACGGCATGAAGGTCCGTATTTACGGACGTGCCGGCATATATGCGGTGGATGGTAAGTTCCAGGTATATGTCAACTTTATGCAGGAAGACGGTCTGGGCGAATTATTCAAAGAGTTCGAAAAACTAAAAGAGAAAATGGCAAAAGAAGGCCTTTTCGATGATTCACATAAGAAGCCGATTCCGTACCTTCCTAAGAGGATCGGTGTCGTAACATCGCCGAAAGGTGCTGTTATTCGTGATATTATCAATGTCCTCAGCCGCAGATATCCAAACCACGATATCCTGATCGCTCCTTCATCTGTTCAGGGAAAAGAGGCTCCGGCTGAACTGATCCGCGGGCTGAAACTTCTTGATGAACGTGAGGATATCGAGGTGATCATCATCGCACGCGGCGGAGGGTCTATGGAGGATCTGTGGTGCTTCAACGATGAAGCGCTCGACCGTGCGATCTTCGAGGCGAAGACTCCGGTCATATCTGCTGTCGGTCATGAGACGGACTTTACTATCTGCGACTTCTGCGCGGATCTTCGTGCGCCGACTCCATCTGCGGCCGCAGAACTAGTGATGCCGAATAAAGACGAAGTGCTTGCCCGGCTGGATACATCAGACGGAAAGCTTGCACTGGCGATGAGAAATTTCCTGAATACGAAGAGACATCAGTGGGACAGCCTTTCGAAGCATCGTGCGCTTCTTGCTCCTCAGTTCCGTATAGAGAAAGAGATGCAGAGATGTGATATCCTTACTGCGAAACTGAACGAGAAGATGTCTTCATCGTATGAGAAAAAAAAGAGTGCTTTTACCGCGGATCTGGCAAAACTCGGTGCTCTTGATCCGATGAAGGTCCTCCTTCGCGGGTATTCGCGAGTGACGGATTCTGAGGGAAAAACAGTAGATTCTGTAAAATGTGTTAATATAAAGGACGAGGTCTTGATTTCTGTCTCGGATGGACTGCTCCATTCTGTAGTGACATCGGTCGAGAATAAAGAGGGTTAAATTATGGCAGAGAAGAATAATGACATGACTTATGAGCAGGCGATTGCCGAACTTGAGGAGATCATCCGCAAGCTGGAATCCGGTGAAGCATCTCTGGATGATTCTATTGCTTTATACTCCCGTGGTATGGAACTTTCGAAGTTCTGTAAGGATAAACTCGATGCCATCGAAAAGAAGATCAGTATCCTTGGTCAGGATGGCAAGAGTGAGAGTGCTTTTGGAGAAGAAGTATGAGTGAGAAGATCTCGTTTTTTATGAAGAAGTATCAGGAGCGTATCGAAGGTCTGCTCCAGAGTGTTTTCCCGGATGAACTGTCCGGGGATCCGACCGTGAAGGCGGCAATGTACAGTCTGCTTGCCGGCGGTAAGCGTATCCGTCCCGTATTGATGTATATGGTAGCTGATATGCTGAAGCTGGATCTGTCTTCCGTGGATGATTTTGCCGCCGCGATGGAGATGGTGCACACATATTCGCTGATCCATGATGATCTTCCTTGTATGGATGATGACTGCTTAAGAAGAGGTAAGCCGACATGTCATATCGCTCATGGTGAGGCTTTTGCGCTTCTTGCCGGTGACGCGCTGCTAAACCGGGCATTTGAGAGAGTTCTCGTTGCCGTTACCAAGAATCCGAAGTGTGCCTCTGCGGCTGCGTATTTTGCCGAGAATACGGGTATACGCGGAATGATCGGCGGTCAGAGTATCGACCTTTCCTCTGAAGGAAAGAAGATAGATACAGGAAAGCTCTGCGAACTTCATGAGAAGAAGACCGGCGCGCTCATCAATGCGTCGTGCCTGGTTCCATACTATATTTTCGCAGCTGAAAATGGAGAGAATAAAGCTCTTTATGACTTGATCCACCGTTTTTCGGCAGGTACCGGTCTGGGCTTTCAGATCAAGGATGATCTTCTTGATGTTCAGGCAGATGAACAGGTTCTCGGCAAAAGCACCGGTAAGGATGAGAGAGATAACAAGTCTACATTTGTCACGGTCTTCGGAGAGGCGAGCGCACAGAAGATGCTCGATGATACTTATGCAGATGTATATGAAGCGCTGGATGAACTGGCTTCTCAGGGCTGGGATGTTACCGCGCTCCGTCAGTTCAGTGATGTCCTGCAGAATCGGGTGCAGTAAGATATGAAACCAACACCGATCCTGGATACAATTAAATGCCCGGAAGATGTGGCAAAGCTGGATTCTACCCAGAGGAAGCAGCTCGCGGAAGAGCTCCGTGATTTTATTGTCGACCGTGTAAGTAAAAACGGCGGACACCTGGCTTCGAGTTTAGGTGTTGTAGATCTTACGATTGCTCTGCTGTCTGAGTTTGAGCCACCGCATGACCAGATCGTATGGGACGTAGGTCATCAGGCTTATGCATATAAGCTTCTGACGGGAAGAAAAGACAAGTTTGAGACTCTCCGTCAGTATGGCGGTATTGCCGGATTCCCTAAGATCGCAGAGAGCAAGTATGATGCTTTCGGTGTCGGACACAGTAGTACATCCGTATCTGCTGCTCTCGGTCTTCTCCGCGCAAAGAAACTTCAGAACGATGACGGACATGTTATCGCTGTTATCGGTGATGGCGCAATGACCGGCGGTATGGCTTTTGAGGGCTTAAATGATACTGGTCATTTCAGTGAGAATCTTACCGTCATCTTAAATGATAACCAGATGTCTATCGATAAGAATGTCGGCGGTTTGTCCAGAGCGCTTTCCAATCTCCGTTCATCTACGAGATATATTAAGGCGAAGAGCCGTGTCGAGCGTTTTCTTCTCCATATTCCGCTGATCGGACGTCCGATTGCCAGGTTTATTATGATGATCAAGACCTGGTTCCGACTCCTTATCCGAAGAAACACACCGGTTATCTTCGAGGATCTCGGTTTCCAGTATTTCGGCCCTTTTGACGGCCATAATATCGATCTTCTCCGGAAGAAACTCAAGATCGCCAAGGCAATCAACGGTCCTGTACTGATCCATATCGTAACGAAGAAGGGTAAGGGTTATCCGTTGGCGGAGGAGAATCCGTCTTCGTATCATGGTGTATCTCCTTTTGACAGAGAGACCGGAGTTAAGCCTTCGACCACAAGAACATTTACGAATTGCTTCTCTGATTCGATCGTGCGTATCGGTAAAGAGCATGAAGAAGTCGTTGCTATCTGTGCTGCGATGATGACCAGTACCGGTCTGGTCAATTTCAGAAAGAACATGAAACTCCGTTTTTTCGATGTCGGCATCGCTGAGGAGCATGCTGTGACAATGGCCGCAGGTATGGCCGTAAACGGATTTGTTCCAGTAGTGGCGCTGTATTCAACATTTGCCCAGCGTGCATATGACCAGCTCCTGCATGATGTCTGTCTTCAGGATCTGCATATGGTACTTGCTCTTGATCGAGCCGGTATCGTCGGTGCGGATGGTATGACACATCAGGGAATCTACGACATTTCCATGATGCTTTCTATGCCGAATGTTACGCTGCTTTCACCATGTAATTTTGCCGAACTTGACCATATGCTCGAATATGCGGTCGTGGAGGCGAAGAATCTTGTCGCAGTCCGGTATCCACGTGGCGGTCAGAGCGAGATCTTAGAGAAGATCCCTTCAACGGAAGGTGTAGGTCCGCGTGTCATCAGAGAAGGTGAGGGAGTTGCGATCCTCGCGCTCGGTATTATGTGCGAACAGGCCCTTCTTGCCGCGGCAGAACTCGAAAAGAACGGTATCAATGCCCGAGTGATCGATGTCCGCTGTGTCAAGCCTTGTGATATTGATCTTTGGAAAGAGATGCTAGACGGCATTACTGAAGTAGTTACCATTGAAGACGGAATTGCAAGATCCGGTTTTGGCGCATATCTTCTGTCAATTCTTGAGGAAAACGGCCGGATGGGCTCTATCAAAGAGTATAAGAGCCTTGGCGTGTCCGATCATCCCCTGGTGGCAGGTAACCGTAAACTTCTTCTCGAAAAAGAGCATATGGATGAAAAATCCATTGTAGAAACAGTGCTTTCCTGGCATAAATAAGTGCTTTTATAGTTTCGGTTTATAAAAATACGCATATATCATAATGCATAAATGTTCAGAATTCTGTATAATTAGTTGCATGTTGGGAATGAGTATGTGATTCTTTACATGCTTGTATTTGATATGGAAGGAGATCCTTACCATGAGATTCGGATTTGCGATTAATGAGGAGAAAGACCCGAAATTCGATTTTTCTTCGTATGCAATCAATGTGATTAAGAAGAAGGGCGGACAGGTCGTTCTTTCGGATATCTATGCGGATACTCCGCTGAAAGATATTCCGGACGTCGAATTCGGTACATATGAAGGTTGTGACATTCTGTTTTCGCTCGGCGGCGACGGTACTTTTCTCCGTGCTGCTCAGAATAACCTGAAGTACGGAGTTCCGGTCATCGGTGTGAATCTCGGGAGTATCGGATTCCTGACAGAGATCCATAAAGATGACTTTGAGGATGCTGTTGACCGGTTAATGGCAAAACAGTTTACCCTCGAAAAGAGAACACAGCTGGATGTAACCCTCCTTTCGAAAGACAACGAGGTTAAGGAACAGGGCGTCTGTTTAAATGATGCTGTAGTTGCTCGTGGCGCGAACCTTCACGTGGTATCTCTCGATCTTCTGATCGATCACGATCACGTAGAAAGACTTTCCGGAGATGGTGTGATCCTTTCAACGGCAACCGGTTCGACGGCTTACTGTCTTGCGGCCGGCGGTCCGATCGTAAAGCCGGAACTGGATATCTTTATGGTTACGCCGATCTGCCCGCATACACTGCATAACCGTTCGTATATCGTCTCCGGTGACAGTACGATCGAGATCATCATCGAGCGATTCTCGGAGCCGCCGATCCTTTCTCTGGATGGCCGCCCGAATATTGAGCTTTCTTATCATGACCGCATTCTTATCAAGAAGTCCGAGCAGGATGTGATCGTTGCGAAACTCGGATATAAGAATTTCTATCAGACCGTAAGGCAGAAGATCCGTGCAAGAGGTAGTTTCTATGAAGATGGCGAAAAATGAACGACAGGAAGCGATGCTGCGCCTGGTGCGTGCCAAGGAGATCAGCACTCAGGAAGAACTGGCAAAAGAGCTGGAAGCGGCCGGCTGGCAGGTAACTCAGGCGACTGTATCCCGTGATATAAAAGATCTGGGCATTATCAAGGTCACTCTCCCGTCGGGAGGTACAAAGTACAGTGTACTGGACCGTACCGGTGATGTAGCCCCGGGAAGACTTCTTTCCGTATTTGCCCACTCGGTATTATCTACGGATGTTGCCATGAATCTGGTCGTAATCCGTACTCTTCCGGGTATGGCCAATGCTGCGGCTTCCGCGCTTGATTCTATTCATCTTTCGGGTGTTGTCGGTTCCATTGCGGGAGACGATACCGTATTTGTTGCCACACCGAGTCCGGAAGATGCTCTTGCGATCCAGGCAACGATCAGAGATATGAATAATCGTATAAACACTGATATTTGAGAGGTTTTTCGTGTTAATCAGTCTGACGATACAGGATTTTGCCATAGTCGAGTATGCATCCTTTACTCCGGGAAAAGGATTAAATATCCTTACCGGTGAAACTGGTGCCGGTAAATCGCTTATTATCGATGCGATCAGTGCGCTTCTCGGCCATCGTATCGGTCGTGACTATGTCCGCAAGGATTCTTCAAAAGCCGTGATCGAAGCGGTTTTTGACAGCGTATCCGAAGTGATCCCCAAGTCTGTATTTGATGAATTCGGGATCGAAACCGAAGACGATACTCTGATCCTTCTGCGTGAGATCGGTAAGGACGGAAGAAGTATCGTGCGTATCAATGGCCGCACGATGCCTGTATCTGTCCTGAAGACGATCGGCGCTTATCTCATCGATATTCACGGACAGCATGATCAGCAGACGATCTTCGACAGTTCCAAGCATCTTGGGATCCTGGATGATTATGCAGGCGAAATCCTTACACCGCATCTTGCCGCTTTCTCCGATAAACTCAATGAATACCGCGAGATCCTTCAGACCAGAAAGCAGTATGAGACGGATCCGGAGAAGAGCCGCCAGATGCAGGATCTTCTGAAATACCAGATCAAAGAGATCGAGGTGGGTGCTTTTGCCGAAGGAGAAGAAGAGGAACTTGTCGAAAGACTTAAAGTTCTCAAACAGGAAGAAAAGAGACGCTTCCACCTGTCATACGTACAGGGAGCTCTTTCCACTGAAGACTCTACGTCTCCGCTTTCGTCACTTCAGACAGCCGCTGAACATCTCGACGCGCTTACATCGATCGATCCGTCCTTTTCGGAGAACGCTAAACAGCTTCATTCCGTAGTAATGGACCTTGAGGGGATGAGAGATTCTCTTTGTGGCGAGGATGTCCTGTCTTCAGAATCTTATGATGAAGTGGAATCCCGGCTGGAGAAACTTCGCGGATGCACCGTAAAGTACGGCGGAAGCGTTGCTTCTATGAACGAATATCTTGCAGATGCGAAGAAGCGCCTGGAGATCCTTCAGGAAGGCGATACCAGAATCAAGCAGCTGAATATTGAGCGTGCCCATAAGGAAAAAGAACTGGTCGCTCTGGCGGATAAGATCCATGACATCCGAGTTGAGGCGGGAAAGAAACTTTCGTCTGATATTGTTTCCGAGGTACAGTTTCTCGGTCTTTCCAATGCGACGTTCGATGTATCTTTTACTAAGCGCCCGAAGGAACGTTTCTTCAGTAAGACTGGATATGATGAAGTGGAGTTTCTTTTCTCCGCGAATAAAGGAGAGGATCTGAAACCGCTGTCAAAGACTGCTTCCGGTGGTGAGGCCGCGCGAATCATGCTTGCGATCAAAACGATCCTGGCACGTGCGGACGCAACTCCGGTCCTGATATTTGATGAGGTGGATTCCGGAATATCCGGTGAAGCAGCTAAGTCAGTCTCTTTTTCTATGAAGAAGCTTTCTCTGTTCCATCAGGTTTTCTGTGTTACCCATATGGGGCAGATTGCGGCAGCTGCCGACCAGCATTTCTTTATTTCCAAGGATCAGAGTGGGGAGCGGACAAAGACCAATATCGAGGAACTCGACGAAAACGGCCGTGTTTTCGAGGTGGCAAGGCTTCTTTCCGGTAATTCGGGGGATGTTCAATCCCAGATCCTGGCAAAGAATCTTATTTCGGAGAGACGGTAAGTCAGGACAGCAGTGCTTTCATATCATCGGGCATTTCCGATGTGAACTCCATCCATTCATTGGTGATCGGGTGATAAAACCCGAGTTTACAGGCATGAAGTGCCTGTCGTTCTATACGGTCCTCATTTTCGATACATGGCATATCCGGATTCGGAAAATCATTGGACTTCGGTCCGTACAGACCGTCACCAACGAGCGGGTGCCCGAGATAGAGGGAGTGTACGCGGATCTGATGGCATCTTCCGGTCTCCAGTCTGTAAGATACTACAGAAAGATTCCTTTCAGGTATCGTCCTGATCGTCTTATAATGTGTGACAGAGGGATGGCCGTCCTCACGAACGATACGGATCATGATGGAGTTCTCGTCGCGTCCGATTGGTTTATCGATCGTTCCTTCTTCCGGTTCAAAAGCACCGTAGACGATACCGACATATTCTTTCTCCATTTTGTTCTTGGAGACGGTATTGTGCGCATATCCGTTCTTGGCAATAACGATCAGGCCTGAAGTTTCGCGGTCAAGACGCATGATCGGGTGGAGCCGCTGGTCACAAAGCCTCTGAAGCAGGGAGTCGTCCATATGCTGCCAGGAAGGATGGGTGACAAGGTTTCCTGGCTTCTCACATACGATGATCCAGTCATCCTCATAGTAGATCTTTATATCAGTATAAGGTTTCGAATGAATGATCCCCTCGGCATCGTCATAGATGATCAGGATCTCATCGCCGGTTTCCGGGGTAGCGATCATGCGGGCAGGGAAGCCGTTCAGGTACAGTTCGCCATAAAGCCGGATGCGCTTACACAGAAGGTTGGACATCTGGTACCGGTCACGGAGAATGTCATAGATTTTCTTGCCGCTGTCTTCCGGGCGGATCTTGATCGTCAGCTGCATAGGAGCTCCTGTAATTTCAGATTTGATTTTTATTCTAATTGAAAGATGGGGAATTGAAAAGAAAGGTTAAATGATTTTCATTTACCCAAAAATCTGTGTCCATTTTGTTATTTTTCAGTCTATCTTGACAAGATTTTTCCTCTTTTCCATTGAGTAGAAATTGACTATATGTTATCCTACCATGTGGGAGGTGAGTCAACTGTGGGAAAACAAAAAATGACTCCGGAAGAAATGAGCGCAAAGCTCGATGAAGTTCTTTCGAAATACAAGGGCCAGGGCCAGAAGGCTTTGATGGCCACATTGCAGC